>Ga0187893_10005941_pt1 | contig 21340 bp, 14 predicted proteins | sample MA1701074metaG_FD_139574 | JGI IMG/M metagenome (GOLD analysis project Ga0187893, IMG submission 139574) | White microbial mat communities from a basaltic lava cave in the Kipuka Kanohina Cave System on the Island of Hawaii, USA - MA170107-4 metaG ...
ACCCGACGAATGTCTCAACTTCTTCGCTCACGCCGGATACGACTTGGATTATTGAGAATCCGCTCTAATCTTCGAAGCGCGCCACGGGAACGGCCGCTTTTTAGGTCAGGAGCCCGATGGCGCGATGGCCGCCATTGGCGCCTTTCCGAACTGGCCAAAATCCTTAAGTCCGCAATCGCCGATTACCCGCCGACCCAAATTGCCGGATGGCAGAATTGGCTCGCGCTCACGCCTTGTTCGCAACAAGTCGTCGGCGACGCACTGCCAGTACTTTGTCGACGACAACGGTGGTCGGAAAAGGCGGTTCGCGTCAACGCGTTAGCTGATGGCGCACCGGAGCGGATGAAAAACAGTACTGGTCTGCGGTGCGGGCGAGAACCCGAAAGGCGACATAATGACTTGGCTTCATGGCGCAGTGACCGATGATTTGGATGGCCGGTTTCGGCGTCAAAGCTGATATTGGTTATTTCACCTGCTTGACAAAAACCATCTCCGGGTCGCCGGGATCAAGGTGATTAATAATACCGGCTATACTGTATCCACGCTTTATCAAAAGAGCCTGCATTTCATTGTTTGACTCATTTGTTGACGTGAAGAGCGTGTCTGTCGAGGCTGCGGATTCAACGGTTTCAAATAGCGCGCTCGCTATGCCGCGTCTGCGGGCGGACGGTTTTACAAAGAGTAATTGTACAAAATCACGCTGGAAGAACGATTTTGGGCTCAATACGATAAATGATTCTATGGCGCCTGTTCGTCCGGAAACCCAACAATTGCCGCTATCGATGGCGCTTTGAATAATCTCTATATGATCTTGGTCGAAGCCTCCGCCCAAAGAAACGATTTCTTGGATATCGTCCTGATTAGCGATCCGAGTGTCGAACATAAAGCTAGCGTATGCTTTCCAGTCACAGTTTTGAAGGCGTTTGCCAATATCCGCTTCTAACCCGATGTGAAAGCAGATTGGCCATTCGTTGTAGGGCCGGTGAACAGCAGCTTAGGGACAATGCGGAGACATTCATTAAAAGTACTTTTGCGTCACAATGGTGATCGAGAAAATTCAAGAATATTCAATGATCTGAAAATGGCGCACCCGACAGGATTCGAACCTGTGGCCTCTGCCTTCGGAGGGCAACGCTCTATCCATCTGAGCTACGGGTGCCAGCACCGGAGATAGGAGATCGCGGCGCGCCAGTCCATTGCTGCACCGAATTTGCTCGGCCGCAGTAGGCCCGCTTGCAAGGTCGCGGAGCGGCGCCTAAGGTTTCCCCAAGCCTGACGGCCTGCACCGCTGCCGCCAGCGCTTCCGGAGATTTTGGGGGAGTTAACATGCCAAAGGGTTCTTTGCGTAGGTGCGCAACTCGCGGGTTCGCGACATTCCTCTTCGCTTGCTTTTCGATGGCGCCTCCCGCTTTCGGTCAGACAGGCGGGGCGCAGTCGGTCGAAGACCGCCTTGAAGAGGCCCGATCGCGGCTTACCGGACGGCTCGACCAACTTGGAGAGGATTTGTGCCTTAAGCTTCTGCCGGACGAACTTAAGGAGCGCCTTGCCTGTGCGCCCGGCGGCTCGAACAGCGGCGTCGCGAGAGGCGACTTCAACGGCGACGGTTTCGCCGATCTCGCCGTCGGCATGCCGGAGGAGGACACGCCGGAGGATCAGCCGAGTTCGGGCGCGGTCGTCGTCATTTACGGCTCGGCCTCGGGACTGACAGCGACGAACACGGCGGTTCCGGCAAGCCAATTCTGGTCGCAGAACACGCCGGGCGTGCCGGAATCTTCGGAGAACGGTGATGGCTTCGGCGCGGCGCTCGCCGCCGGCAATTTCAACGCCGACAATTTCTCCGACCTCGCCATCGGCATTCCTTTTGAGGACGCCTCGGGCAATACCGACGTGGGCTCGATCGTCGTCATCTACGGGTCGGCGACGGGGCTTTCGGTCAATGCGGCGGAGGCCCCTCAACTCTTCAATCTGTTCACGAACCTTTCGGGCGAGAAGTGGGGATTTGCGCTCGCCTGGGGCGACTTCAACGGCGACGATGTCGGCGACCTCGCGGTAGGCGGACCCGGGTTCACGCGCACGCTCAGCCTTCAGCAAATTCCAAACGCCGGCGCCATCCAGGTGCTCTTCGGTTCCGCGGCGGACGGTCTGAGGCTCAACGGGCGCCAGTTCTTCGATCAGGACAGCGACGGCGTCTTCGAACTTGCGCAAGAGAACGACTTTTTCGGGCGAGCCTTGGCGGCCGGGGATTTCAACGGCGACGATGTCTCCGATCTCGCCATCGGCGTCCCGGGCGAGGACATCGATTCTTCCGGCTTCCAGAATCAGGGCGCCGTCGCGGTTTTTCTCGGCCGCGCGGGTCAAGGGGTTGACGCAGTCAACGACCGATTCCTGCTCATCACGACGGCTCGTCCGGCGGGAATTCCAGGACCCGCGGCCAACGATCAGTTCGGCATCGCCCTCGCCAGCGGCGACTTTAATAACGACAACACGTCTGACCTCGTCATCGGCGTCCCCGATAAAGCGGTGGCGAGCGGCAACGCCGCCGGCGGAGTCTATGTCTTCGGCGGCAGCACGACGTCTGACCCCTTGGGCGGCGGCGTTCAGTACTGGGATCAAAATCGGATTTTCGGATCCGGGAACGAGAACGGCGACAAATTCGGCCACGCCCTCGCCGCGGGCGACTTCGACAATGACGGCCGCGCAGACCTCGCCATCGGCTCGCCCTTCGAGGATGTCGGCAACATCAACAACGCCGGAGCGGTCTACGCGCTCTACGGTTCGGCGGCGGGTCTGTCGACCACCGGGCGGACGCCGCAATCCTGGCACCAGAACGTCGCCAACGTAGAGGGGACTGCGACGGCGGGAGACATGTTCGGCTTTTCGCTTTCCGCCTGGAATTTCGGCCGCAACGACACGCGCCTCTTGCCGCCCGACAATATCACCGTGCAGGTCCCCTTCGCCGACCTCGCCATCGGCGTTCCCTTCGAAGATGTCGGCTCGACGGTCGACGCCGGCGGCGTCAACGTCCTCTATGGAACTGCGGCGGGCGGGATTTCCTCCGCCAACGATCAGCTCTTGACGCAGTCGACTCCGGGCGTCCCGGGCGGCGTCGAGACCGGGGATTCGTTCGGCAAGTCGCTTTATTGACGAAAAACCGGTTTCCCCTTTTTCCCCCCGCGCTCTAAGCTTGGCGCGTAACCTCGGAGCGTCGATTCATGTTTGGTGTGCGGCTTGCCGCGGCCTTGCTGGCCGCGAGCGTAGTTCTTTCAGCGCCGGCGCGCGGCGAGGGCGACGAGGCGGAAATTGCCGTTGAAATACAGTCCGCCGATGCGCCGCTCGAAACCCTAGAAGAGCTGGACGCGGAGGCGTTAGGGGAATCGGGGACCGCGGTTTCCACGGCCGACGGGGCTGCCGCCTCCGAGCGGGACGCGGATCCGCCCGCGACCAAGAAGTCGAAGAAAAAAAAGAAGAAAGCGGAAGCCGAGGCGACGCCGGCGACAATCCCCCCGGGCAAGGCGACGCCGCCGATGTGGCGCATCGCGGACGAGGACACCCAGATCACTCTGCTCGGCACGTTCCATATTCTGCCGCCGGGACTCGACTGGCGGTCCGACGCGCTCGGCCGCGCGCTCGACACTGCCGACACCTTGTGGTTCGAGGCGGAGACCGACACGCAGGCGGCGCACGGCGAGACCATCCGTCTGCTGAAGACAGAGGGTTTCAACAAGGGCGGCGCGCTTCTGACCGGGATGCTTGAGCCTGAAGACGCGGAAAAACTGAAAACAGTCGCGGCGGGCCTCGGCCTGCCCATCGCCGCGATCGACCCGATGCGGCCGTGGCAGGCCTTCCTCACCTTGAGCATCCAGTTCATCGTCGCGCAGGGCTTCGAGCCGGGATCGGGACTTGAAACTTCGCTGATGGGCGAGGCGCGCGCGCGCGGCCGCGAAATCAAGTTCTTCGAAACCGTCGCAGCGCAGCTCGCATTCTTCACCTCGCTTCCGCCGAAAGTGGAGAAGGACCTGCTCGTCCTGACGTTGCGCGAGTGGGATGAGCAGACGGCGGATTTCAACAGGCTGTTCGAAGCCTGGCGGACCGGCGACATCGCGACCATCGACAGCCTGATGAACGAATCGATGCGCAACAAGACTCCGGAAGTTTACGACGTGCTGCTGACCCGCCGGAACGCCGAATGGGCGCGCCGCATCGAAGCCGCCATGGCGACTCCGGGCCATGCGGTGATCGCCGTCGGCGCGGCTCATCTCGTCGGCGCCGACTCCGTTCCGGCGCTGCTGCAGGCGCGGGGGATCGCAGTCGAGCGTTATGGCGTCGCCGACGACGCCGCCGACGCGGCGAACGACAATGCGGCGGCCGACAGCGCAACGGACTCGCTGGAAGCCTCCCCCGCCAACGACAATCAGCCTGCGGGGGAGACCTTGCAGCCGGCCGAGGCGGACCAAGCGAACTGAATCCGCGGCCAGTCGACGACATGACCGGTCGACCGACCTACGAATCTTTCGCGCGCTTCTTCCTCAAATGCGGCAGCAAAGCCTTCTTCCGTAAGCGGATGGACTTCGGGGTGACTTCGACGAGCTCGTCGTCGGCGATGTACGAAATCGCCTGTTCGAGGCTCATGCGGCGGGGCGGCGTCAACCGCATCGCCTCGTCCTTGCCGGCGGCGCGGACATTGGTGAGCTTCTTCTCTTTCAGCGGATTGACGTCCAGGTCGTCGTCCTTGGCGTTCTCGCCGATGATCATGCCCTGATAGACATACTCGCCGGGCCCGATGAACAGGACGCCGCGCTCCTCGATATACCAGAGCGCATAGAGGATAGACTGACCCTGATCGGTCGAGATGAGGACCCCGTTGGTGCGTCCCTCGATCGCGCCCTTGTGCGGCGCGTAGCCGAGGAAGGAGCGGTTGATGACGCCGGTGCCGCGGGTGTCGGTCAGAAACTCGCCGTGGTAGCCGATCAAGGCGCGCGCCGGGGCGTGCATGATCAGCCGCGTCTTCCCGCCGCCCGACGGTTTCATTTCCGCGAGTTCGGCTTTTCGCTGCGACAGCTTGTCGATGACAATTCCGGAATACTCGTCGTCGACATCGATCGTCACCTCCTCGATCGGTTCGAGGATCGTCCCGTCGTCGGCGGTGCGCGTCACGACGCGCGGGCGGGAGACCGCGAGTTCGAATCCCTCGCGGCGCATGTTCTCGATCAGGACGCCGAGCTGAAGCTCGCCGCGCCCCGCGACCTCATAGGCGTCGCCGGCCGCCGTGTCCTTGACCTTGATCGCTACGTCGCCTTCGGCCTGCCGGTAGAGCCGCTCGCGGATGACGCGGCTCTGCACCTTGTCGCCTTCGCGCCCCGCGAGCGGCGAATCGTTGGCGGCGATGGTGATCGCCAGAGTCGGCGGGTCGATCGGCTGCGCGGGCAATGCGTCGCTCACGGACAAATCGCAAATCGTATCGGCGACCGAGGCCTGCCCGAACCCGGCAATCGCGACGATGTCGCCGGGCCCGGCCTCCTCGATCGGCTGACGCCTGAACGCGCGGAAGGCCAGCACTTTGGTGATGCGCGCTCGCTCGATCTCGCTGCCGTCGGGCGCAAGCGCCTTCAGCCAGACGCCGGGTCTCGCCGTCCCTGCCGTAATCCGCCCGGTGAGGATGCGCCCGAGATAAGGATCGGCTTCGAGAGTCGTCGCGAGCATCCGGAAGGGGGCGTCAGGGCTCCCGGCATTCGCCGGGGGCGGCACATGGGCGATGATGGTTTCGAAGATCGGCGCGAGGTCGATCCTCGGCGCGTCGAGCGACCTCGCCGCCCAGCCGTCGCGCCCAGACGCGTAAACGCAGGGGAAATCGAGCTGCGCGCTGGTCGCCCCGAGCGCAATGAAAAGATCGAATGTGTCGTTCAGCGCCGCGTCCGGTTCCGCGTTCGGACGGTCGACCTTGTTCAGCACCAGGATCGGTTTCAAGCCGAGCCGCAGCGCCTTCGACAGCACGAATTTAGTCTGCGGCATCGGGCCTTCGGCGGCGTCGACGAGCAGGAGGCAGCCGTCGACCATCGACAGAATCCGCTCGACCTCGCCGCCGAAATCGGCGTGCCCCGGCGTATCGACGATATTGATGCGGACCGGCTGATTCTCGGTTTGTCCGCGTTCGCGGACGGCGCCGCGTTCCCACAACACGGATGTGCATTTGGCGAGGATGGTGATGCCGCGCTCCTGCTCGATGGCGTTTGAATCCATCGACCGACCGGCCTGCTCGGAGCCGGCCCTGACCGCCCCAGCCTGGCGGAGCATCTGGTCGACCAGCGTGGTCTTGCCATGGTCGACATGAGCGATGATGGCGATGTTGCGGAGCGGCGGGGACATGGCGTTTGTTGCAGTGCGAAAGCGCGAGCCATGCGCGGTTTTGAACTCATCGGCAAGGGGCCGCTTGGCAGCCTCGCCCCCTTACGGGACTAAGGCGAAAAAGACGAACGCCGCAAAGACGACGAGGTGCACGACGCCTTGGAGAACGGTGGTGCGGCCGGTCCCGAGCGTGATCACGCCGAGAAGGAGGGTCATCGCCAGGAGGAGGCTGTCCTTCGCCCCGAGGCCGAGCGTCAGCGGCAAGTCGAAAGCGAGCGAGACGGCGGCGACCGTCGGGATCGAAAGCCCGATGCTTGCGAGCGCCGACCCGAGCGCAAGATTGAGGCTTGTCTGCAGGCGGTCGGCGCGGGCGGCGCGGAGCGCGGCGATCCCTTCCGGAAACATGACGAGTGCGGCGATCGCGATGCCGACCACGGCCTTCGGCGCGTCGAGCGCGTCGACGCCGCGCTCGATCGTCGCATTCAGGGCCTTCGCCAGGCCGACGACGGCGAGGAGCGCGACGATGAGCAGGACGGCGCTCGCCCATGTCCTCGCGGGCGTGGGCTGCGGAGCGTGGGAATCCGCGCCGCCGCCGACGGCCAGAAAATAGTCGCGATGCCGGACCGTCTGTACAAAGACGAATGAGCCATACAGCGCAAGCGAAACGAGGCCTGCGAAGACGAGCTGGCTGGCGCTGAAATGCGGGCCGGGCGTGGTCGTCGTGACGTTGGGGACGACCAGCGTGAGGATGGTGAGGGCGGCGAGAACTGCGAGCGCGGCCGAGGCCCCCTGCACCTGGAATCCCTGCTCCCGATGGCGCGCGCCGCCGAGCAGAAGGCTGAGCCCGACAATGCCGTTGCAGGCGATCATCACAGCCGCAAACACCGTGTCGCGCGCGAGACCCGCCTTCCCGCCCGGGTCTCCGAACATCACGGACACGATGAGCGCGACTTCGATGACCGTCACCGCGACCGCCAGCACCAAGGTTCCGAACGGTTCGCCGATCCGGTGCGCTACGACCTCCGCGTGCCAGACGGCTGCGAACACAGCGCCGATGAGGACAATGCCGGCGGCCGCCGCGACGGGGCCGGGGACGCCGACGATTGCGGTCGCCGCAAGCGTCGCCAGCCCCAGGAGCGGCCATAGCAGCGACCAGAAGGGACGCAGGAGCGCCAGTCTCATGCTCCCGGCCATCCCGCGAACCGCGGGGCCGGGTCAACCCTGCACCCTCATCGCTGTGGGCGCGCCAGCGACCGTTTGCAGACCGAACGGGTCATCGACGAAGCGTCGCCTCGCTGACCCCGCTCAGGATTTCGCGGGCTACGCGCTCGCCCGAATCGACGGCGCCGTTCATGAAGCCGAGATATTCGGGGCTCGTATGTTCGCCCGCGAAATGGAGTCGGCCGGAGAGTTCCGGAGTCCCGGCGACGTCGAGCAGGGTCGTGTACTGGCCAGGCTTCGGCGAGGAATAGCTGCCGAGCGCATATGGATGCCGGGGCCAGAACATCGAAATTCGTGTCTTCGGATCGAAAGATGCGGACACATGGGGCGCAAGCCCTTCGACGCCATTCTCGAAAGTCGCATAGGCGCCAGCCTCGTCGCCGAAGCCCGCTTCGGCCGAGAGGAAATTGGTGACGATCCCGCCTTTGCCTTTCTGACCGCGGCTCGTCTCCCAGGCGCACTGGAAGCCGCGGTCGGAATAGACGACGCCCGAAAGAATCGGGAGACTGTTGCGCGGCTCCGTCCACGGACGGCTCTTCGTTCCGACCATCAGCTTGGCGTTGGTCCCGTAGCCGAGCTCCCTGATCGCGGCGAGCTTCTCCCCGCTGAGGCCGAGCGAATCAAGGCCCTGCGTCTGGCGCAATTTCGTGAACGGAAGCGCGAAGACTACTTCTTCGGCGCGAGCTTCAACCGGTCCCTCCGGCCGCTTGAAGCTCAGGCGGAAGCCGGTGTCGTCGGGGGCGATCGCCAGAAATTCGTGCTTGGCGTTCATCGCGGCGCGGGCGCCGATCGCGGCGACGAGGGCGTCGGGCAGGGACGACGAGCCGCCTGAGACGCGGAAAGCTTCGTCGGAGTCTCCGTAGACGGCGAATTCATCCTCGGTCTCGGCGCCGATCACGTCGATAAGATTCAGCGCCGACTGCTCGGAGGTCTTGAGCCCGTATTCGCCGAGATAAGCAAGGTCGAGCGACTTGATCGCCCAAGGCGTGGTCAGCGGCGCAAGGCTCGCGAGATAGGCTTCGAGAGTCATGGCGTCGAGTTCGCGGGCGCGCTCCGTCCAGTTCTCGTCCTCATCGAGGAGCGCCGCCTGGTCGGCGGCGATGACGCGGGCGAGCGGAAAGAACGCGCCTGTTCCTGTCGCGGGATCGATGAAGTCTTTCAGCCGGTAGACTTCGCCGTCGATGTCGTAAACGTCCTCACCCGGATCGTCTTCCGGCGCGAGCCGCTCGATGCCGACGCCAAGCTCCTCCGCGAGCCCCATCAGCGCCTCATGTCCGGTGTCGACCAGCTCCCCGCCGAGCTCGCAGAATTGACCTTCGGCGGTGAAATTGCGTTTGGTGAACATGCGTCCGCCGAAACGCGGAGACGCTTCATAGAGCGTGACTTCGCGGCCCGCCTCGACCAGACGATAGGCGACCGTCAGCCCGGCGACCCCGCCGCCGACGATCGCGACCGGACCTTTAGGCGCATCGGGCTTCGACTTGGTGACGCAGGCCGCCGCCCCGGCCGCAGCGGCGAGCATGAGGGCCTGCCGGCGCGTGAGCGCGCGCGGCAATGCCGGAATTCCCTGAATGCGCCGCGCGATCGCTAAGGCCCGCCGCGTGCGCGCAAACAGCCGAGTTCTGGCCATGAGATTCTCCCCGCCGCCGAATCTCGCGGAGCTTATCAATTCAAGGCGTCCACCTCCACCGCGCCCGCCGCATTCCCGCCGCTCACTTTTTGGCGTAGAGTCAAGGCGTTGGCGGGGGCCCTTCCGGACAAGATGCTGCGGATGCTTGCCCCTTCCGTCGGCGCCGGCGCGCCGGTCGTGGGAGTTGTCATGGCGCGGTCTCTTGAACGTTCGGTGCGGTTCTCGAAGCCCGGCCGTTACATCCTGAATATGCTCCTCTTCCTGATCGCGGTCGGGGCGGTCCTTTATTACCTGTCGCCGTGGAGCCCGACGCCATCCGAACTGCTGATCGACGCCTTCAACGCCAACCCGGCCCTGAACGGCCTCATCTTCGCAGTTCTCTTCGTCGGCATTCTCTATTGCCTCCGCCAGGCCGAGATCATCGCGCCGGCGGTCAACTGGGTCGAAGCCTTCCGCGAGAGCGTCGACCCGCGGCGCGCGCGCCTGCCGCGTCCGCCGGGGCTCATCGGCGCCATGGCGCGGCTCCTCCTCGACGCCGACGAACGCGGCGGCAAGCTCGCGCCGGAATCGACGCGCGCCATCCTCGATTCGATCGGCACACGGATGGACGAGGGCCGCGAGATGAGCCGCTATATCAGCCATCTCCTTGTCTTTCTCGGCCTCCTCGGCACTTTCTGGGGCCTCATCGAGACGGTCAATGGAGTGGTCGAAACGATTTCCGGCCTCGCGGTCTCCGGCGGCGACGCCGAGGACGCGATCGGCCAGCTGATCAACAATCTCCAGGCGCCCCTTGGCGGCATGGGCACGGCGTTCTCATCCTCCCTGTTCGGATTATCGGGAAGCCTCGTCGTCGGCTTCCTCGAATTGCAGGCGAACCAGGCGCAGGGCCGCTTCTACACCGAACTCGAGGACTGGCTCTCCGGCATGACCGATACGCGCGCGAGCGGTCCTTCGACCGCGCGCATGGCCGACGGATCGGAGGGCGATCTTTACGCAGCGATCCAGTCGCTCGAGGCGGCGCTCGCCGCCAACACCGAAGCGCACATTAAGGCGCAGGCCGGAAACACGGCGGAGCTCAAGGACGAAATCCGCGCCTTGAACCGCAGCCTCATCCGCTCCCGCCCGGGAGAATGAGCCTTGGCCCGCCGCCGCAGGTCGAGCGAGTTCAACATCTGGCCCGGATTCGTCGACGGCCTGACGACGTTGCTCCTTACGCTGATGTTCGTCTTGTCGATTTTCGTGGTGGCTCAGTTCTATCTCGGTGCGAAGCTCGCCTCGGTGCGCGCGGAGCTGCTGTCCAAGGATTCCGAACTTGCGAGGCTGATGGCGCAGATCAACGAGCTCGCCAAGCAGCTTGGACTCGCCGATGCCGAAAAGGAGGCGCTCCGCGCCCAGATTCTCGCCCTCGAGACGACGATCGCCGACAAAACCAAGGAACTGGCTGCGCTCGGGAGCGCCGTCGCTGCGACGGCTGAGGAACTCAAGGCCGAAAAGGCGCTGACAGAAGCGCAAAAATCCGAACTTGCGACCTTGAATCGTCAGATCGCGGCGCTGCGCGATCAGCTGCGGAGCCTGCAGGAAGCGCTTGAAGCCGCCGAGGCCAAGGATAAGGAGCAGAATGCGCAGATCGAGAACCTGTCGCAGCGCCTGAATGCAGCGCTCGCGCGCAAGGTTCAGGAACTGCAGGAGGTGCGCTCGCGCTTCTTCGAGGCGCTGCGCGAAGCGATCGGCGACCGCGCCGATGTGAAGGTGGTGGGCGACCGTTTCATCTTCGAAAGCGACATTCTGTTCCCGTCCTGCTCGGCGACCTTGAGCGAGCCGGGCAAGCTGGAACTGGACAAGCTCGCCGCGGCGCTCCTTGAAATCCGGAGCAAAATTCCGAAGGAAGTGGATTGGGTCCTGAGGGTCGACGGCCACGCAGACGCAACGCCTCTGGGCCCCTCTTGCCGCGCGGCCTTCGATTCCAATCTCGACCTCTCTGCGCAGCGGGCGATTTCCGTGGTAGAATATCTGCAGCTGCGCGGCGTGCCGGGCCGGCGTCTGATGGCGACCGGTTCGGGCTCGGAAGTTCCGCTCGTGTCCGGATCGACGGCGACGGCGCTCGCGCAGAACCGGCGCATCGAGTTCAAGCTCGATGCGCGCTGAGGACGGCGAGGGATTGGGGTAACGGGAGAACGGGGAACGATCATGGCTATGATCCGGATGGTCGCCGGCGCCGGCGTTGCGATGTTTATTGGCGTCGTGACGATCGCGGCCGCGCAGACGGGGACGGATACCGCAAGCGAGGCCGCAAAACCGGGAGCCGCCAACGGACCGATCGTCCCGCGGCGCTCCGACCGCGCGCGCGCATCGGCCCCCGCCGCGCGAGCGGCGGCTCCCACAGAAGTGGCCGGCAAGGTCGACTGGGCGGCGGTGAACGCTGAGGTTGCAGACACGTCAGAAGATGACGCCGCAGCCGACCGTCAAATCCGCGCGATGGAGTTGACTCGGACTGTCACCCCCGAAGAGCGCGCGGAGATGCAGCCAAAGGGCCTCCGTTCGATGGCGCCGCGGCAATGGAAGAACGTCTCAGCGAGTGAAGTGCGTCAGACCACCGTGCCGGTGTTGGTGCCGACCTATGGCGAAGGTGTTAGCGCGATGCGCGTCGCCGCCCGCGAAAATTCGTATACGGCTTTTTGCGACCTGGCGGGCGGAGCCTATGTCGAGATTCTCGGCACCCGCATGCGGGTCGTCGGCGCGCCCGGCGCCGAACGCAGCACCGCCTCGCTTCGCAGCGCCGCGACGCGGCGGACGGCCTCCCTCGATGCGCCGTACACGGTGAGCCGGCACGAACAGGGCGTCGATCTCTCCTTCTCGAAGTTCAATGTCGCCTACCAGATATCGGTCTTCTGTCCGGACCCGGTGAACGATCCGCGTTGTGCGACGGAGGCCTATGCGATCGAGCTCGCCGAAAGCCTTGCGCTTCTTAATCAGGAAGAAGGAGCCGGACAATGACCCGCCTTGTCCTTGTCGCGTCGGTCCTCGCCTTCGCGCTCGCGGCCTGCGATACGCCGCCTGGCTCTCCGCCCGAGGACGATCCGCCCCCCGTCGGCGATCCGATCGATCCGCCGAACGGCGAAACCCCGCCCGAAGAAGATCTCTTTATCGACGCGAACGGCAAGGTTTTCTCCTACTGGCCCGCCGGCGATCTGATCCCCGGGAGCGCGCCGCCGGCCATTCTCGTCGACGACACGGTCTATGACGACGACATCGTCTTTCCGTCCGAAGGCCCGGTCTACATCAACAGCCAGGTCTACGGCCATGGCGGCAGCCAGGCGGCTGTGAACAGCCTTTCCTCCGATCAGTGCGCCGCAGCCAATTATGATTATCCGTGGCGGGACAATTTCTGTGAAAAGCGGAGCCGCAACCAGTATTTCTGCGCTCAAGGCGGCCACACCGGCGTCGACATCCGCCCGTCGACCTGCGTCAAGGAGGTGCATTGGGCGATCGCGCCGGAAGCCGGCGAAATCTACGACATCGGGTCCTTTGGCGTACGCATGATGGCCGACGACGGGACCTGGTACCAGTTCCTCCATTTGGAGATGGACGCCCTTGCAGTCGTCGCCGGTCAGGAGGTCGTCGCCGGACAGCGCATCGGCAAGTTCTCCAACGTCTTTTTCGACACGGCGGGAAATCCGGTCCCGACGACGATCCACATGCATCTCGATATGAAGGAATCCTACGCGCCGACCAATGGCGACCCGCCCTTCATCGACCGCGTCAATCCCTATATGACCCTGGTTTCCGCCTATGAGCGGAAGCTCGAAGGGGAGTGAGCTGGCGCGGCGCCCCACGCGTGGGGACAGGCGCGATGTCCCGAGGTTCGGCTGACCAGGGCTGCCTGACGCCCGATGCCCGATACCTGATGGCCGATGCCTGACGTTGGCGCCCGGCGGCGCCCTCACTATGTATCGGCGACTTCAATGGAGGGAGCCGATGTCTCAGAGATCGACCGCGCTTCAATATCTCGACCGGGCCGTCGGCCAGCTCAAGGATCTCGGCCTCGTCGCCAAATCCGGCGAGCCGGCGCCTATCGTCGCTCTCCTGAACCAGATCGCCGACCTCGACCAGGGCCGGGTGACGGCCATTGCGCGCACCCTCGATCAAGCCTCCTATTTTAACGAGGTTGTGCGGGGCGAAGTCGCCAATATGACCGTCGGCGAGCGTTATCAGGGCATCACCGCCGCTTTCGATTCGATCCGCGACGACGCCAAGGGGCTCGTCGATCAGTACGCCGACGGCAAGATCTCGACCATGGAGCGGGTCGGGAACGTGTGGATGAAGATGACGCGCGGCGACATCGCCGCCCGCTTCGACAAGATCAAGAGGCTCTATCTCGACGTCGCCGCGGAGACCAGGAACCAGGTCGACCGCGAGGCGCGCATCCTCGAGGCCTATCGCGATTTCCGCGGCGCCTTGAAGCAGTCGGAAGTGCTGGCGCTTGAAGTCCTGAGAACGGCGGAGGCGAAGCTCGCCGATTCCCGCGCCGCTCTGGAAGGCGCCTCCGACAAAGTGGCGGCCTTTACCGGCGCCGAACCCGCCGCGCGCGCCGGGCTCGAACTCGATCGCGACGAAGCATTGCGGGCGCTCCAACGCGAAGAGAAGCGTTACCAGGTGGCGAAGGACCTCTCCGACAACATCACGATCGGCTACAACACGTCGGAAGTGATCATGGCGCGGCTGGTGCAGACGACCAACGCCAAGGAGCGCGTTTACGCGCAGGCGGTGTCGTTCTTCGGCACCAACGAAACCGTGCTGACGGCGCTTACTGCGACCTTCACCGGCATGCACGGCCTTCATGAGTCGACGCAGACCGTCGAAGCGATGAAGAAGGGCATCAATGAAAGCCTCGAAACGCTCTCAGACATCGGCGGGAAGGTGCAGGAGGCTGCGGTCAAGGCGGGTTATGGGCCGACGGTGTCGGCGGCGGCTGTGAAAAAGCTCGTCGAGTCGGTCGTCAATTTCCAGGCCAAGAGCCAGGAGATAATCGCCGAGATGCGCAAGGCTTCGACCGAGAACTCGAAAGAGATTCGCGAGGCCGTCGAGGACGGAAAGCGGAGGCTCGCGGCGCTGATCAAGTCCGGCGCATCGGCCGCGCTGGATCGTACGTAAGCGGAATGACTTTAATCACCCACGCGCTCGGCGCGCGCAAAGCGCGCGCATTCCCCTCTCCCGCTTGCGGGAGAGGGGTTAGGGGTGAGGGGCCGACCACGAGCGCTGCGCGTATTGGCAGACCCTCACCGACCCCTCTCCCGCAAGCGGGAGAGGGGAGCAGCGGCGCCTCCTCCCCGTCCCTTTGATGACCGCGCTCGCCGAGACTCCAGCGCCGCGGCTCGACGACATCATGCTCGCCATGGATGTCGTCGATACGCTGCGCCATCGCGAGCGGCTGATCGAGTCAGAACTTGCGGGCGACGCGCGCGAAACCGCGCTCATTAAGCGTCTCAAAGACATCTACGCCGCGCAGGGAATCGACGTTCCGGACCAGATCCTCAAAGACGGCGTCAAGGCTCTGGAGGAAAAACGCTTCTCTTACGAACCGCCGCGCGGACTCGCCGTCAGCATCGCGAAAGTTTACGTCTCGCGCGGGCGTTGGCTGAAACCGGTTGCGCTCGTCTTCGGCCTCGCGGCCCTGGCGACTACAGCTTACGAGTTCGGCTATCAGCGTCCGCGCGAGGCAAGGCACGAACGCGTCCGCATAGAGCTCGCCAAAATCCTGCCGGCCTCGCTCGCCGCCGCGCGCGACGCGGCGCTTGGGCTCGCCGAAACCGACCCCGCGCGCACCCGCGTCGAAGCCGCTTACGAGGGCGGCCGCACCGCCCTTCGCGAACAGGACGCGACGGAAGCAAAAGCCAGCCTCGCGGAGCTTGAGGACCTTGCTGCAATCCTTGCGCAGGATCTGACGATCCGCGTGGTGTCGAAGCCCGGAGAGTATTCAGGCGTCTTCCGCATCCCGGACGACGCCCCCAACGCGCGGAACTATTATCTGATCGTTGAAGCGGTCGACGCGCGCGGAGAGCCGCAGGCGCTCGAAATCGCCAGCGAAGAGGATCGCGAAACGAAACGCGTCTCGAGCTGGGGCGTGCGGGTGCCGGAGGCCGAATTCGACCGCATTGCGCAAGACAAAGCCGACAATGCGGTCATAGAAAACGCCGTGATCGGACAAAAACCGAAAGGCGCGCTCGACCCAGAATATGCAGTTGAAGGCGCCGGCGGCGCGATTCTGGAGTGGTGAATGCAAAGTTCCGGCATCAGCAAGGCAGAAACGGCGAAGTCGGGTCGGATGCTGGTGAGGGGGCAGACGGCGCCGCCGGGAAACCCTCTCCCGCCTGCGGGAGAGGGTCGGCGCGCGCCAGCGGGCCGGGGCGAGGGGGTGCGCGCCATCATCGCACGGACGGGCGACGGGCGGCGCGGACCCTCACCCGCCGCCGGTCAAGTTCGACGGCCGCCCTCTCCCGCAAGCGGGAGAGGGCAAGGCGCCTCGCCGCCGTCGCTCTGCCTCGCCAAGTCAATTGCTATAGCGGGCGATATTGAATGACTTCGGGGCGCGACGCATTGCATCGGATCGACGGCGCCATCGCCGAGGCGCGCAGACGGCTCGCGCGCGCCGGCGATGCGGCGGCGGCGGACGGCAAGCGCCTGGCCGACATCGATGCGCGCCGCGTCGAGGCTTTTCGCGCGCTCGCTGATGCGCGGATTTCGCTTCTGAAGAGCGGCGGCGCGGCGTCGCTGGGGGCGGCGGATCGCAAGGCGCGCGAACTGATCGCCGTGCATGAGGCCGCGATCTCTGCGCTCGCCGCCAGGCGGAGCGACGCATCGAAGGCCGTCGAGCGCCTCGAAGCCGATCGCCGCGACGCCGAATCGGCGCGCGACGAGAGCGTCGCCCGGCACGAGACGGCGGTTGCGGCGACGCGCGCGCGGCTCGACGGCGACGCCGAATATGACCGCCGCGCCCAAGCCGTCGAAGCGGGCGACGCAGTCGCCAAACGCGCAGCCCAGAAGCTTGAGCTTGCTCGCGCGGACCGCGCAGCGAAGGGCGCGCCCTACGAAGCCGATCCCTTGTTCATGTACCTCGTGCGACGGAAATTCGCGACGCGCGATTACCGCGCTTTCCCTCTGTTCGCTCTTCTCGACCGCTGGATCGCGGGCCTCGTGAAATACCGCGCGGCGAAGCTCAATTATGACCGGCTGACCGAACTTCCGGAGCGTCTCGCCGAACACGCCGCGCGGGTCGAAAAGGAGGCCGCGGGTCTTGCGGAATTGCTCGAGGCTTATGAGCGCGCGGCGCTCGAAAAGGACGGTGTCGGAGCATTGCGCGATGCCGCCGCCGCCGCCGGCGCGCGGCTTGAAGCGCTCGACAAGGCGATCGAGGAGGCTGAGGGGAGGCAAGCGGCGGCGGACGCCGAATTCAACGAGACCGCGGCGGGGCGCGCCGGACCCCTGGAAGAGGCGCGTCGCGTTCTCGCGGATGCGCTCGACGACCGCTCGATCCCGGATCTGAAAGTCCTCGCCGCCGAGACCGAAACCCGCGACGACGACAGCATCGTCAGCGAATTGATCGGCCTCAAGCGCGAGGCGATGGAGCTTGAGGAGGCTCGCGACGCGGAAGCCAGGAGCCTAGAATCGGGACGCGGCCGGCTCTCCGACCTTGAGGACATAAGGCGGCGCTTCAAGCAGGCGCGATTCGACTCTCCGTATTCGGAATTTCCAGGAGAGGACCTGATCGGCGCGCTTATCGTCGAGTTCCTGCGCGGTTCGCTCGCCCGCGACGACTTCTGGCGGCGCATCGAACGCGGCCATCGCGCCCGCAGGCGCCACTGGGACGACGATTTCGGCGGGGATTCCTGGCGCGACGGCTTGAGGCTCCCGCGCCGGCATGGCGAGGGGAGCGGCTGGCCCTTGCCCGGCCCGATGTCGCCCGGACCGACCTTGCCCGGCCCGAGCTTTCCGAGCCGCACCGTCCGCGTCCCGCGCATTCCCTCCGGCGGAGGCTTCCGGACCGGCGGCGGTTTCCGCGGCGGCGGCGGATTCAAGACCGGCGGCGGCTTTTGAACCGCGCTCCTCCCCGCGCGAGCGGCAGGGGGAATCTGGGGAAGCGGGCCCCCGACGGCCTATTCGAACAGCTTCACCTGGGCGCGCAACGAGACGCGCATGTCGGGCGCTTCGTCAGTCGCGCCGAACGAGGTGTTGAGGCTGATGCGGATATCGTCGGTGACCGCATAGGAGCCGCCGACCAGATAGGAGCCGACGGTGACGGGCTGCTGGCGCACCACGGTGACCACTGGGTTGCCGTTCTGGTCGGGCGATTCGACCATCTGCTCGGTGCGGAAGAAGCTCGAGTGATCGTAGCCGAAGCTGATCGAGAGTCTGTCGTTGACGGCAAGACCGAGCCCCAGGCTGGCGCGGATGGCGTCGCCCGGATTGAATTCGCGAATGATCGTTGTCGCTCCGATCGGCTCGTCCGGAGTGTCCTTGAGGTTCATCTGGTAGCCGAGATTGGCGAAGATGACCGCCGGATCGCTCGGCAGGATGAACGTGACCGAAGGCTCGATCGTCCAGAACCCTGAACCGGTCGAGAGCTCCGTCTCGATGCCCTTGGCGTCGCGGCCGACGTCGAACGGCCCTTCGCCGGTCGGCGCCTTGCCGCGCAGATTAAGCACCGTGTACGGAAAGCCTCTCCCGCTCGTCAGCTGGTAATGCAGACCGAGTTCAGCGTCGCCGATCCCCCCGCCGTTGAGTTCGCGGAATACGGTGGTGCCGTCGTCGATGGCGACGCCCGAGATGCGGTCGTTGCGATTGACATAGGAGAAGCGCCCATCGATCTCGAGGCGGTCGGTGATGCCGTAGCGGAAGCCGAGGCTTTCGGTTCGCGCCCGGCGGTCGGAATCCGTCGCCTCGATGGCGCCGATCAGGATCGCGTCGATGATCTCGACGCCCTGGAAAAAGAAGCGGTTGTCGGAGGTGACCGTGTAGTCGAACGAGGGTTCGACGTACAGGGTGCCGCCGGGCGTAAGGATGCCGCCGACATCGGGGAGGATCGCCACTTGCGGCCGGTCGTCCTCGTCCTCGGGCCGCACGCCGACCTCGGTCGGCATGCCTTCCTTGTCGCCAGCCTGGCGCTCCTGCTCGACGATCCGTTCGGTGACGTCCGGGCGCTCGCCGGGCGAGACCGCCGTCTCGGCGGCCGCCATCTTGGTTTCCGGTTTGGCCTCCGGCTCCTTCACGATTTTGTTGGAAGGCTGCGGCTCGACCGCCGCGACCGCCGGCGCGGCCGCGCCAGGGACAATCAGCTTCTGCCCGATTTCGATCCGCTCCGGCCGGGAGATGTTGTTGGCGGCGGCAAGCGCCTTGGCTGTGGTCCCGTATTTCGCGGCGATCTCGCCCAATGTATCGCCGCGCTTTATGACATATCCGTCGGTCCCATTGACCGCGAAGATCGCCGCGCCCTGCTCCTTCAGCGCCAGCTGCGTTGCGCCGAGCGCGCGCTCCAGTTCCGAGATCTTCTGCTGCTGGCTTTCGAGCGCCTTCGTCTGCCGGGCGAGCGCCTGTTCGGCTTCATCAAGGCGCAAGGTCTGCAGCGCGATGATGTCGCGGAGATAGACGAGCTCCTCCTCGATCGATGGTTTAGGCGCGGCCTTCACGCCGGCCGGGTCGCCGGTCGCCTGATCATTGGCGAGAGCCGGAGGCGCGCCTGCGGCGATGGCGACGGCCGCTGAACAAGCAAGCAGCGTTGATTTCATTCCTGACCCCTCAAAATGCGCGATGGTTAATCGTCAAGCAGCGCGCGAAGCTTCGCGCAGGCGTTTTCATACTCCGTCGCGAGATTCGCGCCATCGAGTTCTTTCATCAATGCATGGACGGCGCCGCGTGAGCGGCCGACAGTTTCGGCGGCCTTGGTGACATTTCCCTCAGCGGCGCGAAGCGCTTTCAGCATGAGCACGCGGCCGACCAGCTCTTTCGCCTCGGTCACTCCGTAGGCAGCGCCGTTTTCGTTGACGCGGGCGGGCGGCATCCCGAGATGCTCCGGAAGGATCTTGCCGCCATTGGTGTGCACGAGCGCCCGATAAAGCAGGTTGCGGAGTTCGCGGATATTGCCGGGGAAGCGATGGGCCCTGAGCCGATCGGCGGCGGCTGGAGCGATCTTCGCTTTCCGGAAGCGCGGATCGGGATGGGCGACGATCATCTGTTCGGCGATCTCGATCACGTCGTCGCCGCGCTCGCGCAAGGGCGGCGTGTGGATGGTCAGGACGTTAATTCGATAGAAAAGATCGCTGCGGAACGCGCCGGCGGCGACGCAGCGCGACAGGTCGACGTTGGTGGCGGCGATCAGGCGAAAATCAACTCTGACGCCGGAGCGCGATCCGATCCGCGTCACCATGCCGTCGTCGAGCACGCGCAGAAGCTGCGCCTGAATCGAAAGCGGCATTTCTCCGATTTCATCCAGAAACAGAGCGCCGCCCTCAGCCGCCGCGAACGCGCCGTCGCGTTCGGCGACGGCGCCCGTAAATGCGCCTTTGGAATGACCGAACAGCTCCGCCGTCGCCAGAGTCTCGGGAATGGCGCCGGCGTTCAGCGCATAGAACGGCGCGGCGCGGCGCGGCGAGAGACGATGGAGTTCGCGAGCGACCAACTCCTTGCCGGCTCCCGTTTCTCCGGCGATGAGGACCGGCACGTCGGATTCCGCGTACAGGCGAACGGCCTGGCGAAGATCTTTGGCCTGTTGGCTCGATCCGACGATAACGTCTTCAATGTTGAAATCGCCGGCCGATGGCCTGCGGCGCGCCGGCGCAACGTTCGCAGGCTTCACAGCCGCAGGCCGGAGCCGCGGCCCGCGCCACGCGATATCAGCTCTGATGATCCTGTCCGACTCGAATTCCGCTTCGGATGGAAAGGCGGCGGGATCGCCGGAAAGGCGATCAAGCCCGTTGTCGTCGTGTTCCACGTGCTCCCCCCTGAGCATTTGGAGATTTCAGGAAAAACAGCGCGGCCGCAAATCCGGGACCGTGAACGGCGGCGCTCTGCGCGTTGGGCGGCGATCTCTCACCCAAGACCGCCCTTGCGCCAGTCCGATGAATCGCTCCTCCCGAACCCCAAAAACCAAACTATTACGCAATCGCAAGGTAACGGAGACGGCGGCCAAATCAACCCTCTTGGGGAAATTAGTTGCGGGAGCAGCCAAGGTTAAATGGGATTCCCGTCGGAGGCGAATGGCGGGTTTCCCGCAATCCTCGAGTTCCATGCTAGTGCGGCTCGAGTTCGATGAATTCCGGCTTGCGGCAGCTCTCTTCATTGTCCGCTCCGGCGAGCGCGCAGTCGAGAAAGTCCTTGAGGGATGTCTCAACCGAGTGCGCAAAGCGCCCGAGCGGCGAGCGCGGAATGTCTTCCCCATCGCGAACCAGCGTCGCCTGCGCGACGCCTTCCGGCGGCGCCCAGTCAATCTGGCCGGCGAAGAACGACGCGCTGGTCGGATCGCAGTCGGCGCTGCGCCGGAAGACCACGTGAAACTCGTCGGTCCGCGGGCCTTCGGCAGCGAGCCGAAGCTCGAAAGAGGCGCGCGCCCGCTGCACCTCGAGCCGGGTCTCGCCTTTTCGCCGCCAATACGACTCGAGACGGCAGGCTCCCGAGCGGGCGCGCAACGAATAGTCGTAGGCGAATAGGACGACGTCGCGAGACCGGTCGACCTCGAACCAGGTCTCGGCGTACTGGCCGCGCTCGCGGACCAGAAAGGATGGCGAAGCGGCGCTCCCCGGCGCATCCGGCGCGCGGACGCGCCAGGCATCGACAGCCGCGCCGAAGCTCAGCTGCTGCATGGTTTTGTTGAAAGGCGTCGGCGCGGCGAAATTGATGGACGAAACCAATGGCGCCGGGTCGAGGTCAGGTTTTGCGTATTCCATGTAGAACGACCACGGAAGAACATCGCTCGCCCGCGCCCAATGCATGAGCGTCTTCGCCCATGCCGGAAGAAAAATCTCGTCGAGGCGGCGGGCCTCGCGGCCGGGCGTTATGAGGTCGTGCAAGATGTCCGCCCGTTGTGCGGCGCCGTCGGCGTTTGAGCTCACCGATTCGATGCCGTGCGTGTGCACGCCGACGACTTCGCCGTCGGCGTCG
>Ga0187893_10005942_pt1 | contig 21335 bp, 19 predicted proteins | sample MA1701074metaG_FD_139574 | JGI IMG/M metagenome (GOLD analysis project Ga0187893, IMG submission 139574) | White microbial mat communities from a basaltic lava cave in the Kipuka Kanohina Cave System on the Island of Hawaii, USA - MA170107-4 metaG ...
CTCGCTGCGTCCTCGTCCTCGAAAGTGCTGGTGACTTCCTTCGTCCTGCGTCCTTGCGAGCGCCGCCCCCGACTCGCCGAAACGCTCCCCGTTCCGCGCGACCAGTTCCCGTACGAGCCCTTAGGTTCGCGGCGTTGACCGTGCGGGCGGCGAGGAACTGACGCCGCCGGCTGGCCGGGCGCAGTGAACATCGCGTCGACCGTTGCCGAGGCCCGGGGATGGCTGGCGCGGGCGAACCGGGACGGCGCCCGAGTCGGCCTCGTGCCCACCATGGGCGCCCTGCACGCCGGCCACGCCTCGCTGTTGGGGCGGGCGGTCGCCGAGTGTGATCCGGTGGTGGTCAGCATCTTCGTGAACCCGCTGCAGTTCGGCCCCGACGAGGATCTCGACGCGTACCCACGCGACGTCGATCGTGACCTGGCCGTCATCGCCGGCCGCGGCGCGTCGCTCGTGTTCGCGCCATCACCGGAGGAGATGTTCCCCCTGCCGGCGGTCACCACGGTGGCGGTGGGCGCGCTCGCCGAGCGCCTCGAAGGCGCGTCGCGGCCCGGGCACTTCGCCGGCGTGGCCACCGTCGTCGCCAAGTTGTTCAACATCGTCGGCCCGTGCCGGGCCTATTTCGGCGACAAGGACTTCCAGCAGCTCGCCGTCGTGCGGCGGATGGTTTCGGACCTGTCCTTTCCGGTGGAGGTTGTCGGGTGCCCGATCGTGCGCGAGCCCAACGGGCTCGCGCTCTCGAGCCGCAACCGCTATCTCGGCCCCGCCGAGCGCGACGCCGCGCCGGTGCTGCACCGGGCGCTGCTCGAGGCCGCGACGCTGGCTGCGACGATGGTGGCGGCCGGCCAGCGAGACGCCGGGTTGGTCCGCGCCCGGCTGGCGCAAAGGATCGACGCAGAGCCGCTCGCCGAGCTCGACTACGCCGAGGTGGTGGACGCGACCAGCCTCGATCCTGTCGACCTCTTGGCGGGGGACCTGCGACTACTCGTGGCGGCCCGCTTCGGGTCGGCCCGGCTCATCGACAACGTCGGTATCACCGTGCCCGGGGGCGTGCCCGTTGATGCCGTGCGTCGCGAGGTTCCCAGAAGTGGCCGCGATGATGCCTGAGCCCCTCGATCTTCTCGTGCTGGGTAGTGGCGTCGCCGGCCTGTCGGCTGCGGTGCGGGCGGCGGAGGCCCACGGCATGCGTGTCGGGGTGCTTACCAAGGGGGAGCTGCACCAGGCCACCACCCGCTGGGCCCAGGGCGGGGTGGCAGCCGTACTCGGCGGAGCCGATCCCGATTCGACCGACCTCCACCTCGCCGACACGCTGGCGGCGGGCGGCGGGCTCTGCGACGCCGAGGCCGTACGGGTGCTCGTCGACGAGGGGCCGGGCCGGGTCAACGAGCTGATCGCGCTCGGCGCCCGCTTCGACACCGACGCCGACGGTCGGGTCGCCCTCGCCCGAGAAGGTGGCCACTCCCGGCCTCGTGTCGTGCACGCGGGAGGTGCCGCCACCGGCGCAGAGATCGAACGGGCGCTCGTGAACGCCGTTCGGCGCACCGCGGCCGCGCTCTTCGAGCGCTGCTTCGCGCTCGACCTCGTGCTCGGCGGCGGGCGCTGCCGCGGGGTCGTCGCGCTCGGCGCCGACGGGGACCGCGTCGAGATCTCTGCGACCAACGTGCTGGTGGCCACCGGCGGGGCGGGCCAGCTCTTCGCAGTGACCACCAACCCGGTGGAGTCGACCGGCGATGGCGTGGCCATGGCCCTGCGCGCCGGTGTGGCGGTAGCCGATCTCGAGTTCGTGCAGTTCCACCCCACCGCCCTGCACCACCCTTCCATGCCGCGGCCGTTGTTGTCCGAGGCGCTGCGGGGGCACGGGGCCGTGCTGCGTGACCGCTCGGGGGCGCGCTTCGTCGACGAGCTGGCGCCGCGCGACGCGGTGTCGCGGGCGATGACGGCCCGGATGCTGGAGGAGGGGACCGAGCACCTCTGGTTGGACGCCACCGGGCTAGAGGCTTTCGACGCTCGCTTCCCCACCATTGCCGCCGTCCTGCGCGGGGCCGAGCTCGATCCTGCCGTCGACTGGCTGCCGATCGCACCCGCCGCGCACTACTTCTGCGGCGGCGTCCTCGCCGACCTCGACGGCGCGTCGACGCTCCCGGGTTTGTGGGTGGCGGGAGAGGCGGCCTGCAACGGGGTGCACGGCGCCAACCGCCTGGCGTCGAACTCGCTGCTCGACGGGATGGTCTTCGGTCCTCGGGTGGTGGAGGCCATCGAAGCCGGAAAGGTCGGGCCGGGCCCGAGCGGCGCCATGCGCGCCGTGCTGAGCGCCGACGGCGCGCCGGGCCGCGCGCGCCGCTTGGCGCTGCCGACCGCCCACTCGACTGGCCCCGGCTCGCGCAGCGGTGGACTGAGCGGGACACGGCGCCGGGCAGAGTTGCAACGGGCCATGACCGTCGAGGCCGGCGTGCTGCGGTCCGTCGATTCGCTGGCACGGGCCTTGGCGGTCGCCGGGGCCGAGCCCGGCGTCGGGGCGGGGGGCGACGTCGCCGCCCACGAGCTGCGAAATTTGCACGGGGTCGCCCAAGCGGTCGTCGTCGCCGCGCAGGCCCGCCAGGAGAGCAGGGGCGCCCACACCCGTACCGACTTCCCGGCCCGGGACCCCGGTAGCGCCGTGCGGTTCGTGTTCAACGCCCCTTGACCCAGCGAAACCCGCTTCTCCTCCTTGAAAGCGGCGTGCGTTACCGCGGCCGGGGATCGCCGGTGCACGCCGGAAAGCGGGGCGAGGTTCCACTACGTTGGCGATCATGAGCGAGAGTGGCGGCGGGGCGCACTCCCCGGACTGGTACCCCGATCCCTTCGGCCGTCACGAGCTGCGCTACTACGACGGTGCCCAGTGGACCGAGCACGTCTCGTCCCACGGGCGCCAAGGCGTCGATCAGCCGGTGGGCGGTGGGCACGTGCCCACCGTCAACCGCGCCGCCGGCAAGATCGAGCGCGACATCGCCAAGGCCGGCGGCGCCGCCGGCGTGGGTACGGGGGGCGGCACGCTGTTCACCGAGCCGGTGCTGGTGGTGAACCAGAAGGCCAAGATCATCGAGGTCAACAACGAGTACGCCATCTACGACCAGGGCGGCAACCAGATCGGTGCGGTGCGCCAGGTGGGCCAGAGCGCGGCCAAGAAGGTGCTGCGAGTACTCACGTCGGCCGACCAGTTCATGACCCACAAGCTCCAGGTGGTCGACATGGCCAACAACGTGCTCCTGGCGCTCACCCGGCCGGCGAAGGTGTTCAAGTCGCGGATCATCGTCCAGGACGGGGCCGGGCGTGAGCTGGGCCAGATCGTCCAGCAGAACATGATCGGCAAGATCCGATTCTCGCTCGTGGCCGACGGCACCACCTACGGTTCGATCAACGGCGAGAACTGGCGGGCCTGGAACTTCAACATCCAGGACCAGGCCGGCAACGAGGTGGGCCGCATCACCAAGACCTGGGAGGGCCTGGCCAAGACGATGTTCACCACGGCCGACAACTACGTGGTGCACATCCAACACCCCCTGGATGATCCGCTGCGAAGCCTGGTGGTCGCCTCCGCGCTCTGCGTCGACACGGCCCTCAAGCAGGACCAGCGCGGCCTCGGCTGACCCGGCCCCTTCCCCGTCCCCCACTTCCGATTTCGCGACAAGGCGTGGGGCTGGGACCACGCCGTTTGTCGCAGAATGCGGGACATGGAACCTCCCGGCCCCCTAGCGCCGCCCGCCTTCGCCGTGCGGGCCGCCGTCCGCCGATCTCTGGCCGAGGACCTCACCCCGCTCGGTGACCTCACCTCGGCGCTGTTGGGCCCCGGCGTGTCGGCCCGCGCCACCTTCGTGCCCCGGGCCGCGGGGGTGCTGGCCGGCACGGCCTGTGCCACCGAGGCCTTCGCCCAACTCGACGCCACGGTGGCCGTCGAGTGGTCGGCCGCCGACGGCGATGCGGTCACGGCCGGGCAGGGCGTCGGCCGGGTCGAGGGCCCGTTGGCGTCGCTGCTCGGGGCCGAGCGCACCGCGCTGAACCTGCTGGGCCACCTGTCGGGTGTGGCCACCTTCACCGCCCGCTACGTCGAGGCGGCGCGGGCCTCGGGCGGCTCCGCCCGCATCTGGGACACCCGCAAGACCACGCCGGGCCTGCGCGCGCTGGAGAAGGCCGCGGTGCGCGCCGGGGGCGGGTCGAACCACCGCGGCAACCTGAGCGACTGGGTGCTGCTCAAGGACAACCACCTGGCCCGCCTCGAGATCGCCGACGCGGTCTCCCGGGCCAGGGACCGCTGGCCGGGCCGGACCGTGCACGTGGAGTGCGACCGGTCAGACCAGGTGGTCGAGGCCCTCGCCGCCGGGGCCGACGCGGTGCTGCTCGACAACATGACGCCGGCCGAGGTCAGGGCCTGCGTGGCCCTGGCCGACAGCGACGTGGCGCGGGGCCACCGTTCCCGCCGCGTGCTGCTGGAGGTCAGCGGCGGCGTCACCCTGGAGTCCGTCGCCGACTACGCCGTGACCGGCGTCGACATGATCTCGGTCGGCGCCATCACCAACTCCGCCCCCGTCCTCGACATCGGGCTCGACATCGGGCTCGATATCGAGCGCGCCGACTGAACTGAGGCTCGGAGCGCCCGGGGGTCGCTGTAGCGTCCCGCGCCGTGCTTCTCGCCATCGACGTGGGTAACACCCAGACGGTCATCGGGCTCTATGGGCCCGACGACCGCCAACCCGGCGAGGGCACCGGCGCCGAGCGGGACCTGCTCGACCACTGGCGCATCGCCACCAGTGCCGAGCGCACCTCCGACGAGCTGGCCCTGCTCGTCCAGGATTTCCTCGGCTTTCACGGCTTCAGCTTCGACGAGGACGTCGACGCGCTGGCGCTGTGCTCGTCGGTGCCCAGCATCACCGCGGCGGTGCGCGAGATGACCCGGCGGTACTTCGGCTTCGACGCCCTCGTGGTCGAGCCGGGCGTGCGCACGGGAATGCCCATCCTCTACGACAACCCCAAGGAGGTCGGTGCCGACCGGATCGCCGACGCGGTCGCCGCCTTTGATCTCTACGGCGGGCCCACCATCGTCGTCGACTTCGGCACCGCCACCACGCTCGAGGCGATCTCGGCCCAGGGCGAGTACCTGGGCGGCGCCATCCTGCCCGGCATCGAGATCAGCCTCGATGCCCTCTTCGCCCGGGCTTCGGCCTTGCGCCGGGTCGAGCTCGTCGAACCCCGCCACGTCATCGGGAAGAACACCGTCGAGTCGATCCAGTCGGGCGCCATCTATGGCTTCGCCGCCCAGGTCGACGGGCTCTGCGCCCGCATGGTGGTCGAGACGGGGCCGGCCACGGTGGTGGCCACCGGCGGCCTAGCCGGTCTCATCACCCCGTACTCGGCGAGCATCGGCCACCACGAGCCGTGGCTCACCCTGCACGGGCTGCGCCTCATCGTCGAGCGCAATGCCTGAGCCCGGCGGCCGGTCCATGGACATCCCCTACCGCTACGCCGCCGATACCACCGCGGCAAGCCTTCACGCCCGCTTCGGCGACCTGGAGCCGGGCACCGAGACGGACCAACGGGCGACGGTGGCCGGGCGGCTGCTGCTGCGCCGGGTGCAGGGCCGGCTGGCCTTCGCCACGCTGGCCGACTCGTCGGGTCGGGTCCAGCTCTTCGCCCCCGCATCGTCGACACCGGGCTACGACGAGTTCTGCTCGCTGTCGCTCGGGGACTGGATCGGCGTGAGCGGTGACGTGATGACCACCCGGCGCGGCGAGCTGTCGGTCCGGGTCGACGACTGGGCCCTGCTGGCGCCCACGCGCCGCCCCTTCCCCGACAAGTGGCACGGCCTGGTCGACCCCGACACCCGCTACCGCCAGCGCTACGTCGACCTGTGGGTGACCGACGAGGCCCGGCGCACGTTCACGCTGCGCAGCCGGCTCCTGTCGCTGACCCGGCGCTGGCTGGAGGAGCGCGACTTCATGGAGGTGGAGACGCCGGTGTTCCACCCGGTGGCCGGTGGGGCGGCGGCCCGGCCGTTCACCACCCACCACAACGCGCTCGACCTCGAGCTCTACCTGCGGGTCGCCCCCGAGCTCTACCTCAAGCGCCTCACCGTCGGCGGTTTCGAGCGGGTCTTCGAGATGGCCAGGGTCTTCCGCAACGAGGGCCTGTCGCCCCGTCACAACCCCGAGTTCACCATGCTCGAGCTCTACCAGGCCTACGCCGACTACCACGACATGATGACCCTCACCGAGGAGCTGGTGGCGTACCTGGCCCTCGAGCTGCGGGGCACGACCGAGCTCGCCTATCAGGGACGGCCCTTGGACCTCACCGTGCCGTGGCGGCGGGCCTCGATGCTCGATCTTGTCGAGGAGCATGCCGGGGTGCGCGTGGGTCTGCGCCAGCCGGTCGACGAGCTGCGGCGCGTGTGCGACGACCATGGGGTGCGCCACGAGGCGGGCTGGGGGCCGGGCAAGTTGGTGCTCGAGCTGTACGAGAAGACGACCGAGGCGAACCTGTGGGGGCCGGTGTTCGTGTGCGACTATCCCCAGGAGGTCTCGCCGTTGGCCCGGGCCCATCGGGAGCTGGAGGGTTTCGTCGAGCGATTCGAGCCCATCGTGGCCGGTCGCGAGATCGGCAACGCCTTCTCCGAGCTGCAGGATCCGGTGGTCCAACGGGCGACGTTCGAGGGCCAGGCGGCCCAGAAGGAGGCCGGCGACGCAGAGGCGATGTCGGTGGACGAGGACTACCTGCGGGCTCTCGAGTACGGGTTGCCGCCCACCGGAGGGCTGGGCATCGGCATCGACCGGCTGGTGATGATCCTGGCCGACGTCGCCAGCATCCGCGACGTGATCCTGTTCCCCACCCTGCGCCCCGAACCCCGCCCGTAGCCCGTAGCCCTGACCCCTGACCCCTGACCCAGAGCCCCCGCCCAACCCCTCGAAATGGCGTCCGGGTGGCCCACATGCGGGCCACCCGGACGCCAGAACGGGGGGAGGTGTCAATCGAAGTGCGCGCGGCGCGGCGGCGACGGGTCAGGTGGTTCGGCTGGTGGCTCGGGCGACGACCCGGTCGGCTTCGCTGGCCAGCCAGTCCACTGCCGCGCTCTCACCCAGGGGAGCCAGGGCATCGACCGCCGAGGTGGCGTAGGCGCGGGCCGCCTGGGTGGCGTCGCTCACCGCACCGTTGGCTCGGACCAGCGCCCGGGCCGCGTCCTTCTCCTCCTCGGAGAGCGGCTTGCCCAACAGCGCCCGAAGCTCCGAGCCCGTGGGTGTGCGCAGGGTTCGCAGCACCGGCAGGGTGTACACGCCTTCGACCAGGTCGTGGCCGGCGGGCTTGCCCAGCTCCTCGTCGGTGGCCACCACGTCGAGCACGTCGTCGACGATCTGAAAGGCCATGCCGTAGTGGTCGCCGAATCGGGTCAGGGCGTCGACGTGGCCCCGGGGGAGCCCCGCCACGATGGCCCCGATGCGGCAGGCCGTGGAGAACAGCGCGGCCGTCTTCCCGCCGATGGACGCCAGGTAGGAGGCCTCGCTGCGCTCCACGTCGTAGGCCGACCGCAGCTCGACGACCTCGCCCTCGCAGAGCCGGCCGATGGTGGCCGCGAGCAGGCCGGCGACCTCGGTGCCCAGCGACGCCGCGATCTCCGAAGCCTTGGCCAGGAGGTAGTCGCCGGCCAGGATGGCGGTGAGGTTGCCCCAGCGGGCGTTGACGCTCTCGACCGTCCGCCGGGTGACAGCTTCGTCGATCACGTCGTCGTGGTAGAGCGAGCCGAGGTGGACGAGCTCGACCGCCACACCTCCCATGACCGCGTCGTCGCCTACGCGCTGGTCCGCGGCGCCCCGGCCGGTGGCGGCGGCCGCCACCGCGAAGGCCGGGCGGACGCGCTTACCCCCGGCCCTGATGAGATGGCTGGCCACCTCGGTGAGGAACGGGTCGGCGGTGCGCACCGAGTCGACCAAGGCGGCCTCGACGCGCTCCAGGCCGTCCGTGAGGAAGGGGCCCGGGGACGGAGCGGTGGCCACCACGCCGTCACGCTACGGCAAGGCAACCGGGTTCCCCCAACCGACCGCCCGGCCGGGACTACGGTGGCACGGTGTTCGAGCGGTTCACCGACCGGGCCCGTCGAGTCGTCGTGCTGGCCCAAGGAGAGGCCGTCGTCCTGGGCCACCCCCACATCGGTACCGAGCACCTCCTGCTCGGCCTGATCCACGAGGGCGAGGGCGTCGCGGCCATGGCCCTCGAATCGATGGACATCGCGCTCGAGGCCGTGCGTAGCCAGGTCGAGGAGATCATCGGCCAGGACGGGCCCTCGCGCCGCGGTAGGCACATCCCGTTCACGCCCCGGGCCAAGAAGGTCCTCGAGCTGAGCCTGCGCGAGGCGTTGCAGCTCGGCCACGACTACATCGGCACGGAGCACATCCTGCTCGGCCTGCTGCGCGAGGGCGATGGCCTTGCCGCCCAGGTGCTGGTCAAGCTGGGCGCGGACCTCGGTTCGGTGCGGACCGCCGTGATCTCTCTTCTGGGCGAGGGCATGGTGGCGGACCAGCCGCCCGCTGACCGCGAGCTCGACCGGCCCCCAGACGAGCGTCGCGGTGCCCAGCGCATCTTCGCCCGGCGCAGGATCGCCATGCGACCGGGGCGCGAGGAGCCGGGGGCCGGCGCCACGACGCCCCGGCAGATGCTGGCGCAGCTCGCGGCGTCGCCGTCGGCGGCCGGGTCCGAGTTGCGCGCCGCGGGGATCGAGCCCGGCGCGCTGGCTGGCGCCCCCGAGCGCGAGCCGGTCGATGCCCGCGCCCCGGTCAGCGACGGCGACCTGGTCGAGCATCTGGCCCACGCGCTGGCCCACGCCCTGGGCGGCGAGGACGCGGAGCCGGGCGACGATCACCTGCTGGTGGTCCTGCTCTCGCCGCACCGGTTCGGCCTGGTCGAGATCGTGGGTGGCCTCGGTGCCGATCCCCTGGCGCTGCGCCGGTCTGCCCTGGCCCGCCTCTGACGAGAATCGTCCTCACTCGGTCGCTGCGCTCACTCCGTTCGGGCGAGCTGGATGGTGCCCCGCCTTCGGCGGGCGCCGAAAGACTTGTCCTGCGCCGACCGGCGGACCCGGCTCGGCGCAGAGCCGGGGGGCTCCGGCGGAGCCTCTGCCCCCCGGGCCCCCCGCCGGTCCTGGGCCATGCGGCCCGGCGGCGCGCCGCCATGGTCTGGGCGCGTTGGCATCCGCGGCACCCGCTGGCACCGGATCGGAGGCGCGACGGTAGACTCGCCGCACTACCACCACCCCACCTGGGGGGAGGAACCTTGTTCGAACGCTTCACCGACCGGGCTCGCCGTGTCGTCGTCCTGGCGCAGGAGGAGGCCCGGCTCCTCAACCACAACTACATCGGCACCGAGCACATCCTGCTCGGGCTGATCCACGAGGGCGAGGGCGTCGCGGCCAAGGCCCTCGAATCCCTCGGCATCTCGCTCGAGGCCGTTCGCAGTCAGGTCGAGGAGATCATCGGCCAAGGCGGGTCCTCGCCCAGCGGGCACATCCCGTTCACGCCCCGGGCCAAGAAGGTCCTCGAGCTGAGCCTGCGCGAGGCGCTGCAGCTCGGTCACAACTACATCGGCACCGAGCACATCCTGCTCGGCCTCATCCGCGAGGGCGAGGGGGTCGCCGCCCAGGTCCTGGTGAAGCTGGGCGCCGACCTGTCGCGCGTGCGCCAGCAGGTCATCCAGCTCCTGTCCGGCTACGCCGGCCCCGGGGGCAGCCAGGAGAAGGCCGGTGCCACCGCGGGGGGCAGCGGCGAGGCCACCCCTTCGGGTTCGCTGGTGCTCGACCAGTTCGGCCGCAACCTCACCCAGCAGGCGAGAGAGAAGAAGCTCGACCCGGTCATCGGCCGCCACCGCGAGATCGAGCGGGTCATGCAGGTGCTGTCGCGCCGCACCAAGAACAACCCGGTGCTGGTGGGTGAGCCCGGGGTGGGCAAGACCGCCATCGTCGAGGGCCTGGCCCAGAAGATCGTGGCCAACGACGTCCCCGAGACGCTGCACGCCAAGCAGCTCTACACCCTCGACCTGGGCGCCCTGGTGGCCGGCAGCCGCTACCGGGGCGACTTCGAGGAGCGCCTCAAGAAAGTGCTCAAGGAGATCCGCACCCGCGGTGACATCATCTTGTTCATCGACGAGCTGCACACGCTCGTCGGCGCCGGGGCGGCCGAGGGGGCCATCGACGCGGCGTCGATCCTCAAGCCCATGCTGGCCCGGGGCGAGCTGCAGACCATCGGCGCCACCACGCTCGACGAGTACCGCAAGCACCTGGAGAAGGACGCCGCCCTCGAGCGGCGCTTCCAGAAGATCGTGGTCGAGGAGCCCACCGTGGCTCACACCATCGAGATCCTCAAGGGCCTGCGTGACCGCTACGAGGCCCATCATCGGGTCACGATCACCGACCAGGCCCTGGTGGCCGCGGCCAACCTGGCCGACCGCTACATCTCCGACCGCCACCTCCCCGACAAGGCCATCGACCTCATCGACGAGGCCGGCAGCCGCCTGCGCATCAAGCGCATGGAGACGCCGCCCGACTACAAGGAGCTCGAGAACCAGATCGCCGGGGTCCAGGCCTCCAAGAAGGAGGCGGTCGAGGCCCAGCGCTTCGAGGAGGCGGGCAAGCTCCGCGACCAGGAAAAGGAGCTCCTCTCCCAGAAGGAGGCCAAGGAGGCCGAGATCAAGGCCTCCGGGGTCGACCTGTTCGACGAGGTCGACGAGGAAGCCATCGCCGAGGTGCTCTCGGTGTGGACCGGCATCCCCGTCTACAAGCTCACCGAGGAGGAGACCCAGAAGCTGCTGCGCATGGAGGACGAGCTGCACAAGCGCGTCATAGGCCAGCAGCAGGCCATCCAGTCGGTGTCCCAGGCCATCCGTCGCACCCGGGCCGGGCTCAAGGACCCGAAGCGCCCCAGCGGCTCGTTCATCTTCCTCGGGCCCTCCGGCGTGGGCAAGACCGAGCTGGCCAAGACGCTGGCCGAGTTCCTCTTCGGCGACGAGCAGTCGCTCATCGCCCTCGACATGTCCGAGTACATGGAGAAGCACACCGTGAGCCGCCTGGTCGGCTCGCCGCCGGGCTACGTCGGCTACGAGGAGGGCGGCCAGCTCACCGAGGCGGTGCGGCGCAAGCCCTTCAGCGTGGTGCTCTTCGACGAGATCGAAAAGGCCCATCCCGACGTGTTCAACACCCTTCTCCAGATCCTGGAGGAGGGCCGTCTCACCGACGCTCAGGGCCGCTCCGTCGACTTCCGTAACACCGTACTGATCATGACCTCCAACCTGGGCACGGCCGACCTGCGCAAGGCCAGCGTCGGCTTCGGCAAGTCCGACGAGGCGGTGAGCTACGAGCGGATGAAGGAGAAGGTCAACGACGCGCTCAAGCAGCACTTCCGGCCTGAGTTCCTCAACCGCATCGACGACACGATCGTGTTCCACGAGCTGACCAAGGTCGAGGTCGTTTCCATCGTCGACCTCATGATCCGCCGGGTGATGACCCAGCTCGAAGGCCAGGGTCTCGGCCTCGAGCTCACCCCCGACGCCAAGCAGGTGCTGGCCGACAAGGGGTACGACCCCACCCTCGGCGCCCGGCCCCTGCGCCGGGCCATCCAGCGCATGGTGGAGGACCCGCTGTCGGAGCGCCTGCTCCACAAGGAGTTCCGCGCCGGGGAGATCGTAATCGTCGACGCCGAGGACGACCCCGACACCACCACCGGCGAGCGCCGGCTCGTCTTCCGCAGCATCGAGGGTTTCGAGCCCCCCGCCGTCGAACTGGCCGAGGCCGGCCCCGCCGAATAACGCCGTCGATGGCCACGGGCAGCCAACACCGTCGGCACCGTCGGCACCCCCGAACCCGCCAACTTGCGTAGCTGCGTCCCACCTATGGGGCGCAGCGACGCCAGTTCGGGAGGACGGCGCGGGCGGGGGCTGGTCGCGGGCCTGGTCCTGGTCGTGGGCGTGGTCCTGGGAACGGCGGCGTGCCGGGTGACGACCGACGTCGCCATCGACGTCGCCGAGGACGGCGGCGGGACCGTGGCGGTCTCGCTGGGCCTCGATGACGACGCCCTGGCTCGGGTGCCCGAGATCGACACCGAGCTCCGCCTCGACGACCTGCGCGCCACCGGCTGGGAGATCAGCGGCCCGGACCGTGGCGAGGACGGGGTGACTCGGTTCACGGCCAGCAAATCCTTCGCCACCCCGGCTGAGGCCGCCACCGTCATGGCCGAGATCGCCACGCCGGGGGGGCCGTTCCGTGACCTCCGCCTGACCAGCCAGCGCTCGTTCGCCCGCACGACGTTCGGGTTCGACGGCACGGTCGACCTGCGGGGCGGGCTGGAGTCCTTCGGTGACCAAGAGCTGGCCCGCCTTCTCGACGGCGAGCCGCTGGGCGCCGACCAGGCCGCCATCGAGGCCGCGCTCGGCACACCGCTCGACGAGGCGTTCCGGTTACGGGTGGAGGTCGCGCTGCCGGGCTCGGTGTCATCAGGCCCGCCGGGCGAAGGTGACGATTCGCTGGTGTGGGAGCCGTCGCTGGCCGACTCCGAGCCCACGGTCCTCAACGCCCGGTCCACCGCCTGGCGGGCGCGGACGCTGCTGTTCACGGCGGCGGCCGTGGTGGCCGCCGCCGCCCTCGGCGTGCTCGTCCTCAGCCGCCTGGTCGGGCGGCGGCGGGGTCGGCGCGCACGGCGTACACCGGCTGGACCGCCTCGGACAGGGCCCCGTCGCTGAGCGCCAACCCGAGGGGGGGGTCGGTCACCAACCGGTCGCCCAGGGCGCGGCCGATGCTGGCCGTGGCCAGGACGGTCGCCCGGTCGTCGCGCCCGGCGAGGGCGGCGATGCGAAAGGCCGCGTTGGTGCCCTCGCCCACGGCGGTAACTGCTCCGTCGCCGAGCACGGTGACGGCGGCCTCGCCCCTGACCACGGCCCAGCCCATCTCGATGGACGAACCATCGGCCCGGCGTGCCGAAGGCCCTCGGGAGAACCTCGACGCCGCCAGCGCGAACGTCACCGCGTCGGTCGCCGCATCGGCGTCGGCGTGTTCCCACACGGCCAGGAACGCGCCTCCGTCGGAGTTGCCGACCCGGCCACGGTGGGCAAGGAGCAGCCGGCGGATCTCGCCGAAGTGGCCGCGGAGCGCGGCGTTGGCCGCGGCTCGGCCTGACCGCTCGGCCACGGCGGCGTAGTCGACCACATCGCCCACGACCAGGATCGCCAAGCCATTCGAAGGGCCACCCGAAGATCCCCCCGAAGATCCCCGCGAAGATCCCCGCGAGGAGCGGGCGGCGGTGTCGCCCCCGTCGCGCCCGGGGCGATGGTGGACGAACCGCTTCGATCGGAACTCGAGGTCGACGGGGCCGACCCGGAGCCGGTCGCCGTGCCCGATCGGCACCGGCACGGCCCGCTCCACCCGGCCGCCGTTCAACAGGGTGCCGTTCAGGCTGTGGTCGATGAACGACGCTCGGCCGGCTTCGGGTTCGAGGCTGATCTCGAGGTGGCTCCGGGAGATGGCCGCGTCGTCGAGCAGCAGGCGATGGGCATCATCGACCCCGGCGCACTCGCGGCCGACGCTGAGGCGGTCATGCACGGCTACCACCCGCTCCGAGCCGGTCCCCGGCGCCACCACCACCACCGCGAGCGCGTCTTGTCGGGGGGCGGCCGTCACCGTGGCGTCCTACCACCGGCTGCCGTGCGCCACACCACGAGACCACTCTGCCGGACGGGGAGGAGGGGCGCAACGAGCTCGACCCTGCGAGATGGGCCCCGTGTGGTCGCCCGGCTCCCGGCGGACGCCGGAGCCCAGAGTCGAGGGACCGTTTGCGGTCACCAACCCCCGCCGAAGTGAAGCTGTCACACCTGCTGCGTAAGGTCGTTCATGGGCAGGCGCCGAACGATCTTCCGCTGCGACGACTGCGGCGGAACAGCCTCGCAGTGGCAGGGGCGGTGCCCCGCCTGCTCGGCGTGGAACACCCTCAACGAGGACACCGGCGGCGTCCCGGCTCCCCGGCGCGACGAGCCGACCCCCGCCGGGCCGCCACCCGAGCCGGCCGTGCTCATCGGCGACGTCGACCTCGGCGCCTGGACGGTCCGGCCCACCCGGTTGGCCGAGCTCGACCGGGTCCTGGCCGGCGGTCTGGTCCCCGGGTCCGTCACCCTGGTCGGCGGCGAGCCCGGCATCGGCAAATCCACGTTGTTCCTGCAGCTCGCTGCCTCCATGGCCGCCGCCGGCGAGCGGGTGCTGTACGTATCGGCCGAGGAATCACGCCAGCAGGTCCGTGCCCGTGCCGGCCGTCTCGGGGCCCTGTCCGAACGGGTGTGGCTGGCATCGGAGACGTCGCTGCCCCACGTGCTCGGCCAGCTCGACGAGATGCGACCCGACATCATGGTGGTCGACTCGATCCAGTCGGTGTACGACCCCCGCCAGGCCTCCGCCCCCGGCTCGGTCACCCAGGTCCGCGAGTGCGCCCAAGCACTCCTGCGGGAGGCGAAGCGCCGCGACGTGGCGGTGGTCCTCGTGGGTCACGTGACCAAGGACGGCACCCTCGCCGGTCCCCGCGTCCTCGAGCACATCGTCGACACCGTGCTGTCTTTCGAGGGTGAACGCCACCATGCCCTTCGACTCCTGCGGGCGGTGAAGCACCGCTTCGGGTCGACCCGCGAGCTCGGCTTGTTCGAGATGACCGAGCGGGGCCTGGTCGGCGTGCCCGACCCCAGCGGGCTGTTCCTCGGTGATCGTCGCCCCGGTGTGGCGGGCTCCGCGGTGGTGGCGGCCATGGAAGGTCACCGGCCCCTGCTCGTCGAGCTCCAGGCCCTGGTGGCGCCGTCGAGGTTGGTCCAGCCCAGGCGAACGGCACAGGGGCTCGACCCCGGGCGCCTGGCGCTGCTCCTGGCCGTGCTCGATCGTCGCGCCGGGGTGCGTGTGCCCGACGCCGACGTGTTCTGCGTGGCGGTCGGCGGCGTCCGGGTGGTCGAGCCCGGCGCTGACCTGGCGTTGGCGCTGGCGGTCACGTCGTCGGTCACCGGCGTCGCCCTCCCCGACGGGTTGGTCGCCTGCGCCGAGCTCGGTCTCGGCGGCGAGCTGCGCCAGGTGAGCCAGACGGCACGCCGCCTGGCCGAAGCGAGCCGCCTCGGGTTCACGGTGGCCCTGGTGCCCTCGTCCGCACCCGACCCGCCCGCCGGGGTCACCCCCCTCCGGGCAGCCACCATCGGCGAGGCCATCGCGCTCGCCGGCCTCGTGTAGCGCTGGTACTCGAACGCGCTGGCGGGAGGGGCCCGGCGCAACTCGTCCGACTAGCCTTGCGGCGTGGCCCCCCGACGCAGCATCGCTCTGTTGGACGCGTTGGCGGCTGTCTCGCCCGGCGAGCCGCTCCGTGAGGGCCTCGATCGGATCATGCAGGCCGGTATGGGCGCCCTCATCGTGGTGGGCGACGGCCCCGAGGTGCTCAATATCTGCTCGGGCGGCTTCCTGCTCGACGCCGCGTTCAGCCCCCAGCGCCTGTCGGAGCTGGCGAAGATGGACGGCGCCATCATCCTGGCCGGCGATGCCAGCCGCATCGCCAGGGCCAACGTGCACCTGGTGCCCAACCCCAACGTCCCGACGTCGGAGACCGGCACCAGGCACCGCACCGCGGAACGGGTGGCGCGCTCGATCGAAGTGCCGGTGATCTCGGTGTCGGAGGACATGCAGATCATCGCGGTGTACGTGAGCGACGAGAAGTACCCGCTCGAGCAGATCCCCCGGCTGCTCAACCGGTCCAACCAGGCGTTGCAGACGCTGGAGCGCTACAAGAACCGCCTCGACACCGTGGCCAACGCCCTGTTCGCGCTCGAGATGGAGGACCTCGTCACCTTGCGCGACGTGGTCACCGTGCTCCAGCGCACCGAGATGGTGCGGCGTATCGCCGAGGAGATCGAAGGCCACATCGTCGAGCTGGGCGAAGATGGGCGCCTGGTGCGCCTCCAGCTCGAGGAGCTCATGGGCGGGGTCGAGGACGACCGGCGCCTGGTGATCCAGGACTACTTCCGCGAGGACGTCACCTGGCACATCGAGCAGGCCCTGGCCGCCCTCGCCGACTTCGCCACCGACGACCTCCTCGACCTGAAGGCAGTGGCGTCCATGCTTCGGCTGAAGACCGGCGTCGATCTCGAGGAAGGCGTCCAGCCGCGCGGCTTTCGGCTGTTGTCCCAGATCCCCCGGCTGCCCGAGTCCGTCGTCGCCCGCATCGTCGAGCGGTTCGAGAACCTCCAGAAGATCATGCGCGCCACCATCGAGGATCTCGACGATGTCGAGGGCGTGGGCGAGGCACGCGCCAGGGCCATCAAGGAGGGCCTGTCTCGGCTGGCCGAGACCAGCATCCTCGACCGCTACAACTGAGTTCCACCCGTGCCCGGTGCCCGGTGCCCGGTGCCCCGTGCCCCGGTGCCCCGTGCCCCGGTGCTCCGTGCCCCGGTGCTCCGCCTGCCCCCCCGGTGCCGCCGTGCCCCGGTGCCCCGGTGCCGCGGTGCCCCCCCGGGGGCCACGTCGTCGCGACTAGAACTGCGCGTCATGCGTGAGCAACTGGTTTCGGGGACCCCCGTGAAGGTGGCTCGGCCCGACGGGGCCTCGCCGGTGCGGGGCGTGGTGGTGGCAGCGGATGTCATGGGCCTTCGGCCGCTCTTCGACGACCTGGCCGCTCGGCTGGCCGTCGAGCATAGCTGGGCCGTGGCCGTGGTTGAGCCGTTCCCTGGCCGGGAGTCGCTCGCCCGTGAGGACCGGCTCGCGGCGATGGCCGGCCTCGCCGACGATCGTCAGGTCGGCGACCTCGTGGCCGCGGCCGACCTGCTTGATGTCGAGCCTGTCGCGATCATCGGTTTCTGCATGGGCGGCATGTACGCGCTCAAGGCCGCCGGGACCGGGCGCTTCGACCGCAGCGTGGCCTTCTACGGCATGATCAGGGTTCCGGCGCACTGGCAGGGGCCCGGTCAGGGCGAGCCGCTCGAAGCGCTGGCTCGCCCCGGCGCGGCGCCGGTGCTGGCCCTGGTCGGAACCGAGGACGACCTCACGCCGCCCGCCGACGTCGACGCGCTCGCCGCCACCGGCGCCACGGTTGTGCGCTACGAAGGCGCCGAACACGGCTTCGTCCACGACCCGGCCCGGCCCGCCCACCGCCCCGTCGACGCCGCCGACGCCTGGCGCCGCGCCGTCGCCTTCCTCGCTACCTGAGCACCGGCCACGAGACGCGAGCCCGGCTCCGAAACGGGAGTCGCCATCCCCGGTCGTACTGCGTGCGCCTACCGGTACCGTGTGCGCTGAGCGTGACTCTTTCCCGCTGAGCGCACACGGTACGACTGGGCGCACACGGTACGACTGGGCGCACACGGTACGGCTGGGCGGGAGGGCCGAGTTCCTGCGGCGTGGTCTGGAGGCTGGTCAGCGGGCGCGGAGGCTGAGCTGCGCCCGGTCGGAGATGCGGTACATCCGGGCGGCCGCCCCCCCCGGCGACCCCCCGAGGCCATTCGGCTCGGACTGTTCGATCCAGCCCAGGCGCACGAAGTTGGCGATGGCCTTGTTGACCCGTTCGCGTGACGCGCCCACCATGGCGGCCAGCTCGCTCTGGGTGACGGGAAGAACGAACTCGTCGGCCGCTCCCGCCATCTCGAGGAGTCGCTTGGCCGTACGCCCGGTCACGTCCAGGAACCGCGAGTCGGCCAACGCCTCGTCCGAGGCCCGCAGCCGCTTCGCCAACGCGGTCACCATGCGCCACAGCAGCGCCGGGCGGAGCTCGTAGATGGCGCGCAGCGGCGCATAGGCGATGGCGACCACCTCGGACGGCTCCACGGCGCGGGCGAGGCCGAAGTGGCGGCCCCCGTCGAAGAGCGCCAGCTCGCCGAAGACGTCACCCGCTTGCCTCAAGGCCATCAGCGATTCGCGGCCGTCGGCGGCCCGGCTGGCGACGGCCACGCGCCCCGAGATCACCACGAACAGCTCGGCGGGTTCCGCGTCCTCCTCGAACACGACGGCTCCGCGCGGCAACCGGCGGCGCTCGGCGCCGGCGGAAACGGCGGCCAGGTCCTCGGGACCGAAGTCGGTGAGCAGCTCGATGTCGGCGACGAGACTGGGATCGATCATGCGGCGGGCATCCTACGAAGGAGAGCAGGGCGCGGATGCGAGCACCCCCGGGTGCGAACCAGGCCCGGGCCGCACCGGGAGGGACCGGCGCGGCGGTGCACTACCCTTGGGTGGCCCAATCGGGCTGTTCGCGCCCTGGCCGGCCGTTGTTCGTCCGTGCCCGTCCCTGCTTGTGCTTCCCGGGAGCCCCATGTTCGACGTCGGTGACAAGGTTGTCTACCCGCACCACGGTGCCGCGGTCATCGAACGGCGCGAGAAGAAGACGGCGTTCGGCGAGGAGCGCGAGTACCTCATCCTCAAGCTGGCTTACGGCGACCTCACCCTGATGGTCCCGGCCGACAACACCGACTCCGTCGGCCTGCGAGAGGTGATCAACGACGAGGAGGTCGAGGAGGTGTTCGCGGTGCTCCGCAAGAAGGAGGCCCGGATGCCGACCAATTGGTCGCGCCGGTTCAAGAACCACGTGGAGAAGCTCAAGTCGGGCGACATCTACCAGGTCGCCGAGGTGGTGCGGAACCTCTCGATCCGAGAGAAGGACAAGGGGCTGTCCGCGGGGGAGAAGCGCATGCTGGCCAAGGCGCGCCAGATCCTCACCTCGGAGCTCACGTTCGCCCTCGGCGTCGACGAGGAAGCCGCGGAACGCAAGCTCGACGAGGCGCTGACCTGAGCGAGCCGAAGGCGAGCGAAGCGATCGGTACGGTCGTGACCATGCACCGATGAGCGAGGTCACCTGGGCGGTCGTCGTCGCCGCCGGATCGGGGCGGCGGTTCGGCGCGGCCAAGCAGTACGAGCGGCTCGCCGGTCGGCGTGTGCTCGACTGGTCGCTCGATGCCGCGCGGGGCCGCGGCGACGAGGCGAGGGCCGGCGTGGTGCTCGTGGTCGCCCCGGAGCTGCGCGTGGCATCGGAGCCGTCGGCCGACCTGGTCGTCGCCGGTGGTGCCACCCGCTCGGCGTCGGTGCGCGCCGGCCTGGCTGCGCTGCCGGCCGACGCGACGCTGGTCGTTGTCCACGATGCCGCCCGGCCCGTGCCCGTACCCGGCGTATGGCGGCGCGTGCTGGGCGCGCTCACGCAGGGGGCCGATGCCGCGGTGCCGGTGGTTGCCGTGGCCGACACGCTGCGCGAGCTCAGCGGCATCACCGTCGACCGCGACCGCTTCGTGGCGGTGCAGACGCCCCAGGGTTTCCGGGCCGACCTGCTCCGGCGCGCCCATGCCGGCGAGCCCGAGGGCAGCGACGACGCGTCGCTGATCGACGCCATCGGTGCCAGGGTGGTGCTGGTGGACGGCGACCCGGCCAACATCAAGGTCACCACCCCCGTCGACCTGCTCCTGGCTGACCTGCTCCTGGCTGACCTGCTCCTGGCTGAGCGACGCCACGCTGAGCGGCCGCGCCGATGATGGTGGTGGCGGTGAGGGTCGGCCAGGGCTTCGACGTTCACCCCTTCTGTGACCGCGACGCTCCCGGGCCGCGGGCGCTGGTGCTGGGTGGAGCGGTGTTCGAGGGCGAGCTGGGCCTCGTCGGGCACAGCGACGCCGACGTCGTCGCTCACGCGTGCGCCGATGCCTTGCTCGGCGCGGCCGGCCTTGGCGACCTCGGAAGCCACTTTCCCGACGACGAGCCCGCGTTGGCCGGCGCCGACAGCATGGCGTTGCTGGCCGAGGTGGCGCGGCGGGTGCGATCGGCGGGCTGGGAGCCGGTCAACGTCGATTGCTCGGTCGTGCTCGAGTATCCCGTCCTGGCCCCTCGGCGCGCTGAGATGCAGCGCCGGCTGTCCGGCGCGGTCGGCGCAGACGTGACCATCAAGGGCAAGAGGCCCGAAGGCCTTGGTGCGCTCGGTCGGCGCGAGGGCATCGCCTGCTGGGCCGTCGCCCTGGTGGCCCGTCCGTGACCGCGCCTCGCGGTGGCCCGCCCCGGCGGGACAAGCAGCCGCGCCCCGGTCAGCCGCCTCGCCCGGGCAAACAGCCACGCGCTGGTCGCCCGGGCGCGGCAGCGGTGGGCGGCGGTCGCCGGTCCGGCACCGCCCCTGCGCCCGGTGCCCGAGGCCGACGCGCCGACTCGAGGCCGGAGCGGGGCGACGAGTGGGCCCCGTCGCGCCGCGATCGAGGTCTCGGGGGTGAGCAGGTCGAGGGCCGCCAAGCCGTGCGAGAGCTGCTGCTGGCCGGTCGCCGGCGGGTTCGCGAGGTGCTGTTGGCCCGAGCCACGGACGGGACCGGGGCGAGGCACGAGCCCGCCCACGAGGTGCTCGGCGACATCGCCGAGCTCGCGGCGCAGCTCCGGGTGCCGGTGCGCATCGTGGCCCGCGGCAAGCTCGACGCCAGTGCCCGAACGGAGTCCCACCAGGGCGTCCTGGCCAGGGCCGACCCCTTGCCCGAGGCCGAGCTCGACGAGCTGATGGGCGCCGGGCGAGGGCCGTCGCCGTTCCTCGTGGCCGTCGACGGTGTGACCGACCCGGGCAACCTTGGTGCGTTGCTGCGTTCGGCGGAATGCGCCGGCGTCACCGGCGTGGTGCTGCCCCGTCATCGGGCCGTCCACATCACCCCGGCCGTGACCAAGGCCGCGGCCGGAGCGGTCGAGTACCTCCCCATGGCCATCGTCGGGGGCCTTCCCGCCGCCCTGGCCCGCCTGGCCGAGCGCGGCATCTGGACCATCGGCCTCGACGCCTCGGGCGGCGCCCTCGACCAGATCGCGCTGGCCGCCGAGCCGGTCGCGCTCGTCGTCGGTGCCGAGGGAGCTGGACTGTCCCGCCTGGTACGCCAGCGCTGTGACGTCGTCGCCTCGCTTCCCCTGCGGGGACGGATCGGGTCGCTCAACGTGGCCGCCGCCGGCGCGGTGGCCTGTTACGAGATCGCTCTTCGACGCTCTGGCGAGGGTCGTTCAGGGTCGCGGCCGTGAAGGACTCCCCGGGTTTCGCGCTCACGGTTGCCCAGCCGCCTGACCAGCAGAAACGCCGCGGCTGGCGAGCAGCGGGTGGCGTTGTGTTCGACCATTCGGTTGCAGCGCGACCCTGACTTGCGCGACCGAAACCGTCGATCTGGACGGGTCGAGCTCGCGCGGGTCGAAGACGCACGCACGTTGGGGAAACGCGCGAACATCGTCCGTACTTGGATAGCGGGGCGCGTCGAAGCGAATTGACCTGAATGGATAGCTGTCGACCGCCGATTTGCGGCGTGTCAGCCGGACCGCAAGGTGAGCCCGGGGACGACGCCCGGAGTGGGCGCCC
>Ga0187893_10005943_pt1 | contig 21335 bp, 15 predicted proteins | sample MA1701074metaG_FD_139574 | JGI IMG/M metagenome (GOLD analysis project Ga0187893, IMG submission 139574) | White microbial mat communities from a basaltic lava cave in the Kipuka Kanohina Cave System on the Island of Hawaii, USA - MA170107-4 metaG ...
CATCCCCCGCCGCCGGGCGACACGCGCTTGGCCGAACGGATACAAACTTGCCGTCGACTCCAACTGGCTGGAACTCATCCTTGCCGACGAGCTCGAGAATGCAGAGGCGGCGGCAGATCAGCGTCACCATGGGTCGGCGGGCGACAACGCCACCGTAATGTGAATCGGCGTAACTTTGACCCCTTTCGGCGCCCAATCGTGACCCGGGCCAGCGATGGAGAACTTCAACCCCAGTGGTGAGTTGCGCGACAGTGAGTAGGGTCAAACTTCGACGCCGATCCCGGGTCAGACCCGGCGCCGATTCACATCAGTGAACTGCCCGCCTTCTGCGGGTTCTTCTCGTTCGACCAGCAGCTTACAACGTTTCGCCTTCAGCGGTTTTTGGCCAATTCCAGCGATTTTCGATTCCCAACTGCCACCACTACTTCCACTACTTCCACTACTTCCACCAACGTCGGACGCATCATGCTCGGGCGGTTCGGTGGGCCGTGTGATGACAGAGGTCGCGTATCGTGATCGCGTTGCGCGAAGGGCCGAAACACCGAGGCGATTATATACCCACCCACGCCCTAAGCGGACTACTGCTTCTACTAAGGGCAGCCGTTCAGAGCGCTGATAACCGCAAGAGTCAATTCGGCTATCGCAACCATGCCGTCTTGCTCCCCATCCAGGGATAGGCATCGGTCGACCGCAGCCAATCCGAGAGCAATCCGAATCCCCGCAACAAGCTCATCGATTGCAACATTCCCGCTTGCATCGCAATCGCCGGGACATGGCCACAGAGAGACGCCGTCCGTACCAGAAAGTTTCACAACGGTGAAATCTGCGAGTGAATCGGCATTAACCGTATAACCTGCGGCCGCGACATCCCCAAACGGATCGACACAGACTGCATATGCCTGGTCCGACGTAGTGCCGGCGCCACTGCCTGTTACGTCTCGACGCCACAGTTCTTCCCCACCGCCGCCGGCAAGCTTCATGATCGTAAAGTCCGTCCCGGTCCAGCTCGAGAGAATTCCACTGGCAAAGACATCGCCCATCGAATCCACAGCAACATCAAGAGCCTGGCTGAAGGACGTGCCCTGTGCGTGCCGCCAGATCTCCTCTCCGGTCACCCCCGATAGTTTAAATACCGCAAACCGGAGGTTCACATCCCTATCTTCTTCGGTACTCCCTGCGGCAATGACATCGCCGGCCGTGTCGATCGACACGGCTCTTGCCACGTCCGTGCTATTTTCATCGGTTCCCGTGATCACTTGACGCCAACGCTCTTCCCCACTGCCGCCGTCGAGCATCACAACGAGGAAATCGGTATCCGTGGCGCCCGTCCCACCAACCGTGCGACCGTCGATGAATCCAGCCGCCACAAGATTGCCCTCGCCGTTGACTGCGATGGCTGTCGATTCGTCCACGCTCTGCGGAAAGCTGCCCCGGAGTACGGCTCGCCACAATTCTTTGCCGTCATCCCTGGCAAGTTTGCTGACGGTAAAGTCCCTTCCGCTCATGGGATTCTCAGTGGTACCTGCGACCAGAACGTCGCCCGTCGCATCGATAGCAACGGAGGTCGCGTGATCTGAGCCGTCAATACCTCCCCTCAGTACGGTATGCCACAGTTCCGTGCCATCGCTCGGAACCAGCTTGACCACGACGATGTCGCTTTTCGTCGCGATGTTTTCGATTTGTCCTGCGGCCACGATATAGCCCATGTCATCGACAGAGACGTCCAGCGCGAGATCGCGGCCGTTCGCATCGCCGCTGATGAGATACCGCCAACGTTCGGCTCCGTCCGAGGAAGCAAGCTTCAAGACGGTAAAATCAGTGCCCGTGCCCGCGTTCTCAGTCTCTCCCGCCGCAACAGCGTCGCCGTCCGGATGGACCGCAATGGCACGCGCTCGGTCGTTGCCCTTGCTGGCCGTCCCGCTGAGGTCGCGGCGCCAATCGAGATGGCCGGTTGCACCCGCGACCTTTACAACCGAAAAGTCTTTCGGCGAATCGTCGTTCTGAACCTCTCCGGCGGCGAAGATGTTCCCGGAATCGTCGCTCGCGATCGCTAACGCTCGGTCGGCGCTTCTGTTCTCGCCTGCGCCATCGATCGTAACACGCCACTGTTCCTCGCCCGTGTCGTAAGCGAACTTTGCCACGGTAAAATCACGACTCTCGGCTTCCTCGTTCTCGGTGTATCCCGCTGCGATCACGTAACCTGTACTGTCCACCTGCACCGCGACCGCATGATCGCTCGCCCCAGATTCGCCGTCGATACTACTGCACCAGAGTTCCATGCCGTCAGAAGCGTTAAGGCGAAAGACGGAGAAATCACGGGATTGGAAAAAGGTAGATCCGGCAGCAAGAACGCTCGTTGATCCATCCAGGGTGATCGCCAACGTCGCAGCACCGATCACGGGATTGCACGGGAACGTGCTCCACTGCCGGCGTCCATCCTCGCCGGCCAGTTTGACGATATATCCTCCACTTCCGCCAAGGACGATATCTCCCGAACTGTCTACTGCGATCGCCCGTGCCTCTCCCGCCGGATCGCCGTACTCCCAAACTCGCTCACCGTTGCTGCCCCGAACCTTCGTCACGTAGTTGCGATTTCCCGCAAACCCGGCGGCGAAGATGTCCCCAGAGAAGTCGGCTACCACCGCCTGCGCACGCCCATCAAGTAACACGGTCCGCCAAAGTTCCTCACCATCCACACCCGACAATTTCACGATTGCGAACCTGTTCGCCACAGCTCCGGCAACTAGTACGTCGCCTTCAGAATCGAGCGCGATCCCCTCGATGATCTCATCGACTTCCTGCCGCCATATGTCCCTGCCGGTAGCACCCGAGAGCTTTCGAATCTCCGTTGCTCCCGACCATCCCGACCACACTACAATATCCCCGCGTCTGTCGATCCAAGCGCGTGAGTGCCGGGCTGGGACATCCTTTTGCGGCATCGCTGTCAACCAGGCGGTGTGACCGTCCGCCGGTTTCACCTTCCGGACATGAAGCTCTGCGGACCCGTCGCGTACCACAATTCCCGCCGTCACGATATCGCCGAACGGATCGATCCCGACAGAATGGGCTCCAGTACCAAGCCCGCCCGCCTCCTTCACTTGCCAGAGTTGCTCACCGGTTTCACCAGAGAGCTTCGTGACCAGATACGTCTGTGCAGGAAAGGCGCCGTCTTGCAGCGAGCCGACCGCGAAAATGTCACCGGTCGCGTTTACAGCAACGTCGTACGCTTGATCCGCACTAATGTGATGCGAACCATTGATGTTGACCTGCCACGCGTGAGTTCCTGTAGCAGCTAGAACTACGAGAGGTAGAACGACCTTGAAGATCAGTCGCACGGCAAATTGTTCTTTCTAATCGTTGCCACCAGACATCGCCTTCATGCGATCACTTCCGAGCACTGAAGCGATCGCACTCTTCCGATGCGAGCCATTCCCGCGACAGCATGTGATTGTCGAGAATACTGTATCAATCTGCCGGTCGAGCTAGCACCCAACTGCTGTATATACATTTGGATCGGCCGAACTGGTCCCGCCCGCACAGTCAGAACCGCCGGAATCGGTGTCACGCGTATCCCCCCACCCGAGTATGAAATCTGATGCAATCGGGTTGCGGCTTGCGACAGCGTTATAGTCCCCGAAGTAACACTCCGGAAGATCGCAATCGAAATTGGTCGGACAGATGGCCGGAATCGGAGAGGCAACTGTGGTGATCCGAGAGTCAGTTCGCCACGTCGCTCCTCCGTCGGTTGAGGCATCCGCATACAGGTGCAGCTGCGCATTTAGCGGGTCATCGCGGCGATCATACCATGTGACCCTCACTATCGACGTATCAGGGTCCGCTTCATATAGGATGCCAGATGCCACTCGTGGCATAAACTGGTCGCCCGTCGTCACATCGTTCAGCCGCACCGGCAGAGACCACGTTCCATCGATTCCATACCCAGTTGACCGACGGAAGAAAACCTCGCTACTGCCTGATGTGTATGTATTCCATGTAAGATACACGTTGCCAGGGATTAGCGGATCAGCAGCCAGATTTGCGAACGGACGATTGCGCACGTTTCCGTTGAGATGTGGACGGTTGCAACACCCCCCGGATGGGGGTGGAATAGCGCTTCCGAGTGCAATCTCCGGCTGAAAACTAACGCCCCCATTTATTGAACGACGAAAGCGGATGGTATTGGCTGGGTAACCACCTTCCGTTCCTCCGTCCCACCAGCTGAGGTACACCACGCCGTCTGTGCTCACAGCAATTGCGCAACCCTGCATGCTGAATAGTCCCGCACTTAAGGAACCCGCAACCTGCAGGTACGATGCCCCACCGTTTGTAGAACGTGAGAAGCGAATTCCCCCGTTGCCATCGGAGAAATCTGACCAACACACGTAGATGTTCCCGGAGTACAGTGAGCTCAAGGATCGATCGATAGCCATTTCAGGTTTGTCCGGTTCGCCCACAAAGGCCGGGCTTGCGTTCACGGGCGGCACCTGGAAGTTGAGGCCGCCGTCGAATGAGCGAGAGACAAGTATCCTCGGAACTGCGGACAGATTGCCAAGCGAAGCGAAGTAGAAGACGCCACTTAGATCGCTTCCCAGGACCGGATCGCAACAAATGCCGTTTCCCGTACCTGCCGGAAGGGGTCCCCTGTCATTCCAGGAAACCCCTGCGTTTGGTGATGTCGAATACCCTACCCGGCTAGTGCCCGTTTGGCTGTGGCTAGTGTCGTTGTATCCGACGACCACGAGATTCGCGTTGAGTCCGGACGCCGCGACAGATACCTCATTCTGCGTGATTATCGGGTATGGATCAGGCGCCGGATTGTTCGCTCGATTTGTCATGAGCTGAGCATACGCTGTCGAGAAGAGTGCCCACACGGAATCCAACAAATAGACGATGCGACTCCCGCCCGATTCGCGTTTTGCGGAGCCGTCAATCCGCGCACACCGGCGGCGCAACTCAGCTTCTCCTCCCCCGGAAATCAGCGCCATCACGCGTCTATCCTCCAGTAGGTGACACGCATAAGCCGAACTGCCGGGATCGACGGCCGGTCGAGGAGAAGTTCCCGAAAAGATCGGTAGAGCCTCGGCGTATTCTTCGACCACCGAATCGGCGGGTCGCCCCGGGCGTATAGAACCCCACCTTCCGGTCCATGCACCTGTCATCGAGCCATAGGTGAATGCTCCGGCAACGAGGTCGGCTCGATTCCAACTGCCTGAGAAAGTAAGCTGTTCAGAGCCGCCTGTCGCGGAACCAAAGTTTATGGTCCCATTTCCGAACGAGCCGATCACTTCTAATTCGGCCGGAAGCTCCTGGACCCCGGGGAACCAAACTCTGCCTCGGAAAAAGCTCTGTTCGACAGAGAACTCACCCTCCCAAAATCCCGCAGGTTCTCCACCACTCGCTGCGAAACTACCGTGAGCTGTCAGAGTGAAAGCCTCAACGGTCCGGAAGAACCCTTCAGGAACCAATAGACACGGGATCAAGACTACGCAGCGCAACACTGAGCTGGTCATTAGACCCTCCCTGTTCGCGAGTTAAGAGTGTTAACTGTCGGTTCAGCCGTATCGCCATCGCGGTACCATCGCGTCACGGGCGGGGGACATCGTGCGCCGGCAGCAATGAAACGCGACCTGTTGCGGAGGCGAAGGCTAGAAGAAGTGTGAAAAGAATTCCTGCCGGGAAGACAAGATAGTTGTTGAATGTCAAAAAATTCTCACGCAATTGTTCAATAAGCGCTGTGCTTGTGAAGAAAAGCGCGTAGAATAACAGTTGAAGCGATCCGGGCTGTGGCTCCCGACGCGAGCGCCACCACAACAGCATGAGGGTAAACATCGCGGCGGCGACGAAATAGAGCTGCAGGGGGTGTACTGGAAGTGAATGGGTTGCACTCGGCCCAATCCACCCTCGGTCATGATGGTAAAGAAACGCCCACGTGCCGCGTGGAAATTGGACCGACCAGGGAAGGCCCGAAACCTTCCCGAAACAGCAGCCGTTGAGAAAGCAGCCCAACCGGATGAGAACGAGAGCACCCGCCGCAAGCGGGATCAGAAGATCGCCAAACCGACGCCACGGCAGACCCAACACGCGGCATACCGGCGGTGTTGCAAGTGCCAGAAGAAGAATACCACCCGGTATTCTGAATCCGTGCAAGGATCCCCGCAAGGAGGCTGGGACGTAGTCGTCGGCGGGGAAAAATTGGGACTCTAAGAGATAGAGGATCTTCGATCCGGCGAGGATAGTCAGGACCGCGCCGACAAGGGCGAGTGTCGTGCGTTGCCACAAGAAACCCTGTCGGCGGGCCCAAACGGACCCGACAGCAACTCCGACGACAGCTGCGCAAAGCCAAGCCCCGAGATACGCAGGCAGCCAATGCGCGAGCAATGGGTGCATCGCACGCTCAGTACGGCTTAAGGATGCCTCGTTCTACGCGCCTCTCCTTCTCTACGTCAAGGCAATTCTGCCGTCGCAATCACGATCCCAACGCATGACCGTTTTGCCGGACCAAGTTATGGCGGTCGGGACTGAGTCCTCGCCAGAAACGGTCGAATTCGTGCCGAGTCGCTGCCGCTCTCTGTCGCTCGCCCGGTCCGCAACCGCCCGGCCCGCAGCGCTGAAGCTATGTCAGGTGGGGAGGAGGCGGTTGCCTTTGACAACGCTCTCTCACATCTCCGCGCGGATGTTTTCACACAGTGCGTCAGCATCCCGTACCATGATCATGCTTTGCTCCCCTGTTCCTCACTCTGATGAACACCGTAATCGCCATCGCCAATCAAAGGGCGACGTGGCAAAGACCACTACCTGTCTTAACCTCGGTCACGCGCTCTCTGAACGGGGCCGACGTGTTCTGCTCGTCGACCTCGATCCCCAAGCGTGCCTGACCATCAGCCTCGGCGTCGACGTGCGCGAGCTCACCTCGACGATTTACGACGTCCTGCTCGCGACCGATCCCAACCTGTCGATTAAAGACATCGTCCAGGCCACGACCATCAAGAACGTGAGCCTGGCGCCGGCGTCAATCGATCTCTCCAAGGCGGAGATGGACCTCTTTTCAGAAATGAACCGCGAACGCGCGCTTAAGGATGTGAATCGGCGTCCAAGCTTGACCCACTCGATGTCGCGCAACCGACCACTGGTGTTGAACTTGTCCATCGCTGGTCCCGGGATCACGCTTGGACGCCGAAAGGGGTCAAGTTCGGCGCCGATTCACAATCAAGTTGCTAACGGATTGCTAACGGACTTCCCGCCAATGCCCAAAACGGGCTGGGATTCGCTGGTACAGTCGCCCGAGAAAACAGTGAAAGTATGGGCCTTTTCGGGTAGCACGGGACCAGGCGGGAGCAGCGGCCACGGACTTCAAAACCGCGTGGTCTCGCGTAAGCGGGACGGAAGGTTCGACTCCTTCCCTTCTCCGCCATTGGTTCAGGGCGAATAGGCAGGTGCGGCGCGCTCACGGCGCGTAGCCAAGCGCTCGCAATCGCTCAGCCGTGGCCGCGTCGACGGGCGCACGTTCGATCGGCGCGCTGGTGAACTCGGGAAAGCGGGACACCGCGGTGCGCAAGACGTTCGTCAGCGCGGCCGAACCGCCATCGCGCTCGGGATTCACCGGGCTGCGCTCGTCGGCGTCGCGGGCGAGGTCGTAGAGCTCGAGGTCGCCGGCGAGCGTCAGCACGAGCTTCGTCTGCTGGCGGATCAGCGCCGCCAGGTGGGCGCGCTTCTCGGGGCTTCCCGCTATCCTGGGCAGCTCGCTGCGCACGAGTGCCGCTGTCGCTGGATGGCCGTGACCGCGGATCAGTGGCACCAGCGAGCGCCCGTCGCCCCACCGCGTCGCTGGCGCTCCCACGAGCTCGAGCAGCGTCGGCGCGAGATCGACGAGCGAGACGGTGCGGTCGACCACGCGACCGGCCGGCAGCCCGGCACCGACCAGGATCAACGGCACGTGAATGCTCTCGTTGAAGACGGTCCGGCCGTGGCCCAGCCCGCCGTGCTCGTCGAACTCCTCGCCGTGATCGGAGGTGAAGGCGACGATCGTCCGGTCGAGAAACCCGCGCCGGCGCAGCTCGGCGAAGAGCTGCTCGATCTCGGCATCCAGCGCCGCGACCTCTCCATCGTACAACCCGAGCGCACGCGTCGCGGCGGCGGACCGCGTGCGCCGGGGCTCGTGCACGGCCCCGGCGCGCCCGCCCGGAGGCGGCTGCCGGAATGCGGCCGGCGGCTGATACGGCCCGTGCGGCTCCATGTAGTGGAGATAGAGAAAGGTCCCGCCGGCATGCCGGTGACCGGCGGCGTCGAGCCACCCGATTGCCCGCCGGCGCAGCTTCTCGCCCCGGACCTTGATCTCCCGGTCGCTCGGACCGAGGATCGTCTGCCACCGATCGAAGCCCCGCGCGAAGCCGAGCGATTGGTTGATCAGAAAGTTGGTCGAGAAGCCGGCGCTGCGGTACCCCAGCCCGCGCAGTCGCTCGGCCAACGTGAAGGGCGTCGCCGGCAGCCGGGCCCCGTAGAAGACGACGCCGTGCGTCGACGGGTAGGTGGCGGTGAAGAGCGACGCCACGCTCGGGGTCGTCCATGAGCTGGGTGCGTAGGCACGCGAGAACACGACGCCGCGCGCCGCAAGGCCGTCGAGGAAGGGCGTGCGGCCGGTCGGGCTGCCGTACGCCCCGAGGCGGTCGGCGCGCAGGGTGTCGGCCAGGATGATCACCAGGTTCGGCGGGCGGGTGCGCAGGAGCCAGAAGAGCGAGCCGCCGGTTGCGGTGAGGCAGAGGGTTAGGGCGAGGAATCGGGCGCGGGCCGTGCGCATTGCTCACCAGGGCTGCGGGCGCGGACTCAATCGAGGGCACGACGCCATAGCCCGGCGGTCACGCGCCCAACAGTACGCGCGCAGCGAGGCCTATGGCGCCGCCGCCGAGCACCACCCACAGGACGTCGACCTTGTAGCGGTACAGCAGCAGGAACGCCGCCGCGGTCATCACCACCGCCATCCATTGCGTGCCGCCGCCCAGGCCGTGCGGCCAGATGACGGCGGCGCCGAAGACGAGCGCCAGGTTCAGCACCACGCCGACCACGGCTGCGGTGACGCCGGACAAGGCCGAGGTCAGATGCGGATTGCCGCGGATCACCTCGATGTAGGGCGCGCCAAGAAAGATGAACAGAAAGCAGGGCAGGAACGTGGCATACGTCGTGACCAGCGCGCCGAGCACCGCGCTCGCGACCGGGCTCATGCCTTCCGGGTTGTTCCACCCGGCGATGAACCCGACGAACTGCAGCACCATGATCAGCGGGCCCGGCGTGGTCTCGGCAAGGGCGAGCCCGTCGACGGCTTGGGTGCGCGTCAACCATCCCAACGAGGTAGTGGCGACCTGCGTCACGTAGGCCAAGACGGAGTACGCGCCGCCAAACGTCACTAAGGCTGCCAGCGTGAAGAAACGGTACTCATGCACGTGAAGGCTCGACCAGCCGCGCCATGCAATCAGCGCCAGGAACGGCAGCAGCCACAGCGCCAGCCCGACCGCGAGGGTGCGCGCGAAGCGCGGCGCCGACGGCACCGTGTGGGACGGCGGCGGCGCGTGATCGTCGATGGCGTGCGCGCCGGCCGCAGCGGGCTTCGGCGTGGCGTTGACCGGCGCGCCGACGATTCGTGGCCACAGTTGGGCGCCGAGCAGCCCGAGCAGCGCGGCGAGAAGGATGATCAGCGGAAACGGTACGTGCAGCACATAAATGGCCAGGAAGGCGGCTGCTGCAATGGCGTAGTGCACGTGGCGCTTGAGCGCCCGTCCGCCGATCTTCATGACCGCCTCTACGACGATTGCTACGACGACCGGCTTGAAGCCGTCCAGCGCGCCCGCGACCGCCGCCACCTCGCCGTACGCTGCATAGATGTAGGAGAGGGCGAGCAGGATGAAGATTGACGGGATCACGAAGAACCCGCCGGCGACGATTCCGCCCACCGTCCGGTGCATGAGCCAGCCGATGTAGGTGGCGAGCTGCTGCGCCTCGGGGCCGGGCAGCAGCATGCAGTAGTTGAGCGCATGCAGGAATCGCTCCTCGCTGATCCAGCGGCGGCGGTCGACCAGCTCGCGGTGCATGATCGCGATCTGTCCCGCGGGACCGCCAAAGGAGATGAAGCCCAGCTTGACCCAGAATCGGAACGCCTCGGCGAACGGCACCACCGGAGGTGCGCCGCCGAGGGGAGGCGCACTGTCTCTGACATCAGCCCCGGCCGGAGCTCGATTCGAACGGTCGGGTTGCATTTGGGCGCTGGCGAATTCCTGGTACTGACGAACGTGAATCATATCAACCGATTGGATGAGGTCGGAGGGTCGAACGATGGCAAAGGTCGGAGTGGTTGGGGGCGGCGCCTGGGGGACGGCGATCGCCGCACACGCAACCCGGCTCGGGCACGAAACCCGGCTGTGGGCGGTCGAGCGTGAGGTCGTCGACGATGTGAACACGCGCCACCTCAACTCGCTGTTCCTGCCGGATCTGCCGTTGCCCGCGGCGCTCAGCGCGTCGACCGACCCTGCCGAGGTGATGCGCGACGTCGAGCTCGTCGTGCTCGTGCCGCCGAGCAAGCACATGCGGGCGGTCTCGACGGCTTTCGCACCGCACGTCCCGCCACACGCGCTGGTTGCGGTGGCGACCAAGGGCATCGAGGAGTCGTCGCTCGACCTGCTCTCGACGGTTCTCGCGCAGACCATGCCGGCCGTGTCCCCTGACCGGCTGGCCTTCCTGTCTGGTCCCACCTTCGCGCGCGAAGTGGCGCTGCAGCTTCCCGCCGACATCGTCGCCGCCTCGGTCGGCTTCAGCGCGGCGCGGCGTCTGCAGCCGATGCTGCATTCGCCACGCCTGCGGGTCTATGCCAGCGCCGACCCGATCGGCGTGCAGGTGGGCGGCGCCGTCAAGAACGTGCTCGCCATCGCAACCGGCGCCTCGGATGGTCTCGGCCTGGGCGCCAACGCGCGTGCCGCGATCATCACCCGCGGGCTCGCCGAGACCACCCGCCTCGGCGTCGCGCTCGGCGCCAACCCGCTCACCTTCCTCGGGCTCGCCGGGGTCGGCGACCTCGTTCTGACCGCCACCGGCGACCTCTCGCGCAATCGCACGCTCGGCCAGCAGGTCGCCGCCGGCGTCGATCCGGCCGAATATCTCTCCAGCAAGCGGTCGGTCGCCGAGGGCTATCTGACGTCGGCCGCGGCTTGGGCGCTCGCCCAGAAGCTCGGCGTCGAGATGCCGATCACGGAGCAGGTCTACCGCGTGCTGCACGAGCGACAGCCCCTTCATCGCGCGATCCAGATTCTCATGGAACGCGCCCACCGCGACGAGCTGCACGGCATCGCCTAGCGATGGGCGTGTGCGCGTTCTCGATCATGTCCATGCAGATGTTGCGCGGCGCATCGACCTGGAGAATCCTGGTGCTGCTGCTCGCCGCAGGTTGTGCGTCGCGGAGCGGGCAGACTCCTCGCGTGGACGACACGAGCGCGAGCGACGACGAGCGCGCGATGCTGGCCGAGGCCCAGTTGAGCGCCGCTGAGCTCGAGTCGCGCGGCATCGTGCTCGACGATCCCGAGCTGACGGCTTATCTGACGCGGGTGGCGGCGCCGCTTGCCCCGCCCGTCCTGCCGCCCGGAGTTGCGCTCCGCTATCACGTCATTCGCTCGGCCGATGTGACCGCGTTCGCGTTGCCGCAGGGCGACGTCTATCTGCCGATCGGCCTGCTCGTGCAGCTCGAGAACGAAGCGCAGCTCGCTCAGGTCCTGGGACACGAAATGACCCATCTCGTGGCAGGGCACCCGATCGACCGCGCCCGCAGCCGCCGCCGCAAGGCCGTGGCTGTGCAGGTCGCGAGCATAGCGACGCTCGGCGTTGCCGGGGTGCTCGCCACGGTCCCATACCGCGCCTCGGTCGCCAGCTATGGGCGCGACCAGGAGGAAGAGGCCGATGCCGTCGCGCTCGATCGTGTCCGCGCTGCCGGTTACGACCCCGCTGCTGCGGCCTCCGTGTACGATCGGCTCGCCGCCATGATCCCGGGCGACGAGCCCGGTGGGGATTCGATCTACAGCACCCACCCGTCGCTGACGGAACGGAGTGCCTTTGCGCGGCAACGAGTCGCCGACACCATGAGCGGTGCGGGCGGACGGGTGGACGCCAAAACGTACCGAGCGCAGACGGCTGCTCTCGACCGCGAGTACGTGCGGCTCCTGTTGCAGGCCCAGCGGTTCGGTGCCGCCCGGCGGTATGCTGAGCGAACGCTGGCGCGCGATCCCAGCGATGCGTGGGCGCACTGCGCCGTTGCCCGCGCCCATCACGGTGCAGCCGACAACCCCGTGGCAATGGCCGTGGAGCGCGCCGTCCTTGAAGGCCAGACAGAGCTCGACGAAACCTACGTCACGGCTGCCCAGGCCGCGGCATCCGACGAGCGCGAACATGCCGGCGCTGCCTACCAGCGGTGCCTCGCGTTGGATGCCAGGGCGCCGGCTGCCCACCGCGGGCTGGGCTTGTTGGCTCACCAGCGCGGCGATCGCGACACCGCCCAGCGCGAGCTCGCACAGTATCTCGCGCTGGCGCCCGACGCCGCCGACCGCTGCTACATCCTTCGCCTGCTGTCGATGTCGGGCGAGAATTGATGGCGCCGCACGCGACCACCGGGCGGGGCTCGCAGCGGCCTCGCCGTCGGCGCGGCGCGGCGAGGGTCCGCCTCCGCGTGGTCCTCTCGCTCGCAGCAATTGCCGTGACCAGCTGCACGGAGCGCCCGTTTGCGATGAGCCCCGAGCGGCGGCGCAAGGATCTCGTCGACCGTGCGGCTGCCGTCCAACGCGTTGCCCTGCTGCCGCCGCAGGTCAAGGTGTGGGAGTTGGGATTCAACGACGACCTCACGCGACTGCGCGATCTCGAGACGCGATTCGGCGAACAGGTCATGGAGTATGTGGCGGCCCACCTCGGCCGGCTCTCGCTCGCCGTGCAGCCGGCACGGCTGGAACCGAGCGATCTCCAGGGCGACCGCGAGCTCAGTTTTCAGTTGACCGAGCTCTTTCAGTCGTACGACCAACTGTCCTGGCGCCTCTACCGGGGCGGAGATCAGCAGCCGAGCGCGACGATGGGCGACGATGCGACGATCGGACCGGCAATCTGCCTGTTCGGTGGGCGCGCCGGGGTCGAGGCGTTGGTGTTCACCAGGTTCGTTGCGTTCAGCAAGTCGACCGCCATGCGGGGCAAGGACACCTTCTTCCGCGTCCTCGCGGCGCTCGGGGGCGTCGCGATTCGAACGCCGTCGGCGGCTGCCACGGTGGAAGTCGCGTTGATCGACAGCCAATCCGGGGAGGCGCTCTGGGTGAACCGCGCCAGCGCGACCTACACTGGCGATATCGACGTCGACTTCGTCGTGGCTCACGCCATGTATCCGCTTCCTCGCGACATCTTCAGCGGGCCCGACCCTCCCGCTGCGGCTGTGCCCGACAATTCGGTCCCGTCCCCGTAGGGGCTGCCTTTGGGGGACGAGCTGCACGGCATCGCCTAGGCTATCGCCTGGCACGATACAACTTCAGAACTGGGTAGTTTGATTTCCGTACCACGATCGGGCATGGTCGGGCCGTGCCCGAGTTCCGCTATCCCCAGTTTTGCGCGGTTGCGCGCGCCGCGGAGATCGTCGGCGAGCGGTGGACCCTGCTCATCGTACGCGAGCTGTTCATCGGGCCGCAGCGCTTCAGCGACATGCGGCGGCGGCTGAGCGGCGTCAGCCCGAGCGTGCTGAGCGAGCGGCTGGCGATCCTCGAGGAGCGCGGGCTGGTGTCGAAGTCCATGCTCGCCCCACCGGCCGCCTCGGTCGTCTATGAATTGACTGAAGCTGGACGGGGTCTCGGGCCGGTGCTGATGGCGTTGGCGCAATGGGGCGCCCAGTTTCTGCTGCCGATCCGTTCCGGGGAGCAACTCGATCCCGATCGGCTGCGCTTCGGCCTGGGTCTGTACGCGCGCAGCGCGGGAAGCCCGACGCACGCGGTCGAGTGGCGGGTGCGCGGCGGCGACCAGCTCGTCATCCTGCACGCCCGCGGCGGGCCGAACGGGACGAGCGTATTGGAGGGCCCCGCCGAGGCGCCGGTGCTGGTGCTGGAGGGCGAGGCCCTCGATCTGGTCGGCGTCGCGTTCGGCACAGCGGAAGGCCGCGAAGCGCTGCGCACGTCGCGCGTCCAGGTCCGCCACGGGCCGCGGGCCGCGGCCCGGATTCGCGACATCCTGGCTGAGCTATTCGAGCTCGACTCGCCGGCCATTCCGGCCGGCCGGGCGTTTCCGTCCACCCCCAACTAACAGAGGAGACCGCGAGATGAGCGTACTGCATGGAGCAGGCCCGTCCCCGTTCGTGCGCAAGGTGCGCGTGGCCATGCGCGAGAAGGGGATCGCCTATGAGCTCGATCCGATCCTGCCCTTCAACGTGAGCGACGAGTACCGGAAGATGAGCCCGCTCGGAAAGATCCCCTGCTACACGCCCAAGGAAGGGGTGAACATCCCCGACTCGTCGGTGATCGTCGCCTACCTGGAGCGCACCAACCGCAACAACCCGCTCTATCCGGAGAACGCCGAGGACTATGCCCGCGCGCTCTTCCTCGAAGAGTACGCCGATTCGGCGCTGGTCGCCGCGGTCGGGGTAGTGTTCGTCCAGCGCATCGTCGGCCCGAGGTTCCTCGGGCAGAACACCGACGACGCCGCCATCGCCAACGCGCTCGAGAAGCAGCTGCCGCCGCTGCTGGCCTGGCTGGACGAGCAGATCAAGGGCAAGGAGTTCTTCGTCGGCAACCGCCTCACCATCGCCGACATCGCGATCGCGTCGCCCTTCGTCAACTTCATGCACGCCGGCGAGCGGGTCGACGCGGCGAAGTATCCGAACCTGGCCGCTTTCCTCGATCGCATGCTGGGGCGGCCGGCATTCAAGGAATTGATCACCGAAGAGAAGAAGCTCTTCGGAGAGGCGGCCTGAGCCACGCAGCGTACGTCGGTGGGGCGAAGGAAGCTGGCGTCCTCGCCCCACCGACCGACCCGCATCGGCCGTCAGCTGCCGATCCGTCTCATCACCGCGGCGACGACGCGGTCGCAGCGCTCGAATCCAAAGGAGAAGACCTCGCGGACCGACTGGCCCATGGCCCGGTCCAGATGGTGCTGCAGCTGGCGGCGGGCGCGATGCAGACGCGTCTTCACCGTCTCCTCGGGAATGTCCAGGCTGTCGGCCGTCTCCGCAGTGCTCAATCCCTGCACGTCGCGCAGCATGAACACCGTGCGGAATTCATCGGGGAGGCGATCGATCGCCGCTTCCAGGAACCGGCGCAGCTCTCCGTTCGCGGCGCCGTGCTCGGGCCCCGGGCCGTCGCCGCCGGGGGGCCGGATGGGTACAATGACCCTTCCCGCCTCTTCATTTTACCCACCCGCCCCACGCCCGGCGCCGACGGCGCGGCGCCCTCCATAGAGATGACCCCGGCGCGTACGAATTGTCGGGCAAAGCTCCGGAGACGGCGAGGGAACCTTGCTTCGTGCCTACCGCCGGAAGCCGCCGCCGCCGAAACGGCCGCCGAATCCCCCGGCGCTGAAGCGATCGCCGTAGCCGCCCGCGCCGCCGCCGCCGCGGTCGCCTTCGCCGAGCTCGCCGCCCTGGAAGCGGTTGGCCCAGCCGTTCTGAAAGCTCGAGAAGCGGTCGGCGGATTGGCTGCGCGCCTGCTGCTCGCGATTCGCCCAGGAGGTGTCGCCGACGCTGTCGTCGCTGCCGCCGGAGGTTTTCTGCCACCCGCTGCCGTCGTTCTGGTAGGTGTTGCCGTTGGCGCTGGCGTAGTGATCGTCGCCGTCGTAGCCGGAGCTGTAGGTGTTCGTCTGGCCGGTGCGGGCGTTGTCGACGGTGGTGCTGCGGCTCGCCGAATCCCCCTGCGGGCCGGTCGAGGAGCTCGTGTCGCGAGTCGCCGAGCTGCCCTGCGGACCTTGCGCCGACGCGCTCGAGCTGTACGTCGTCTGCCCGGTCTGCGCGTCGTAGCGTTCGGTGCGGCTGACGTCGCCGGTGGTGCCGCCGGTGGTGTCGACCGAGCGCTGATAGCCGCGCTGTCCCTCGCCGGTGTACGGGTTCCAGCTGCGGTTGGCCGAGTACGTTCCGGTCGTACCGGTGCGCTCGTTCGTGTAGGTGCCTTTGGCGTTCTCGCCGTATGTGCCGGACGAATTGTCGTACCAGGTATTGGTGCCGGAGGTGACGACGTTGCCCCAGTGCCCGTACACGTTGGCGCTGACCGAGCCGCAGCACGGATAACCGCGGTAGGCGCTGTCGTAGACGTACATCTGGTTCCAGGAATCCACCATCGCGGCGGTGGTCAGCCCCATGGCGAAGCCGTATCCGTATCCCACTGCCGGGTTGTACACCGGCTGCGCGGCGAGGCCGTAGGTGACCGGTGCGGCGTAGAACACCTCGCCGACCCACGGGTCGTAGACGTAGCCCGTGCCGTACACGACGGTGCCGTCGGGCGCCACCACCGTGCCGAGGTAGCCGGGCGTGTAGCCGACGTAGACCACCTCGGGCGTCGCGCCGTACACGCGGACGTAGGTGACGTAGTACAGCGGCGAGCTCGGTGGGATGGAGTAGATGACCTCCGGTACGGTCGCGGCGACAACCCACGGTCCGTTCGGCGAGGTCGCGGTGAACCAGATCCCGGCGGACAACGCATAGTACGTCTGCGCGTCGACACGGATCACCGGCGTTGGCGAGTTCGGAGCGTACTGCAGCGCGGTACCGGGAATTGGTCTCCATTGTGGCGCACCGTCGAAGGTGGCCGCGAAGGACGGTCCGTTGCTGCGCGGCACCGCCGCGGTCTGCGGGATGGAGTTCTCGATCACGGCCTCGCGCGCCTGCGGCGTGCCGGCCACGGCGGCGAGCACGACGCCGGCCGGCGAGCTGGCCGGGATGCTGGAAAAGGCGGGGGGCAGGTTGTTGCTCGGGACGAATGCCCACGGGCCGCTCAGCGACGACGCCGTGTACCAGCGGCCGGAGATGAGGACGTAGTAGGCGTTGCTCGCCGTGTTGACGATGACGTCGCTGGTCGTGTTCGCCGCCCAGAGCAGGCCGGTGCTGCCGATCGGCTGCAGGTTCGGCTGGCCCTTGAACACGATGAGCTCGGCGGGGCTGTGGGTGATGTAGACCGTCGGCACGCCGGCGGAGAGCGACGGCTTCGGTTGGGCGTTGCCGCCGTCGAGCAGATCCACCTGCCCGCTTGCCGAGAGCTTCTGGGCGAGTGCAGTGAGGGCGTCGGGCGGGCTGGTCGCCCGACTCCACGGGCCGTCGACGGCACTGGCCGACAGCCAGCCGTCGTAGACGTGGAGGTAGTAGGTCGATCCGGCGCGCGGGCGCGCGATCAGCGCGCGCGTGTTGATCACCCGCTCGAAGCGTGTGTCGGGGACGCGGCGCCAGACGATGGCGCCCTCGATCGGCACCAGGATTGCCGGCGAGTAGCTGACGATGATCTGCGGCGGCGCATTCAGCACCGCGACGCCGGCCGCCGGCGCGGCGCCCGCCGCGGCCAGCGAGGCCTCGAGTCGATCGAGGGCGATGGTCTTCGCCGCGGTCGGGACCTGCTGCTGCAGCTCGGCGAGATACGCGGCGCCGTTGTCCGACAGGGTGGGAAAGTTGCTGCGCGTGAGGGTGAGGTTCTCCAGCGTGACGCGCCGGGCGACGCGATCCACCGCGGTGCGCGCCGAGCCCCAGACGACCCCGAAGGTCTTGTCGGTCTCGCCGCTCGGGGTCACCGCCACCGCGGCGCGAAACGCCAGCTGGTTGCCCTGCCAGCTCTCGACCTGCGGCTGGTAGATCAGCGCGGTCGCGTCGGCGAGCTGGACCTGACGCGGCCACGGGTCGGGGTTGGGCGGGGCGCCGCTGGCGCTCGCCGGCGTGGGTGCCGCGACCGCGTCGCGCGTTGAGCAGCCGCACGCCACCGTGAGCGCCGATGCGAGAACGACGACCAGCCAATGCGATTGCATGACGAACCTCCTGCGTCGGAAAGCGATTTACGACTTGATCTGAATGAACGAGCGCACCGAGCGCACGCCGCTCACGCCGCGCGCGTCGTCGACGAACGCGTCGATCTGTTCGGGACCGTCGACCACACCGACCAGCGCGACATGTCCTCCGTAGGCAAGCACCGATACCTGTCGGGCCATGAGGTTGGGATCGGCGACGAAGGCTTCCTTGACCTTGCCCTCCAGCTCCAGGTCGTCGGTCTTCGACGGTTGATCGGAGACGTAGAACGTCTCGACCCGCCGAACGCCCGACGTGGCGCGGGCGATACGGACGCCGGCGGAGCCGGCTGACGAGCCGCGGGGGACGACCCCAGCCAGCAGCACGACACCCTGACGGCAGTAGACCGTCAGGCTGCCGGTTCCGGCGACCGGGGATTGGAGCAGATCGGCTTCGATCTTCGTCTCGATCTCGGTGTCGCTCGCCTGCGTCTCCATCGAGCGCTCGTCGGTGGCGACGCCGTAGCTGGTCGAGATGACCGACACGGCGGCCATGTACGGGTTGCAGCCAGCGATACCGAAGCCAACTGCGAGCAGCGGCCAGACCCTCATCGTCGTCCTCCTCGCGATGACGCGATACGCAGCCGCGGTGAGGAATTCAACCTTCGAGGAGATCGTGTAGGGCCGCCCTTGGAGACTGTCGGTTTACGCCTCCGGGTAGCGGCGGCCCTTGTGGCCGCCCCCCACCACGGGCACCCGAGATCGCGCCGGCGGCAGTGGGGCGCGGGGACAAGCCCCGCGGCTACCCAGAGACGCGCGACGTGGGCGCGCCCCTACGGACCTGTCCACGTCACCCGGCGGGCGGTGAAGTTGAGATGGAAGTCCCAGCCTGGCTGGCTGCCGGGCCCGATATCCTTGGCGGTGTGCGGCGCGCAGCTTCCGGTGCCGCCCGGCAGCAATCGGCTGACCGGCTGGCCGCCGACGAGCGGCACGCTGGGCGGAATGATGATCATGTCGGCGTCGGCTTCGCTGAGGAATCCGCGCAGGAGACCGTTGATGAACTGGTTGGCGGGATCGCCGACGTAGGTCGCGCCGGCGCTCACGTCTTGCAGTGGAACGGTGAAGACGCCGAACGGGAAGGTGAGCGTGACCGGGGTGGTGGCGAAGCAGGACGCGCTCGGCGTGGTGATCGGCGGTGTGTAGGAGCCCATATTGCCGGGACCGCTGGTGCCGGGCAGCGGCTCGAGGCACACGCCGGCGGTCTGATTCTGGTACGTGGCCGATTGCGGGGTCTCGCCGTCCGGGCTGCACACTTCCATGCCGACCGGCGGCTCGCAGTTCGCCGTCGCGATCTCCACCGATCCGCCGGCGTGCGGCGGTTGGTGGAGCGAGCGGAAGATGGCGAGCAGGCTGAGATCGAGATACATGTCCGCGTCGTCACCGTCGGTGGTGAGGAGGCCCGTCAGGAGCGTGTTGGCGAGCTCGGTCACGTCCGAGCACGCGCCGAGGTTGGCGAAGACATGCGGATCGCGCAGGCTGACGGTGTCGATGCGGAAGGCCTCGGGCGGGCCCGGGGTCAGCGACGGGGTGGGCGTCGGCGTATCGGTAGCCGTGCTGCCGGGCGGCACCGTGAACGTCGGGGTCCGCGTTGCGGTGCTCGTCGGGGTAACCGTGGGGGTCGCCGTCAGTGTCGTCGTCGGCGTGTCGGTCGGCGTGTCCGGAATCGCAACCGTGTTGGTCTCGGTCGGCGTGGGAGAGGCGAAGGGGCTGCACTGGATCGAGGGTCCCTTCGCAACGACCTTGTCGGGGTCGTTCTTCTTGAAGAGCCCCGGCGGGCTCTCGAAGCGGCCGCAGTAGCTGGTCGCGTCGATGATGAGCCGCGCCTCGACGTAGTCGACGCCGCCGGCCAGCGCCACGGCGCCGTAGTTGTCGCCGCGCAGCTTGAGGAGCAGCTTGCCGCCGGTGATCTTGGTCGTGAGAATGATCTTCTGCACGCCCCCACTGCTGCCGGTGACGTCGCGATACACCCAGCCGGACCCGGTGGCAGACCAGTTGTTGCAGTCGAGTTGGGTTTCCACGTTGCCGCTATCGCTCCTGAGCTGGACGGTCGTGACCGCGGGGCAGAGCGGGCTCGGCGGTGCGGGGATCAACGCCGGCTCCTTGATGAACTTCACCAGCGCCTGGTCGCTGCCCGTGCCGGGCTTGTCCTTGAGCTTGAGGATCTTCCCGGCGGTCATCGTGATGTCGTCCGCCATGGCCGGCATCGCACCCAGCACGAGTGCGAACGCCATGTTCAGGATGCGCTGCATTGTGTCCCCCTGTGACCCGCGGACGAGCGAAATTCGCCCGGTCCCCTCGCCTCTGACTTTCTACGGCCGCCGTGCCGTCCCCTGGCGCTCCCTTATGAGCCTAAACCATGGCCGAGAATCAATAGGGCAAATTTGCAGGACCCGAGTCGCACGCCGCGCCCGGCGCCTCCCGGGCTACGCAACAAAAGTTGTTTACCGAGCATCCTTCCAGGTAAAGGGGGACCGCTGCCATGGGTGCCAGGCTGCTGCTCGCGTTCGTGCTGATGCCGCTGTTGGCGTCGTCGGGGGCAGCGCTGACATTCCCCCCGGCGTCGCCGACACCGGAAGCTAGGTGCACGCCGCTGCCGGAGCCCCTGCTTTTCTCCGTGCGGGTCGAGCCGGCGCAGCCGATGGTCGGCGACGAGGTGCGGGTCACGGTGGTCGCGACCGAAAGGCGCGGGTTGTTGGTTGGTCATGCGTCGGTGTCGCTGCAGGGCGGAGCATCGCTCTTCGGGAGCGATCCGCTGCCGATCCGTCATGAGGGGCTCTTTCCCGGGTCGGTGACGTTCGTCCTCCGCGCCGAGTTCGGCGGAACCGCCGAGCTGACGGTCCTGATGAACTACGAGACCGAATGTGCCTGCCCGCCGGTCTGCTACTTCCGCCGGACGGTGATATCGCCGCCGTTCACCGTGAGCGCGCTCGGGCCGACCGCGGTTCCGACGCCACAGTGTACGCCGCCACTCTGTGGCGACGACGAGGTGTTTGCCTGTCCCGACACCTGTCCGGGCGGATGCGGAACGATCTGCGCGACGCGGACGCCGACGCCGTGCCCGACCCCGCCGTGCCGCAACGACGAGACGTTCCACTGCGCCGATGCGTGTCCAGGCGGCTGCGGAGCCACCTGCGCCACCCGCACCCAGACACCGATCCCGCCGCCGGACTGTCCCGGCGATTGCGACCACGACGGCCGCGTCGTCGTCGGCGAGCTGGTGCGCGGCGTGCGGCTGATGCTGATCGGCGGCGACGATACGCCGTGCGTCGTCGCCTTCGACCGCGAGCGCAGCGGCACGCTCAGCATCGACGACCTGA
>Ga0187893_10005944_pt1 | contig 21330 bp, 18 predicted proteins | sample MA1701074metaG_FD_139574 | JGI IMG/M metagenome (GOLD analysis project Ga0187893, IMG submission 139574) | White microbial mat communities from a basaltic lava cave in the Kipuka Kanohina Cave System on the Island of Hawaii, USA - MA170107-4 metaG ...
AAGACCAAAGACCAAAGACCAAAGACCTAAGACCAAATCGGCAATGTCTTCAAGTCTCGCCTGGCGCACCAATTTTTCAGCCAGACCTGATTTTTAACTGGAACCAATTCTCCACTAAACTTGGAAAGGAGGTAATACATGCCTTACGAAAAGCTACCAATCGGTGGCGCTCAACGCGAAATTCTGTCGTGGGCCAATCACGAATTCAGCTTCGAAGAGCAATCGATGTTGCGCAATGTCTCGCGTTTGCCATGTTTGTTCAAGCACGTTGCCTTGATGCCCGATGCGCACCTGGGCAAAGGCAGCATGGTTGGTTCCGTCATCGCTACAAAGGAAGCGGTGATTCCGGCAACCGTCGGCGTGGACATCGGCTGCGGCATGATGGCCGTCAAGACACCGTTCAAGAGCGGCATTCTCGACGGTAAGTTAAAGGACTTGCGGCTGGCTATCGAAGAAGCGATTCCAACCGGATTCAGCCAGTATCAGGAATCGGTTGACGAGTCGTCGTACTGGGAGGGGTGGAAAGACTTTGGCGATTTGCATGAGGGCGTGCGCGATCGCAAAGCGAAAGCCATGAAACAGTTGGGGACCCTCGGTGGCGGCAACCACTTCATTGAAGTTTGCTTGGATACTGAAAACTTCGTGTGGTTGATGCTGCACTCGGGCTCGCGCAACATCGGCAAGGAACTCGCCGATCGTCACATCTCGACGGCAAAGTCGCTGTGGAGACTTTCGGAACTTCCTGCACCCGATCTAGCTTACTTCATCCAGGGTACGCCGGAGTTTGCTGCCTACTGGAAAGATTTGAAGTGGGCGCAAACTTACGCGATGAAGAACCGCGAGATCATGATGGCGCGATTGATGAAGGTCTTCAACAAGATGTTCAATCATCGCCAGTCGTTCAAGCCTGAGCTGTCGGTCAACTGCCATCACAACTACGTGGCGCTCGAAGAGCACTATGGGGAACAAGTGTTCGTCACTCGTAAGGGCGCCATCAATGCTGATAAAGATGTGTATGGCATCATTCCCGGCTCGATGGGCGCGAAATCGTTCATCGTTAAGGGACGCGGTTTGCCCGAGAGTTTCAACTCCTGCTCTCATGGGGCCGGCCGCAAGATGTCTCGAAGCGCGGCCAAGCGTGCTTTTACCAAAGATGACCTGGCGCGTCAGACCTCGGGGGTTGAATGTCGCAAAGATGTGGGCGTACTGGATGAAATTCCCGGCGCTTACAAATCAATCGAAGCGGTGATGAAGAACCAGGAAGATTTGGTTGAAATCGTCGCCGAGCTCAAACAAGTCGTTTGTGTCAAAGGATGAAGGCGGAAGGATGAAGGATGAAATATGCCTTCACCATTAACCTGCTTTCATCCTTCATTCCTCCTCTTTCAACCTTCTCATTTCGGGGTGTGGTGTAAAGGTTAATCGCATCCGAGTCTTGGGAACTCGTGGTGACAGTTCAATTCTGTCCGCCCCGACCAACGTCATTGCCAATTGCCAACAGCCGTTTGCCTATTGGTCTACTGGCTCTCGAGCTTTCGGTGATCCACCTTTTTGGATCGTCTCCTGATGTTCACTGGGTTGGACAGCGACCAATCGTCAATCGGCAATCAAAAATCGGCAATGCTTCGGGCTCCTGTAACTCAACTGGAAGAGTGCGACGCTTCGAACGTCGAAGTTGCGGGTTCGAATCCTGCCAGGAGTTCCAATTCCTAAGCGGAAGTGATGTAGCTGGAAACATGCGAGTCTTCCAAACTCGCTTCGAGAGTTCGAATCTCTCCTTCCGCTCCAAAATCAAGGGATGAAGGATGAAGGCAGAAGGATGAAGGCTAAAGAATGAAAAACCAGAAAATCCTTCATCCGTCATCCTTCCGCCTTCCGTCCATCCTTCCAGCTTGCGCGCGTCGCCAAGCGGCTAAGGCGCCGGATTGCAAATCCGGTATTCGTGAGTTCGAGTCTCACCGCGCGCTCCAACTATCAATCAATCAGCAAGCAGTCGCTTGCTCAAAACCTTGAACCAAAGGAGATCACTAACATGAAGCTCCAGCGAGAACTTAAATTTCGGAGATCCTTCAACTCGCCCACGGCGGTGGAAGGTTGCGGTCGTTAGTGCCGGATTACACTTCTTTTTGAGTCTTGGGCCGGCAACAACGTCCGAGTCGTCTTGAACATTCTGCGGTTCCTTTTCGGGCCCGCAATAGCCAGAAAGAGAGTGTATGGAAAATCAGTTATTAGAGACCATGTTTGGACGCATGGGAGCGCGAATGAAGATTCGCGAGGCCGTCGGGCGAGGAAACCCCGCCGGGATCGACATTCGATTCGACAAGCGAGGCGAATACTTCGACATCGCAGTAGAACCGAATAACCAGGTTGAATATGAAGTAGTTGATATTCGTCCTCAAATGCGGCACCTGCTGCTGATGGCCCGACGTAATAATGGCAAGCAAAAATTCCTTTGCGGACATGACGAGCGCCACTGGTTCGTCTGTGCTGTACCAGGCAATTCGGTTACGAACGTTGTGAACGCCATGGAAGCTCTGCAACCAGCCGAGGTGCGCGCGGCCGTAAGTCAAAAGGTCAAGCGTGCCAAGAACCGACTTCGCCGTCGCAATGAAGCGTTCGTTCGGCAAGGTGAATGGTTCTTCATTCCGGCTCCTAAGCTGGTAGTAAATCCGAAGTTAGTTCTGAGAAATGAACCAATCAGCCGTGGCCTTGGAAGCAAGCCACACATGTGCCAATTCCTGTACCGAACAGGAGGAAAACTTGTGTATGTCTGCAGCCGTCATCCGAATGGATTGACCGCCGGTCAATATGCCGCGCTGATCAACTCCAATCCGCACGCCCGAAATTGGGGCTGGACTCGGATGCAGCGAGATGCCTCGGCTTATATCAAAGGTCGCGTTTGGCATCCAGATCACAAGACGGCGGTGCTGACTGGCTGGCATCAGGTGTTAATGAACACCGAGCACATTGCCCCAGGCGCAAGAGCGGTCGTTTTTCTCGATTAACTCTTAACTTCAAGAGCGGTGATTTCGTACCTTGCGAATTCCTCCTCACAGCCGCTCTTGACTCAAGATTTGTTTTTCACCCCACGCGTTTGTTTCGAAAATCGCTTGTGGACGATCCAGCGACAAAACCTGCAATAAACTGAAGTTAGTCGGACATTCAACAAAGGCGACAAACTAAAGTTTGTCGGACATTAGATGAAAGGAGGTGCCGGGTCATGGCACTCGATGGCAGAGTCCTGCTGCTCAACCAAACTTACGAGCCGCTCGGCACCGTCAGTGTCGCGCGCGCGATCGTCATGACGTTCAAAAACACGGTCTTCGTCGAGGAATGGGACGGAGATCGCGTGCTTCGTTCGGCGCAGGATGAATTCCCAGTGCCGTCGGTAATTCGGCGGCGCATATACATCAACGTTCGCCGCCGGCGCGAGGCTGCGGGCATGAAGCGCCTGCGAATTTACATGCGCGACAAGTTCCGCTGCCAGTATTGCGGTGAGAAGAAAAACGCGGCTGATCTCACCCTCGATCACATCCTGCCGCGTTCGCGCGGTGGGGACAACTCGCCCGTGAACGTCGTCGCCGCGTGCATCTCGTGCAATAACCGGAAGAGCAACCGCACTCCGGAAGAGGCGCGGATGCCGCTGCTTACTTCACAGACGGCGCTGCGGGTCAAGCTCGAACGCGTGGTGCTTTGTCACTATGCGGAGGCCAAAACTGAGTGGCGCAAGTATCTCTTCATGGACGTGCACGATGATCGTGCCGTGATGGAGAAGGTAGACCGCGAACGGAAGCGGCTTTAATTGATGCTGGTTTGTTCCCTTGTGTTTTGGTGTTACGTCTCAGTGTCAACGAATGCCGAACCCACCCGCTACCGCGCGGTGATACTGACTTCATCCGGCGCCGGCAGCGATCGGCAATTTTCATCGGTCGGATAGCTGAGACGGATTAGCGCGGGTCTGAAAAGCCCGAAAGGTTGGTTCGATTCCAACTCCGACCACCACGAACGGACAGGGAAACGGGGAGACATCAAGAGGGGGAAAAAGGCAGGAGACAGCGCCTTTTCTCCCCATCTTCCAGTCTACCCGTCTCCCTGTCTCCCTTTCCCCAATCTCTTAGTCTTTGATTTATCGGGGCGTGACTCATCCCGGCAGAACGGTGACTGTCAGGGAGTGTGGAGTTCGAAGAGGCGCATCGGCCTCACGCCCCGATCAAGTCATTTTCAGTTTGCCATTGGACCTGTTTCATAGTTCATCTTGCCTGGCTGGGTATGCTTACTTCCAACTTAAGCGATCGGGCCCACAACCCCTGCAAAATGACAAATGAAAAATGTCCAATCATGTCCAATGACAAATGACAAATGATCAATGTTCCGGCCCGCGTTCCCGGCATCGGTCTTCTAAACCGAACCTCAAGAGCTGGGCGGAAAGGCACGAGGTTCAACTCCTCCGCGGGCTTCCAAAATGAAAGGAAGGATGAGGGATGAAAGATGAACGATCGGACGAAAGAAGAAGCCGAGAAAGCGTGCATTTGGAAAGAAGAGAGAACCTAACGATCGACTTACTTTCATTGGAGCAACTTTCATCTTCATTTTTCCGCCCTCATCCTTCCGCTTCATCTTTGCTCGTGGCTGTGTAGCTCAAACGGCAGAGCTTTCGTCTCATAAGCGAAGGGTTGGTGGTTCGACTCCACCCACAGCCAGATTATTTTCCATTTGTCATTGGACATTGTTCTTTTGACATTACCTGGCATAAAGACATTTTCGTCCAACTTAAATGGTTGGGGTGTGTTCTTAAAATGACAAATGGAAAACGTCCAATGACAATTGATAAATGACCCGGGCTGGTGATGTAACCGAGAGCATAGAAGTCCTGCAAACTTCTTGTGAGGGTTTGACTCCCTCCCAGTCCACCAAAAATCATTGCCGATTGCCAATCGCCATTGCCAATTACCCTGCCGATTTACCGATTGATTTTCGCAACTGAATTCAAGCGATAGCAACCCGCAAGTACTGAGATACACGTGGGTGTGTTCCACAACAGACGGCCTTACGGGAGTCAGCTCACACCACTGATCCAGAAGAAGAGGAAAGAAAATGAGGTAAATTGGGAATTGCCCCTCGGAAAGTGACAACACTGAAGCACTGCGCGTCCGGCCCGTTGCCGCGCCAAGCTCGCAGGCGATGTAGCTCAATTGGTTAAAAGAGCGTCGGTCTTGTAAACCGAATGATAAGGGTTCGACTCCCTTCATCGCCTCCAAGACGGAAAGGATGAAGGATGAAGGATGAATGATGAAGGATAGGACAAACGAAGAAGCCGAGAAAAGTGTGCCTGGGTGGAAACAAGAGAGAACCTGGGATCGACATACTTTCACTGGCGCAATTTTTCATCTTTACCCTTCCGCCTTCATGCTTCCTAATCCATCCTTCTTTTTTGTGGCGTAGCCAAGTTGGTAAGGCACCGGATTGTTAATCCGGCTATCGAAGGTTCGAGTCCTTCCGCCACAGCCAGATCATTTCCCATTTGTCATTGGAGATTTTTCATTTTGACATTTGGACTTGCACGGGAACAATCGGAGCTAAATACTTTAGTGCTTTGTTCTTTGTGGCTCCTGTTCTGAAAAATGACAAATGGAAAATGATCTATCAAATGACATCTGACAAATCCTCCGTACTGACCCGGAGCTCGAGTGACAGAGCGGCGGCCTTTTAAGCCGTGAGGTGCGGGTTTGAGCCCCGTCGGGTCAACCAGATCATTTCTTTATTATTTGACGTTTTACGTTTGACATTTGGACCAGCATCGGAACATTCCCCTTTAACGTTGCCGCTTAATCCTTAGTCCTTTGTACTTTGTTCTTTTGTTGGGTGTCGGGCGCTCTGTTCTGAAAAATGACAAATGAAAACGCCCAAACACAACCGCCCTGTCCAATAACTGACAAATTCCTTCCACCGCAACCCCAACTTTGCGGGGCATAGCTCAAAAGGTAGAGCAGCCGCCTTATAAGCGGTGTTAGCGCCGGATTAGCGCAAGGTTCTGGGTTCGAATCCCAGTGCCCCGACCAAAGCCTTGAGGGAGGAAAAAACAATAGGATGAACGAGGAAAAGGCTTCGTTCTGAAGAGCTTTCACCCTTAGTCTTGCGGGATGGTGTAATCGGCAGCACGTCGGGCTTTGAACTCGAAGGTGAGGGTTCGATTCCTTCTCCCGCAGCCAATCATTTCTAAAGCCCGCAAAGGTACTTCGACGGTTTGTATCGGAAAAACGATCTTTATTTGTTAGAGGTAAAACGAAAAGGAAGCTGGCAGAAGCACTAACTTTCCGCGCTGATTGCCAAAAGAGAATCGCGCCACTTAAGTCGAGACTGCTTCCCTATGCAAAGGTCCAGGGGCGATACACCGGCCGAGATACCGCCGCAACCTGATCGCTGAGCTGGAGCACGTTGCGACTGAGTTGCTCAATAGATAGTTTAGATAGTTTTTTTGCTAATATTAGCTCGTGACCGAAGGTTCTCACATTCCCTGGCCAGAATGGGAGTCTCTTTCTCCAACCTTCAAAAATTCTCAGGAGACGATCAACCAAGATGTCTATAACGCCGCGGGCGAGATCTGGCCTCAAGCCATATCGCTTGCGGTGAAGGCCGACATCGATGAATCACTGGCCTATATTGCTATGATGGCCGCTGTCGTGGGCGTTTCACGAATCCCGCCCGAATCGATCGAGTTGTTGTCTAGATATCTCTTTAAAGCGTACAGACGACAGTTGTTTGAGCACGGCAGGAAAATGCGTTCGGCTGAAATAGCGGTTCCTATTGAGGATTATAATCTGATTGACGATCACGTCGCGCGTCAGATAGAACAAAAAATCCTGCTCGAAGAGATTGTGGCTCGAATGGACGAGGAAACACTCCAGATTTATGAAAAGTTAATTCTCGGGCATTCATTCGAACAGATAGCCAGGGCGCAGGACGAGCACGCGAATGTCCTCAGAAGCAGGTTCAGCAAGCGCCTTAAGAAGATTGCGACCGAGATAAATTACGACCGAATGGGAAGAAAGTCCTAGCAATTTGGGGAGTTCGGCAGATTATTTCAGGTTCGGCGGGTGCGTTTTACCTTTTACCAGCCCTCTTTCTAATCAGGAGAGCAAACTCTCTCCGTGTTGGTGATCGACAAGGTTTGCCAATTAGAGGAGAGTCTGTATGTTCGAGCTCAGGATACCCCGGTTTTTTCCCATTTCAAGTGATCTGACCAGCCGCGTTCTGAGACAAATGAGCGAGAAACGCGCACGGTTTCTCCAGTCACAAGCGCCGGAAAATATTGATGACCAGTCTACCGAGTCGGATGAGTTGTTACAGGCCGTAATCAATAGTGTCAAGAATAAGCCAGAGGCAAGCGAGGAGGAGGCCTTCGAGGATGAGCTTTGGTTAAGAGAGAATATTTATCATTTTCTCGCAAGGATGAAGCGCCGTCAGCGATCTGCGGAGGCAAAACAGTACGATATAACCCAATGCTTTGTTATCGGGATGGGGAACAGGTTGGGACTGAAGGGCGAGGAAGAGACTTTCGTCCTCAGAGAACTAGCTACAGAATACAGCTTTTGGCTGAATAGTCTCGAGAATCGCACTTTTGTGGCGGGCTGGGGCAAGATTGTTGGTGATCGGTTTGATGCCAATACGATGCGCTTGGAGAACTTGGAGGAACCCCAAGAAGCTCGGGCCGCCACCGATAAAGCTCGGGCCGCCACCGATAAAGCTCGGGCCGCCACCGATAAAGCTCGGGCCGCCACCGATCAAACTGATTTCAGTTTTGTCGTGAGCGCGAGCGCGACTGAGACCGAATTAGAATAGGCAGGGTGCGCTAGAGCTAAACAGTACAATTTCGCGCACAACAGGGTAAATAAAAACCAAGGCGACTGCCCCCACGTTGGCGTCGCTTAGGTTGACTGATCGGAGTTAATCAGGACGCTCAGGAGCACCTCACGTGTCACCGATTCGCATACTTCACGTGTCGGACATGCATCTCGCTGCGGTACCTCAGCGGCATTCGGTACTGGATAAGCAAGCCGCGGTTCGAGACGCTGCTAAAAAGGCCTTAGCTGCTGATGTGAAGGCGGCAATAGCAAGCGGGAAAGCCGGCGATTTTAGCAAAGCCTTCCAAAACGTTCTCGATGGTGACAGTATAGCTTTACTTCAGAGAGCCTCGAGCGGAGTCGACAAAGCCCAAATTTATAAAGCACTCGATTCGGCGCTGAACAAGATCGTAACCTCCGACAAGTCACTCAGTCTCCTCGCTGCCGAAGCGCTGCGTGATCTCACTTTCGCGAGCTCATACAACCCCGGTGCGTTGGATTGCTTATGCAACTTTATTGAAGATCAGGAATCGCGTCTCAATGCGATCATCATTACAGGCGATCTGGCAACGACGGGTCTCGAGCCCGACTTAGAAAAAGCTCGCGCCTTTCTCGAAGGTGATCCAGATGTCGCGCCGGAGTTTGATCAGACGATCGCGCACGTGAAACTCCCGGTATTTGTGCTGCCGGGAAATCATGATCGGTATCAATACACGGGCAAAGGTTTTTTTGTATGCGCCCGGAGGAGATCGGTTCGACTCGATTCTCGCGAAACACTGGACTGAGCCGATTAGAGTGTATGACGTGTTGAGAGATCCGATTGAGAATCTGCCGTGATGATCGTGGCGGCGGACTTTTGCTTGCGCGAAACAAAAGATGCTTCATGGCCTTTGCGGACGCTCAATCGGTTAGCGCAGGGGAAAGTTCATGAGGATCTGCTAAAGGAGCTGAGAAAGAAAACTGAACAGGCGCAGGCGCAGGAGAAGAATTCAACGCTCGTTACGATTTGGGCGATTCACTTTCCGCCTTATTTTCCTTATACCCGCGCCGGCAGGGTCACAAGGCTGTTAGCCAAACTGTGTAAAAATCTGATTGGCGAACGTAGTCTGATTGACGCCGCGCGCGCGGAGAATGTGAGCGCCATTCTTGCCGGTCACACACACGAGAAAGACGATTATGAAGCTGGAAATAAGTGCCGAGTTTTGTGTGCCGGCACTGCAACCCAAGACGACATCGCTGACAAACACTGCCAAATCATAGAAATCACGAGAAATAGCATCGGCCAACCAAAAGTTGTCGTCCAAAATTTTAAGCAGGAGACCGTGAAGAGTACGTTTGCTTTTTGGCCTCTACCTCTTAGGAACAGGCTCTGGTCTTAAGCCGAGTATCCTCACACTGCCGCAAAAGTCTGCTGGCCGACTCTTGAAACAAAAGGAGCCGCGGATTTCGCGGATTTAACTCGGATAAGAAATATGATTTTAGCGGTCGCATTACAGACGTCCCTCTCCCGGCTCCTTCAACGGCTGCAAGAGTCAATTCTGAGCGCTGCATCATTTCTGCCGGCGAACTTTCAATCTAAAGTTGAAACTCCTTTTCCCGGTTCGGCCAGTTCGAGAATTTCGATGAACTCGTCAGGACTGACTAGGTTGACTCAAACAGACGTGCCGGGCTGAGTTCAAGTCTACTGAGACAGCTCGCTCAGTAGGCTTTCCCAGTCAGCCCTTTCGCGAGCCGGATGAAACAGCGGCGCCAGATTCTTGCAGTTCTGTTTTAAGTGTCTGAGAAACGCCGTGTCCGTCTCGGCTTTAATCAGGATTTGTGCTAACTCGGTTGTGTTTCCGGCTCTGAAGTACCCGGGATAGCCTTCACCGAGTATTCCCAGATTTCCCGGTATCCGCGACGCAATCACCGGCGTACCCGCCACAACTGCTTCGGAAAGCACGTTGGCGCCTCCTTCCATCCTGGAAGAGACAATGCACACCTGGCATTGAGACATGATCCGGCGCGTCCGCCAGCGAGACAACTCTCCCAGCCAGCGGTATCTCGCGTTTGATTTCATCTCGGCGCGCGCGCGCTCGGCCATGTGGTCAGTCATTGCCCCGCCAACCTGGTTCACCCTAATGCGCGACGAGGGCGGAAGCGACCGGGTCGCCATCGCGGCGCGAAAGGGATCCTTTACCTCACGAAGATGGCCAATCACACAGACGTTAAAAAATTTGGACGAGAACAACGATCCCGCGTGGTTGCGTTGAGGCATCTTCGGAGCGGATTGGTAGATCACGCGCACTTTCTGCTGCAGGGCCGCATCAAGCTCATCTTGGGCTGCCGGCTGCAGCGCAACGATGCGCGTAGCGAGCTCAAGTGATTGCCGAACACTGCGGCTCTTTCGAAGATCTCGATACAGATCGGTTCCTGTCAACGCCACGATAGTTGGCCTTTCTGGATGCCTTCGATGAAAGCGCTCGAGCGACTGGTGGCTCCGGCGAGCATGAAGAGCGATCAGCAGGTCCAGGTTGCCGCTTTGATACTCCTGAAAAATATTAACGCGTTGACCAAGGCTCCTCAGAATCCGAGCCCAGCGCATTGCGGTCACCCGATTGCCAAATCTGGAGCCAGGAGGGGCAGGAGTGACAATTCCGATTCTCATTGGGTTTATAAAGCGCAGGTGCGAAATCCGGCCCATACATCGCGACGGTCAGGAGTGTAGAAGTTGCGATAAGCGTTGCGTATCAGTAGTGAGCGAGTTGCCCAACAGCCTCCGCGGAGCACTTTGTGGTCACCGAACCAGGGCTGGGAATACTCTTTATAAGGACCTGGCGCGAAGCCCGGATAGGGGCCAAACGTAGTCGCGGTCCACTCCCAGACGTTTCCAATCATCTGCCGGCACCCGAAGGCGCTATCGCCCAGAGGCGCCGCATCAACCGGAAGGCAGCCCATGGCGCGCCAATCGAGATTGGCATGGTCGAGCGTGGGCGGATCGTCGCCCCAGGGAAAGGCACGCTTGCGCGCCTTCATCGCTCGGCCGTCTGCTTCTGGCTCCGCGCTCGCTGCGAATTCCCACTCTACTTCCGTCGGCAAACGTCGACCGGCCCAGCGGCAGTAAGCATTGGCCTCAAACCAATTGACATGAATAACCGGCAGGCGGTCTGCAAGGGGTATCCATTCATGGAAGTTGCGTCGGCGCCAGTCTCCGGATCGTTCACGACGCCAGTAGACGGGGTGGTGCGCATCAACGGACTCTCTCCACTGCCAACCCTCATCAATCCAAAATTCTCGCCTCTGATAACCGTCATCTTCGACGAAGCTCAGGTATTCACCATTGGTTACGGCCGTCTTAGAGACAGCAAACGGTCCGACATTTTCTTCGTGTGCCCATTGTTCATTATCAAAAACGAAGCCATCGTCAGGCCGGCTGCCGAGCCTGAAGATTCCACCTGGAATCTCAACGTCTTCAGTCGTGTGATTGCTATGCGTCTGGCCTACGCAATTTGCTTCTCCTGAGAATTCCGGCGCGCGCGTGACGAACTGCGGCGGTGGGTAGCCGAGCGTCTGTCGAGTGTAAGTAATCGCCTCGTCGTGCATCTGCTCGTGGAAAAGAACAAGTTGCAGAAAGTATGATTCATCGTAACCCTCGGCGTCTTTCAAAGGCTTTGCCGGCCGGGTGTCGGCGCTGCCAGTCTGTCCGATGACCTGATCCAGCACCTCCTGCATGTAGGAAAGAGTTTCCGCCCGGGTTAATAGCGGCAGATCCCAACGAGTATCGTGTTCGACCCGCGCTGAGTCATAAAGGCTGTCTCCGTGTTTCACCAACGGCGGTTGTTGACCGAGGTGTCGCAGCATCCAGAACTCCTGAAACCAGGCCAAGTGGCCAATCTCCCATCGCAGCGGATTAACGATCGACAAGCGCGGACCCAGCAACTGCCCGTCGCTAAGATCAGCGACAAGCTCCAGCGTGCGGGTGCGCGTTTCCTTGAGTGCGTCAAGTAGTTTTGTTTTTGAAGGTTCCTTCGTACTCATTTCTGATTTCGCTTTCGATGCCAGAAATAATCTACTCAAGGAGTTCTACAGCTAACGCGCCGGGGCCGCAGCTTGTCGCCCACCCAGGTGGTTGCGATGACCAGCATATAAGTGAGCGCGATTAGAGTAGATACTCTGGAATAAAATCCCAGTTGAATATTGTTGTAGATCAATTGTCCAAGCCCGCCACCGGCAACCAGACCCAGCACAGTCGCTACGCGCAGATTAAAGTCCCAACGCAAGACCGTGTAGCTCGCGAGGGTTGTCTGTGCTTGCGGCCAAATGCCCCAGACGAATACCTGCAACGGATTCGCGCCGGTGGCCCGCAGAGCCTCGAGTGGTCGGGTGGGAACTTCCTCGAAAGTCTCCGCATAAAGCTTACCCAGCACCCCCCCAGTGTGCAGTCCTACGGCCAGGGCTCCGGCAAAAGGACCAAAGCCTACTGCCAACACACATACCAGGACCCAAACCAATTCCGGAATCGACCGCAAGATGTTCAGAATGAACCTGGCTGAATAGTAAATTGCCGCGCTCGCCAAACGCTCGAGCAAGGAACGTCTTAGGTTATCCTCTTCACCAAATACCTCGATGGACGTCGCCGGCAAAGTCAAAATTCCACCAATCAAGACTCCAATTAGTGTTCCCATCACCGATATTCCAATGGTCTGCACCATTGGAACAGCAAGCGATTGCAGGAAAGCCGGATCAAGATCCGGCGGGAACATCCTGGCAATGAATCGGGCTGAACGCGAAAGCGTGCCGGAATCAGCAAACAGCAAATCGCTGAAACCGGCAAAATAGGCGCTGACAGCAACTACCACTGCAGCAACCAGCGGCACTAAACCTCGGCGCGCTCCGTAAGGCAACAAGCTGCCGGCCTTCGATATCTTTTCCTCTTCGAATCCTTCGTGGGCTAGTGATCCCGCCGGCGCGTTTGCCCGCAACCGGCGGCGGATGAAACGACTCACGACATCTGTTGCGGCTACCATGGCAACGAGAGTGGCGATCAGGGTCAAGACCTGTCCATATTCAAACAGGCGCATCGAGAGGTTTATCTCATAACCGATCCCGCCTGCTCCGATAAAACCCAGGACTGAAGCCGCTCGGACGCAACACTCGAACGAGTAAAGCGTGTACGCGGTCGCACTACCCGCTGCCTGAGGCCAGATCCCGAATAGAAAGACCTGGATTCGAGTTGCCCCAGTCGCCTGGAGTGATTCAAGAGCCTGCTGGTCCACATCTTCGAAAAGATCTGCGTAGACTCGCCCCAGGACGCCGGCATAACTAATTGCCAGGGCCAGCGTGCCGGCGAGCGAACCGAGTCCCACGGCTACGACAAACAAAAGACCCCAGACCAGATCGGGGACGGCCCTCAAAAATCCGAGCAAGGCACGCGTGGCGGCGCTTAAACCAAACAGGAATAGCTTGCTGAATCCGAAACGCTCACCGGCAACCAGAATACCCCGCTGCCACAACGTCGGAGTCGCCAGCATTCCGAGAGGTAGTCCAATGACGATGGAGAGGGCCGTTCCGGCCACAGCCATTGCGAGCGTTTGCAAAGCTGCCGCGGCTACCACCTGCAAAAAGGCGACCGAGAGATCCGGTGGAAAGAGGCCTCGCAGGAGTGCAAATACGGGAGCTAGAACGCCGGGTTCGAGAAATGCCGTTGGCCGGATTTCAGCAGCACGCCAGGAAATGACTAATACAAAGAGAATTGCCGTCCATAAGAGAACTCGCTTGAGAGTCAGACCGCTTGGCTGTCGCCAATGTTGATCACCGATTTGCGCCGCCGGAAACACGCCTGGTTCACCCGTTACCTTCCGGTGGCGGCCTCGAGGCTCAGGCCGACTGCCTCCGGCAGTTGCTCTCCTGCGTAGAGCGCAGCGATCGCTTTGCGATCCACCGTCTCTGAGGATCGATCGAAGACAACGTCCCCGTCGCGGATGCCGATGATGCGCGGAAAAAGCCGCAGCGCCAGCTCAACGTCATGCATGGTCGCAACTAATGTGCGGCTGCCGTTCTTAATAAGGTTCATTAACAATGAGGCTACTGACTCGGTAAGCGCAGGATCGAGGGAAGCAAATGGCTCGTCGGCAAGGATAACCTGCGGGTCTTGCATCAACACGCGGGCGATCGTTAATCGTTGTTGCTGGCCTCCCGAAAGCTCGTCAGCTCGGGCATTCTGCTTGTCGGCAATACCGACAGATTCCAGCGCGGCCTGTGCTTTTTCGGTATCGTCTCGACTTGGATGGACTAAGCTACGCATCGTGCGCAGCAGCGACCAACTGCCGAGCTTTCCGCAAAGTGTATTTTCGAGCACCGTCAGCGAAGGAACCAGGTGGGGCTGCTGATAGATGGTCCCAATTCGCGCCCTGATGGAACGAAGATCGCGGCCGGACATCTTCCCCAGGTCACAGCCGTCGAATCTCAAGATCCCGCTGGTGGGCCGCAACGTGGCATTGAGCAAACGAAAGAGTGTTGTTTTGCCTGCGCCTGAAGGTCCGAGGAGCGCCACACGCTCGCCGGATTTCACGGCAAAACTCAGGCAATTGAGTGCTGGTACGGCTCCGTTGCGCGAGGCGTAACTTTTGCTGACCTTTTCCAGCAGATAAATCACTTCATTAATCCCGCGTCTCTGGCCGCCTGCCGCAATTTATCGTAATCACTATCTTTCACCCGGACGTATTTCCCCGCGCGTAAAAACTCAAGAATTCTACTGTGATCTGGATTGTTCGAATCAAGCTTCAAGAAGGCCAGGGCAAAAGCTTCTGACAGTTTTGGGTCGAGGCCCTTTCGAGCGGCCCACACATAATCAAAGTATGGTGGCGTAGTATAAAAAACGGTGGCTCTTGCCGGATCGAGTTTGCCGTCTTTAACCATCTTTTGATAGACAGTCTCATCCAGCGCACCCGCGTCGACTTTCCTGTTGGCGACAGCGAGCGCGGTGGCGTCGTGTCCTCCGGTGTAAATCGCTTTCGTGATCACGTCGGAATCAACGTTAGCCTGGCGCATGAAATACTGAGGCATCAGGTGGCCCGACGTTGAGTTGACGTCCCCAAACGCAAATGAGTGCCCCCTGAGGTCGCCAAGACTCTTAATGCCGGAATCCGGATTCGCGATAAACAAACTATGAAAGTTTTGGTCCTGATCGCGCTGCACCAGTGGAACCACGCCTGCTCGCCTGGAAGCTTGGACGTAAGTGAAGCCGCCGAAGTAAGCGATGTCCACCTGATCATTGGCTATTGCTTCGACGACGGCCGCATAGTTGGTGGGAATCGTCATCTGGACTTTTGCTCCAGTCTCTTTTTCCAGGTAAGAGACCAGGGGCTCGCTGTCGCGAAGCATTTTTCCCGGATCGTTGGTGGGAATCATGCTCAATCGCAGCAGCGGACTTGAGGATCCCGAACGTCCGGATCCGCAGCCGAAAAGGAAGGTAAAAGTGAGAATTAGAACCAGGCACGAAAAATAGCGCATTAAAAGTGGTTGTCCTCCGTCGAGCAAGCCTACACGAGCAGCCGATTTCGATCAAAGCAGCGATCTGGCTTCACCGCGCGTTTGGGGAACCTCGAGTGAAGGGCCATTTGGATGGGTGACGCAGCTCGTCAAAAACTAACCAGAGTGGAAACTCATCGAACAATCGTTCGAGAAGCGCCCTGCGACGCCTTCAGGTTTTCTGCGTTGGTATATTTACATCCGCAGTAGAGGAACTCTATCAGAGGGGCTTCTTTCGTCCGCTCAGAGTCACTAGCTAAGATGAGAAATTCGGGAGTACGCTCCGCGAAATCGCTTTTCATTCTCCTGCCTGACAGTTGTGCCGATCATCTCTTGACTCCAAACTAAGATCAGATATTGAGGTCTTCCTTCAGCACTCTTGCAAACGTTTCGCTCAAGCGATCAGCGTCGGCAATGTTAAAGGGCATTGGCGGACGAATCTTGATCACATTGTGAAAGGGGCCCTCAGTCCCCAGCAGGATGCGGTGGTTGCGCATCCGGTTTACCAGGGTCGAGGCCTGTTCAGTTGCCGGCTCAATTGTGTCACGGCTACGCACCAACTCGACCCCCAGAAAAAGGCCGGAGCCCCGCACGTCGCCGATGATCGCATGACGATCTTTTAGGTCCTGCAGCGCTGCCAATAAATGATTGCCGACTGCCAGCGCGTGTGCTTGCAGGCCTTCGTCGAGAACGACATCGAGAACTGCCAGCCCGATCGCACACGAAACTGTGTTGCCGCCGAAAGTGCTGAAGAACTCCATACCATTGTCGAACGAGGCAGCGATTTCAGGCGTCGTGATGACTGCCCCGATGGGGTGACCGTTGCCGATCGGCTTTCCCAGAACCACGATGTCGGGCACTACGTCGTAAGCTTCAAAGGCCCAAGAATGTGAGCCTATCCGGCCCAAACCAGTCTGTACTTCATCGGCGATACAAACGCCGCCGGCCTGACGCACTAAGCTGTAAACAGCAGCCAGATAGTCGCGGGGAAAAACGATCTGACCGCCAACACTGGGCATGGATTCAGCGATGAAACCCGCCAGCCCAATCTCGCTGGCATGTAACCGTGCGATGATTTTGCTGACCTCTTGCGCATATTTGGTTCCGGCCTGTGGATCTTCGCGTTTGAATTCTCCGCGAAAAAGATCCGGTAACGCCGCAGTGTGGACCCACTCCGGCGGTCCTTGACCGCCTGGTCCATTATGTTTGTAAGGACTGATGTCGATGAGCGTTGTAGTATTGCCATGGTACGCATGCTCCAGCACGATCAGATCTCGGTGTCCGGTATGCGCGCGGGCCAGTCGCAGCGCTAACTCGTTCGCTTCGCTACCGGAGTTGACCAGGAAACAAACACTCAGCGGCGCCGGCAGAGTGGCGCACAAGCGTTTGGCGTATTGGTTGAGCAAGTCGTGCAGGTAACGCGTGTTTGTGTTCAGGATGGCCATTTGCTCCTGGCCGGCTTTGACGACGCGCGGATGACAGTGGCCAACGTGCGGGACGTTGTTGTAGGCATCCAGATACTCATCGCCTTCATCGTCGTAGAGGTATTGCATGAACCCGCGTACGATCTTCAAAGGTTCCTGGTAAGCGAGACGTACGCTCGCGCCAATCAGTTTGCGGCGCTCGGCCAGCGTCTCAGCTCTGGGCCGCGGATTGAGATTGGCTGTCGTTGATAAACCGCAGGCCTGCCTAAATCTGATTTCCGCAAATCGAGGATTAATCGCGGCCAGCTTTGGCAGAATATTGCGGATGGCTTGCTGGCTGATGCTTAGATAGTCATCGTCGGGCCGTTGTCGTTGTTGGTGCGCCGCGAGGCAGACGCTCAGACATAGACGCAAGCGAATGAGCCCGAACAACGCGGCAAACTCGTTTTTATCCAGCGGACGCTCGGTGTGATAACCGGCGGCAACCTGCGCCGCCGCCGCGAGTGGATCAGGTTTGTCGAGGATCGCATACGCCGCCGCCACAGCGAGATCGGCGACCGTAAAGCTGTGCACCAGGTCGCCAAAGTCGATCACTCCCACAACGCCCAATCCAGTATTGCTATCGCCGCCGTTTCGATCTTGAACGGTGGAGTCCGGACCGACCAACACATTATAGTCGTTGGCGTCGTTATGAATTGCCGTGCGGCCCAGGTTTGGCAGCAGAGGCTGGGTGTCTTGCTCGAACGCCGTTGTCATTTGCGCGATCAGCAGCCGGATTTCTTTTTCCGGAATCAGGGGTGAATATTCATCAATGACTTTCAGGCCATTAGCAAGATCCCAGTGAAAGTCGCGATGAATTGCCGGATGATCAAAGCCGGCGAGCGCCAGGTCCAAGCGCGCGATTTTTCTCCCCAGATCCTTGAGCAGTGCTGCTGAAGGCTCGGCGGTAGCGAGGGGAGCGCCGGGAAGGTAAGTGAGCAAGCGCACGAGATTTGCGCCCGATGGTGCGCTTGAGATTGTCTCGCCCGAAATTGCCGGCACAACGCGCGGGCAAAATGCAACCTGGGCTGCGATGTGGGCCATGGCTTCGTGCTGGGCTTCCAGGAAAGGACGTTCTTCCAAAGCATTCGCAATCTTCAGAACGAACTTTTCTCCTTCGCGGGTCTCCAGCAAAAAGTTTTGATCGCGCTCGCTCGGCAGCGTTGAAGCGGTTGTGCGCAGGCCGTACAACTCCCTGGCGAGCGATACTGCGGCTTCAAGGCCGAATTTCGGGGCGTGTTCGATTAACAAGGTTTTTTTAGATCGCGTTGCTCGGCGTTAAGCATCTCGCTCGGCTGTTCTTATAGCGTCGCAAGCTTCTCTCGTGCAACTCGAGTAGGGTGCTCAGGTAAACTAAGTGGGCATGAGCCGCTTCAACAACCAGGACGAACCGCTTTGGGTGGCGCGAGATCAAAAGACGCGGCTTGCCGAGCTCACCAGCAATCAGGCCGGAGTGAAAGAGCGCCCGCTGCGGCGTGACGTGCGTTTCCTCGGGCGTCTCCTCGGCCGCACGCTCGTCGAGCAGGAGGGAGTTGCGCTGTTCGAGGCCGTCGAAGAGTTGCGCCGGCTCGCCATCCGCCAGAGGAGCCGGCACGCTCGTCGAGATAAGGAAATCCCGGGTGTGGACGAGCGGGAGCTGGCGAAAGGCGCCGAGAAGATCATCAATAAGTTGACGACTCACGATGCCTACCGTTTGACCAAGGCCTTCGCTACCTACTTCGAGCTGATCAATCTCGCGGAGACTAACCACCGCAAGCGTCGCCGCCTGGCCTCGCAGCTTCTGCCCGGACGGCCGGCCCAACCCGGCACCCTCCTCGGCACTCTCCGCCGCATGAAAAAGGCCGGCATCACCCGCGACGCCGCGCTCGAAACTTTACGGCAGATCGAAGTCGTCCCGGTGTTCACAGCCCATCCGACAGAGGTTGCGCGCCGTACCGTCCTCTTCAAGCGACGTCGCATCGCCAGTGAGCTGGAGCGGATCGACCGTCTGCCGCTCACCGATGAGCAGGCCGCGCGCGCCCAGGCTTCGATCGCCGCCGAGATCGCCACGCTCTGGCAGACAGACGAAGTGCATCGCCGCCGCCCTACCGTCGCCGACGAGATCAAGATGGGCCTCGACTATTACGACGCCTGCCTGATCGGCTCGCTGCCGAACGTCTACGAGGAGACGGCCGAGGTCTTCCAGCAGGTTTACGGTGAATCGCTCGCGCCGCGCGAGCTCCCGACCTGCATCCGCTTTGGCTCCTGGATCGGCGGCGACCGCGACGGCAACCCTTTCGTCACCCCCGAGGTGACGCGTGAGGCGCTGCGGATGGCCCGCCGACTTATCCTCGGCCGCTACCTGGCATCCGCCGAGGAGGTAATGGATCGGCTTAGCCCCTCCGCAAAGCAGACGTTGGTGTCACCCGCACTCATGCGGAAGCTCGCTGTTTATGCGGAGCAGTTCCCGTACGTTGAAGCCTCCAACCGGACGCGATCGCCGCACGAGCACTACCGCCGCCTGCTCGACTATGTGCTCGACCGGCTGCGTCACACGCGCGACCAGCCGGGGCATGCGGCGGCCTATCGCGACGCGTCTGATCTCGCCGCTGACCTCGCTCTGATGCGCGAGAGTCTCGCCGAGAACCGGGGCGAGCGCGCCGCGCGGTTGTGGCTCGACCCGCTGCTGCGTCAGGTCGAGACTTTCGGCTTTCACCTGCACGCACTCGACATACGCCAACACGCTAACGTGCACGCCGCGGCGGTCGCCGAGTTGTCGCGCGGCGGACTACTTGGCTCAGATGAAAAGGACGAAGCGGCTCAAAAGGACGAGGCGACTGAAAAGGACGAAGCCACTGAAGACGAAGCGATTGAAAAGGACGAAGTGGCTGAAAAGGACAAAGCGACTGAAAAGGACGATGCGGCGCTCCCGGCCGAGCCGTCCGAGGCGACCGCAGTGCTGCTCGACACGCTGCGCACGATCGCCGAGCTCAAGCAGAGTTTCCCGCCCGAGTCAGTCAGAAGCTACGTCATCAGCGGCGCCCGTACAGCATCCGATGTGCTTTCGGCCGTTTGGCTCGCGCGGCTCTGCGGCGTCAACGTCGCGGCCGCCGGAAATGATCCGGGCTTGATGCCGGTACCGCTCTTCGAGTCAATTGAGGACTTGCGTAACTGTCCAAACATCTGCCGGGCGTTGTGGACCTCCGACTCTTACGCGCCGCTTTTGGAATCCTGGGGACGCCGGCAGGAAGTAATGCTCGGCTACTCAGACTCGAACAAAGACGGCGGCATGCTCACGAGCACTTGGGAGATTTACAAAGCGCACCGAGAACTGCACCGCACGGCGAACGAATGCAACGTCAACTTGCGGCTCTTTCACGGTCGCGGTGGGACAGTTGGCCGCGGCGGCGGTCCAACCCACCGCGCCATTGTCGCCCAACCCGTGGGGGCTTTTACCGGTAGCATCAAGATCACAGAGCAGGGCGAAGTCCTCAACTTCAAGTACTCCGACGCCGTCCTCGCCGAGCGCAGTCTCGAGTTGATGATTGCCGCCGGCCTCGAGGCGCTCACGCGCGCGGCCGGCACGCCGTCGCAAGCAGAGCTTGAGGAATGGGAGTCGGCGATGGAGACGATGTCGCGCGATGCGTTCGACTTTTATCGCGAGAATGTTTACGAGAACCCGGACATCCTCCCCTACTTCGAGGAGGCGACTCCGGTGCTCGAGCTCGAACACGCGCGGATCGGCTCGCGTCCGGCGCGCCGCGGACAAAGCCGCGGGCTTGATGATTTGCGCGCTATCCCGTGGGTGTTTGGTTGGATGCAGAGCCGGCAGGTGCTGCCCGCGTGGTTCGGTGTCGGGTCCGCGCTCAAAAAGTTTGCGAGTGCAGGCGAGGGGAGTACTCGTGTGCTTCAAACGATGGTGAAGCGTTTCCCACTATTCGAGGACTTTGTCTCCAATGTAGAGATGGGGATGGCGAAGGCTGATCTTTCAATTGCAGCGCTCTATGCCGGGCTGGTTAGCGATGCTGATTTGCGTAGCCGTGTGTTTCGGATGATTACCGGCGAGTTCGAGCGAACGCGATTGATGATTCTGAGGGTGACGGGACAATCGCGGCTGCTGGAGAACAATCCGGTGCTCGCGCGCTCGATCAGCCTGCGCAACCCTTACGTCGATCCGCTAAGCCTGATCCAGGTCGAGTTATTGCGGCGCAAGCGTGCAGGCGAAGAGTCTGAGGAGTTGAACTACGCGTTGGCGGCGACGATCAACGGCATCGCCGCGGGCCTGCGCAACACCGGGTAGAGCCCGTGAATACCCCGAGGACCTGATCCGCCGTTCGGTGGAGCGGTACCCCGTAGGGGTTCAATATTTATAGCCCACGAAATGCCCAATAACCCTATCCGCCGTTCGGTGGAGCACCCCGTAGGGGTTCAATATTTATAGCCCACGAAATGCCCAATGACCCGTTACGCCGTTCGGTGGAGCGGTACCCCGTAGGGGTTCAATATTTATAGCCCGTGAATACCCCGAGGACCTGATC
>Ga0187893_10005947_pt1 | contig 21314 bp, 17 predicted proteins | sample MA1701074metaG_FD_139574 | JGI IMG/M metagenome (GOLD analysis project Ga0187893, IMG submission 139574) | White microbial mat communities from a basaltic lava cave in the Kipuka Kanohina Cave System on the Island of Hawaii, USA - MA170107-4 metaG ...
CACGCACGCGGATCCCTCTTCGTCCTGCTTTGGCCTCGTATGCGGGGCCGATGCCGCGACGCGTCGTTCCGAGCCTGGAGGCCCCCACTTCCTCACGCGCGGCATCGAGCCAGCGATGGAACGGAAAGATCACATGAGCGTCGAGGGACACGCGCAGCTCGTCTTGCTGCAACAGGCCACGCTGACGCAGCGTGGCGATTTCGTCGAAAAATACTTCGGGATCAATCACCATACCCGCCCCGAGCACACACAACGTGCCGGGATAACGACATCCCGACGGTACGAGGTGGGTGATGAGCGATTCACCCTGCACGACCAGCGTATGCCCTGCGTTGTTGCCCCCGCCATAGCGCGCCACGATGTCGGCCTCCGCGGCCAAGGCGTCGACGACCTTTCCCTTGCCTTCGTCACCCCATTGGGCACCGACAACGACGAGCGTGCTCATGAGTTTTTCGTCCCTCGCTGGTCCGTTACCGAGCGCCAGCCCGAACCATCCACGCAAAACACGTCTCGCTCGAGCTCGTTTTTGGCACCCGGACGCAAAAATACGATTCGCGCGGCTCGGCGCGCCGAGGCAATGCGCTTCGCCGAAGCAAGATCCACGTCGCGCTCCACCCACGCCCTGGCGCCGAGCGCCCGCTCGGCCCGGGCAAGCTCGTTCGCATGCGCACGTGAGAGCTCGCGGGGACACGAGCCATCGATCGCAACCAGCACAGCCTCTCGTGCCGAACTTCGATCGCCTGGCTCCGTGTGCAACGCCAAAGCTGCCTCCAACAGGTCGAGCTCGATCGCGAAGCCGGTCGCACACAATTTCTTGCCGTAACGCCCCAGCAAATCGTCGTACCGCCCGCCTCTGACGATCGGTTCGCTGGCTCCGCGGGCCCACACACGTAGTCTCTGGCCGGTGTAGTAGTCGAAACCCCTGACTTCTCCGAAATCCAAGGTCACGCGCTCGGCCAGCTCCGGATCGGCGTCGCGAAGCGACACGACCACCTGTGCCAATCGTTCGAGCGCCGGCTCGGCACGCGAACCCACCAACAGCCGACGCGCGGGCGCCAACGTGCTGGCATTGCCGTAGAGGTCGCACAGGCCGACCAAGCCATCGAGCAGTACCCGCTCGATGCCGCAGCTGTCCCCGAATCGGCGTGTGCTCTCGGGATCCTTGCGTCCGATGTGAAGCAGAAGCTCCGCAGTATCGCCTTCGCCGAGCGCTGCCGCATGCACGAGCTCTCGTGCGATGCCCACGTGCGCGAGGTCGATCTGCAAATCACGCAGGCCGACGCTCTGGAGCGCTTCGTGACACAATACAATCAACTCGGCATCCGCCTCGGGACTGCCATCGCCGAGCAATTCGACGCCGGCCTGATGATGCTCCGACTGCTCTCGTCGACCTTCTGGCTGGCGCACCACGTCGGCCGCATAACACAACCGCAAAGGAACGTCCGTCCGCAGCTCGTCGCCGCGCTGGGCCACCATGCGAGCGATCTGCGGCGTCACGTCGGAGCGCAAGGCCAGCAACTCACCGGCGCTGGCGTCGATGAATTTCACGCAACGCGCACGTTCGAGGCTAGTGAGGCCACGCGCGACGACTTCGTAGTACTCGACGGCAGGCGTAGTGACTGGCTCGTATCCCCAGCTCTCGAAACATTCGAGCAGGCGTGCAATCAAGTTTCGCCGAATCCGGCATGCATCGGGCAAGCGGTCCCTCGCGCCGCGAGGCAGCGGCGCGAACGAAGCATCGTTTCCGACCGACTGTCGCAGTGGTGTGCGATGGTGCTTTGAAAATCCGATCACGAATCTCCGCGTAAATCATGGAATACGAGACCGGTGGGAATCTTTGGATAGAAAAACGTGCTCTTTTGCGGCATCACCTCACCGCTGTCGCAAACGGCTCGAACGTCCTCGACACGCGTCGCATTCATGAAACACACCAACTGGGTGTGTCCATCGCCGCGATGGGCGATGGTGAGCGCGGACTCGGTGGACTTGTCGTAGCCCAGATTGGTTTTGGCGGCCTGAGCCGGTTTGCCGATGCCCAACAGGCGCTCGAGCACGAGCTCGTGCAGGAGCACGACGTCGAGCTGCTGGAGCGGGGCAGCGAGCCGTGCAAGCCCAGTCGCATGCGCATCGAACTCTGAACGCAACGCGAGCAGGTGCAGGATGTTACGGTTGGGAACGGCCAAACCCACGGCAGGGCGTGTGCTACCAGCCTCGGCGAGTATGGTTTTCAGCGTGCCGGCATCGCTCGGCAACGGTACTTTGGTCACGTCGAACCATTCACGCGCGCTCGTCGAAACGCGATCGACGTCGATTTCGGGCAGCGAGTGCAACAATCTGTGGGTCGGCAACACCACGAGCCCTGGATCGTCCAAGTTCGACAGATAGATCATGCCGTAGCGAGCTCGGTCGCCCCGGCCTTCACGCTCGAGCTCGTCGCGATAGCTGCACATGGTTTCGTAGCGATGGTGACCGTCGGCAATGTAGATGGAGCGATCCTCGAGAACGTGAGTCAGTCGATCGAGCGCATCGCTGTCGTGTACACGCCAAAGCGCATGGTTCACGTCATCGAATTCGCAATCGAGCACGGGAGCCGAGAGTCGGCCTTCGACGGCCTGTTCCCATCGTCGCTCGGGATCCGAAAACATTCCGAACACCAGCTCGACGTGGGCCTGGCACGCGCGCATGAGCTCCAGGCGATCCTGCTTCGGACCCGACAACGTGCGTTCATGGGCGAGCACTGGGCCGTGCCCGAATCGGGTGAGCTCAATCAAGCATACGAACCCCTTGCGCACGTAGGTCTTGCCTTCACATGCGAACCGTTGGTGGTAGACGTAAACGCCGGGCTCGGCATCCCGCACGAACGCCTCGCTGACAAGACGGCGAAACGCTGCGGCTCCATTCGCGTATTTTTGCTGGCCGATCCCTTCGGGCAAGATGACGTGGATGCAATTGTCGGGTGACCTGGCGGCCAGCACGGCACGGCCGGTCTCATCGACGACATCGTACGGGGGCGCCAAGACCCGTTCGGCTCGGTCTGCACGGGACGCGCCGTAACGAAGCCCGCGAAATGGACGGATGTTCGCCATGGCGGCACGCTATAACAGATGCGCTTGCGCCTAACCATCCGCTTTGGCGCCGTGGACACATGGTGCTCGTTTGGCGTTTATTTGGCGCCGATCTCGCGGAATCGCCTTCCTATGTCCAGTCGCATCTGGCCACCCTCCAAGTCGATCTCTCGCACGGCGTTGTACGCTCGATCGATGGCATCGTCGAGACGCTCGCCCCGGGCACACACTCCGAGCACGCGACCACCGTTGCTCACCCAGGTGCCATCGGCAAGGCGACTTGTCCCGGCATGAAATACCTTCACGTCAGGCATGCGTTCGACGAGTGCGAGACCTCGGATGACATCACCGCGCCTCGGCGAATCGGGATAGCCGGCTGCTGCCACCACGATATTTGCTGCGGGTCGGCCGGTGAATGCACGCACGTTCAGTTTTCCATGGGCGGCAGCGAGTAGGTGCAAGACGATGGGCTCGGTCAGACCAAACAAGATCGGCTGAGCTTCCGGATCGCCAAAACGGCAGTTGTACTCGATCACGAACGCATCGCCTCGTTCGTCGACCATCAGTCCAAAAAACAGCACTCCGACAAATGGCCGCGATTCGCTTCGCAGTGCCGCCAACGTCGGCTCGACGATGGCCTGCTCGACACGCCGGGCGAGCTCGGCATCGTAGAAAGGCACGGGCACGAACGCGCCCATACCTCCGGTATTGGGGCCACGATCGCCGTCACACAGACGTTTGTGGTCCTGAGCAGCCATGAAGCTCGCTCCACGTTCGCCATCACACAGCACGAACACGCTGAGCTCTTGACCATGCAGACGCTCCTCCAGCACGACGGTCGCACCAGCGTCGCCAAACGAGCGCGTCTGCAAGCATGCTCGCACGGCATCTTGGGCGTGTTCGAACGACTCACACACGATCACACCTTTGCCTGCGGCAAGCCCGCTGGCCTTGACGACCGGTGGCGCGGAAAAACCTCGCACTTGCAAGAGCCCTTGCTCCAACGAAGTCACGGTCACGTGCCGAGCGGTGGGGATGCCATGCTGCACCATGAATGCTTTGGCCGCGGCCTTGCTGCCCTCGAGCTCGGCCGCCGCAGCCGCGGGACCGATGGTGGCGAGGCCAGCCGCTCGGCAGCGATCGGCCAAGCCCGCAACGAGTGGCCGTTCGGGTCCAATGACCACGAGATCCACCGCACGCTTGCGCGCCAATGTAACGATGTCATCGAAGCGATCGACATCGATCGCCTCGACTGCAGCATCGAGCGCGATGCCATCACTTCCCGGAGCGACCAGCACCTCGTGCCCTTCGGCGCGAAACCGCCAGGCCAGCGCGTGCTCACGCCCGCCGCTTCCAACCACCAGGATGTTCGCGCGCCGTGTCATCTCGCCCTTTCAATGCTTGAAGTGGCGCTCGCCGGTCAGCAGCATGACGATTCCCTGCTCACGCGCGGCAGCAAGTACCTCGTCGTCGCGCATCGACCCTCCCGGCTGGACGATCGCTTGCACACCGGCGCGCGCAGCCTCGTCGACACTGTCACGGAATGGAAAGAATGCGTCGGACGCCAATACGGCACCATGCCCACGTCGACCCGCACGCGCAAGCGCTTGCCGAACAGCTTCGACACGTGATGTCTGGCCACCCCCGATGCCGACCGTCACGCCATTGTGGACCAACACGATCGCATTGGAGCGCACGTGCATGACGATGCGCCATGCGATGTCCAAATCACGCAGCTGCTCAGGTGTAGGTACGCCTGCACCGGCTCGTTCGGGGGATCCCAGGCTCACGACCCGACGATCCATGCGTTGAGCGAGTACCCCGCCGGCAATCGAGCGTAGCTGAACCGGTGGGACACGGCAGGGTGCGAGCAGGCCGGGAAGCGAGAGCACGCGCAGGTTCTTTTTGTTCGAGAGCCGAGCCAATGCTTCGGGCTCGTATTCGGGCGCGAGCACGACCTCGAGAAACGTTTCGCACAAGCGCTCGGCGGTTTCTGACCCGACAGTGCGCGACACTGCAACGATGCCTCCAAACGCACTTTCGGCATCGGCCTCGCGCGCGCTGGCGTACACCGACGCCAAACCATCACTCGTGGCCCCAACCGCCACGCCACATGGGGATACGTGTTTGATTACCGCGGCGACAGGACCGAGGTCGGCCAGCTCGCGCACCACCGCGAGCGCAGCGTCAGCATCGAGAAGGTTGTTGTAACTGAGGGCTTTGCCCTGATGAACGACCGCACGATCCAATCCGCCCGGTTCCGAATCCCCACTTTCGAGCCGATAGAAGCGAGCCTGCTGATGCGGATTTTCGCCGTATCGGAGCTCTCCCGTCGCTCGGCCAACCACGAACATGGATTCCACGAGCTCGTGGTCCGGACGAGCGAGCCCGTGATCGTCGTGGCGCGCCAGGTAGTCGGCGATTTCGGCGTCATACGCGGCCGTATGTGCGAATGCCTTGCGTGCGAGCTCCCGACGAAGCGGCTCCGGTATGCAACCATCATGTTGGTCCAGCGCGGCGGCGAGCCGCTCGTAGTCACGCGGATCCACGACCGCGGTTACCCGTGGCCAATTCTTGGCCGCAGCTCGCAGCATGGTCGGTCCGCCGACATCGATCTGTTCGATCGCTTGCTCGAACGTGCACCCCGGAGTACGCACGGTTCGAGCAAACGGGTAGAGATTGACGACCACCAGATCGATCGGCGAAATATCGTGTTTCTGGAGCTCTTGCTGGTGCGGTTCGGTCGGCAGAGCCAGGATACCGCCATGAATGCGCGGATGAAGGGTCTTGACGCGTCCATCGAGGATTTCAGGCACGCCGGTGTAGTCGCCGACCTTCACGGCCCCGACTCCGAGCCGCGCGAGCTCTGCATAAGTCCCCCCCGTCGAAATCACTTCGATCCCACGATCCATGAGCACACGAGCGAGCGTAGGAAGATGTGATTTGTCGCTTACGCTGATGAGAGCGCGACGCACGAAGCCGGTCGATTGCACTGCGCGGCCGTAGCACCCGCGCGCGGCGGTGGTCAAGCCGCGCTGGAACCGCTGCTCGGAGCTTGGCCAGTGCGCGACAGGTACGACATCAACTCGTCCCCGCCGTGCTCTTGCAGCTCGAACAACCCGCGCACCTCCACCTGACGAATGCGCTCGCGCGTGAGATTCAGGATCTCTCCGACTTCCTCCAGCGTGATGCCGCCCTGCTCCGCAACGTCGAGGGCACAGCTGTGCCTGAGCTCCCAGACCTCGAGATCCGGGAAGTTGACCTTGATGCTGCCCGTGCTCGGGTTCACGTCGATGTAGAGGTGGTATTTGCAGCTCACATACGGACACGGGCGGGGCACATTGGCACATTCGCCCCGTGTCTTCGGTCGCCAGTACGTCCGCTCTGGGTAGAGCAGCGCGCCGATGCGCAACTCCTCCTTGGTCAAACGCTTCATCGCGATGGTCTTGGCACGGATACGGCGCACGACGATGGGGCGCGGATCGTCGTCGTCGCGTGTTTCTGCGCTAGCTTCGAAACATTCACCCTGGTCCTCGCATTCGTCGTCGAAGTCGTGGTCGCCGATGTCGTCGAACTCGTCTTGCTGGTAATTCGGCATGATCTTCCCCTGTGGAGCTGGTCTGAGCTCCAATGATTCGAAGCGTTGGTGGCCGGCACACCGGCGGGTGAAGTGACCCCGGGATACGGGGTCCAAGAGCTAGAGGAGCTCGGTGGGGCTGACCGCCCCACCTCCTCTCGGGCGAGAGGTCTCGCCAACGGAGATGACCAGCTTCTCTAGGCGGTTCACGCCGTCGAGCAACTGGTCTGCGGTGCCGCGAATGGATCTGAGCTCGGCGCTCAAACGATCACGTCGAGCAGACGGAGGTTCACCGTCAATCTTGCTTTGGAACAGGCGCAGCAGCTCGGTGAGCGCCTCGTCCAGACTTTCGATGCTGTCCTTGAACGCGAAGAAGCGCACTTGGATCTCTTCGATGGTGTAGCGCTCTGCCATCAACTTCTTGATTGCGTTGATGCGGCGAACCGCTCGAACCGGATAGATCCCGTGCGATCCAAGATGTTTGCCTTTTTGCCCGACCCTGCGCGATCGCGGTACCAGGCCCAGCTGCACGTACTTGCGCAGGGTAGCTTCACTGAACTTCACATCGTGTTCCTCGAACACACCGACGATCTGCTGCGAAGTCAGACCGTCGGCGTTGCTCGCCTCGATCGCTCTGATCTGGGTTTCGGTGAGGACGACGGACATGAGTCAGGGGTCGGTGGAAGGTGCGGGAGCGCGTCGCGAGAGGAGAGTGTTGTCCTGAGATGCTTTCGAATGTATTCCACTCAGTGGAATCTAGGAAGCATAATCTTGTATCAAGAGGGAAATTTTTAGATTCCAATCACTGATTGGTTGTTCAGTGTCTCATCTCGACAAGAGAGACGCTGAAGTGAACTAGCGAACCATTCGCGCCCGCGAAAGACCTCGCAACCCCTCTCGCGGTGCGGCTGCGAAACTGGCCCCCGTTCACTGGGACGCTTCGAGCTTGGGACCGTCTGCAGTCACTCGCACCCGGTAGGTGCGCCCGGCTTCGATCCGGATCTCTCCGCCCGTTTTCCAGGGATCCTTGTCCAAGACCCGCCATTCGAGCCGGTGACGTCCAGGGGTCAGCTCGACGTTCGCCAGAGGCTCGAGGCCGACGACGCGCGCGCCATCCACGCGGATGTACGCAAAACGGAGACCGCCGAGACGAAATTGCACGGTCGCTTTCGTGAGCTTTCGCGAGCCCTGTTCGCCGATGGTCTTGCCCGCCCCAACGGTTGGCTCGAGCGATTGCGCCGACGAGCCCATCCTCTCGCCGTGGTGCTCGTTCTGGCGAGGCGTGCTCGAAAGCACGCGACTGGAGGCTCCAGGATCCGCGGGGCCCCCTTGTTCTGCCGCCTCTGTGCGCAGCGGGAGCTCTTTCGACGGCGTCGCGGGGCCCACTTGTTGTGCCTCTGCACGCAACGGGGGCTCTCTCGACGGCGTAGGCACAATTTCTGGGCTCTCTAGGCTCATCTCGTTGGTCTGAGGAATCTCGGGCTCGAGCTGCGCAATCGAATCGGTCGTCGTTTCGTGGGTATCGTGCCCGGATGACAGCAAGAGTCCTGCACCCGAAACCACCGCTGCCGCTCCCACGATCGAGGATTGCACCAGCCATTGTGGCGTATAGCGGTGCATGATTGCGGCTGCCCGGCCGCCCATGAACGGACGCGTGGACATTTCGCTGGCTATCATCTCGGGTGTGGCATCGGCAACGATGGGTTCCACTCGCACTTGCATCGTGGTCGACACGGGCGTGGGCGTGGTACGGGTTTCTGCGAGTGATGCCCCGCTTGCACCTGGTGTTGCACGCGGCTGCGGCTCGGGAGGCGACTGGACACTGTAGATACCCGATCTCGGCGCCTGCACACCCAACAGCCCACGACACAGCTTGCCCAGCTCTGCCGCCGCGTTTCGATAGCCAGGCCAACGCGACAGCATCGTCAATGCTTCATCCGCATTCGCAACACGACGAGCGGGATCGGGCGCGAGCAAACTAGTCCGCACGGCGTCCAGAGCACTTGGTACGTCGCTTACGGACAACTTGGGCACGGAGCCCGACACAATCTGTGCGACGAGTTGCGCTTCATCGAGGCCGTCGCGAAACCGCCGTCCGTCCAAAAGCTCGTGCAGGACCGCGCCGGCAGCGTAGATGTCGATGCTGGCCAGCGTTTGCCCCGAAAGCTGCTCCGGCGCCATGTACCTGAGCTTGCCCTTGATGTGCAGACCGGAAGTGTCTTCGCGCGCGAGCTTGGCTACGCCAAAGTCAGTCAATTTTACCTCACCAGATACGCTCACCAGCACGTTTTGCGGCGAAACATCGCGATGCACGATCCCCAGTGCAATGCCTTCGTGCGTGAGTGTATGAGCATACGACAACGCGTGAAGTAGCTGTCCCACGATATAAGCAGATATTTGGTACCTCACGCGTTCACCTCGCTCGCGCAAGAGGTGGAGGATCTGGGCCAAATTGAGACCATCGACCCATTCCATCACGAGGTAACTGTCGCGCTCCGACAGCGCAACATCGAACACTTGGACGACATTGGAGTGCGACAGCAGTAGCGCGATACGGGCCTCTTCAACGAACATCTTGCGGTAACGTGGATCGTCGGCCACTTCTCCCGCCACCAACTTGATCGCCACGACCTTGGTAGCGGCTTCACCGACCACACGTCTCGCCATCCACACCTCCGCCATGCCGCCTTTTCCGATGGGCTTGAGGAGCTCGTAGTTGCCGAGTCGACGTGCCACGGTCGCGCAGCGTGGCGGCCCACGAGCCGTCCTGTCAAGCCGGTGGCGTGGGTGGCGGCATCGACGAGTTACGACGGGTTTTGCGAGCTGTCGTTAGCCTCTCATCCCGTGCGCAAGCATGGACATGCTCGTCATCAGGCGCCACAAAACCGGATCGTAACGCTCCGGACCCGCATACTTGAATGACTTCTTTTCGTGTTGCCATATCGGCCCGGTATCCAAACAACCATGAAATCGGTCGGCACGCGGACAGTAGATCCTGATGTGCATGTGGTCGTCGTGGGGTGGTCCCGCGGGCTCGCGCATGACCGTTGCGGCATACTCGACCAGCCAATATGGTCGATCGTGGGCTCGCGCGAACCTCAGCAGGTTGTCTTGCAAACTGTTCGCGACGAAGATCCACTGCACTCGGATCGTAGGATCGGACAGCAGTTCCTCGACGAGCTGCCAGTTCCTTGCGGCATCGAAACGGCGCTGTTGCCAGGCGGCGTCCACATAAGACGGGTCGCGCTCACGGTGATAGGGCCGGCCGGATCCATCGAAACGAAACATATCGTGCTCGGGCGGCGCAAGCGGTCGTCCACGCCCATCCGTCGTGTAGAACAATAGATCGACATCTCGCCCACTCTGGTGACTCACATGCCACGAAGACCTGCCGCCGATATGCGCGCTCAAGTCGGCCACGCCAAGCATCGATTTACGATGTTGCTCACGGACACGCTGAGCAGCTCGAACGATGGTGTCGACGAGCTCTCTCACACCGTATTGAAATCCACGTTCGGACCAACGTGGCGGCACCACGTAGCCCTCGCCCTTTCGTGCGAGCTTCGCAGGACTGCGGAGCCGTCCGTGGCTTGCCGCTCCGGTGGACACGCTGGTGCCATCGGTCCACAAATTGGGTCCCGCGCATGCCAGCATCCCGAGCGACAGGCTCGCGAGCGAGCCCGAAACCGAGCGGCGTACGCCCATGAGCTTGGATTGTAGCGGCTCAGTGCTTCTCTTCGAACTCCGCGTCGATGACCTCGCCTTGCCCACGTTCGCCCGCGGCGCCACCTTGACCCGGCTTTTGCTCGGCTCCGGGCGAGCCGTCCCCACCGTCGGATGGCGGCGTGCTCGCCCCCGCTTGGCCGTACATGGCCTGCGCCATCTTGTGGGAGGCCTTGGTCAGCACATCTCGGGCAGCCACGATGCGTGCTTCGTCTTTGGAATCGATGGCGGCTTGGGCTTCCTTCACAGCGCTTTCGACCTCGGCTTTGGCGTCCGCAGGGATCTTGTCGCCGTTCTCCGACAACAACTTCTCCGTCTGAATCACCATGGCTTCCAGTGCGTTGCGATTTTCGACTGAATCACGGCGTTGGCGGTCTTCCTCCTCGTGCTTCTTGGCCTCGTCCACCATCCGTTCGATGTCCTTCTCGGACAATCCGGAGTTGGCGGTGATCGTTATCTTTTGTTCTTTGTTGGTGGCCTTGTCGCGTGCAGTGACGTTTACGATCCCGTTCGCATCGAGATCGAACGTGACCTCGACTTGCGGAACTCCTCGTGGCGCCGATGGAATGCCCACCAGGTTGAAGTTGCCCAGCAAGCGGTTGTCGCCGGCCATGGCGCGTTCGCCCTGAAGTACTTTGATCTCGACGGAAGACTGATTGTCGGCAGCAGTCGTGAAGACTTCGGTCTTTCGCGTGGGAATCGTCGTATTGCGTGGAATCATGACGGTCATCACGCCGCCGAGCGTCTCGATGCCGAGGCTGAGCGGGGTGACGTCGACCAGGACGATGTCCGAGACGTCGCCCGAAAGCACACCGGCCTGTACCGCGGCTCCGAGCGCCACGACCTCATCGGGATTGACACCCTTGTTGGGTTCTTTGCCGAAAAACTCCTTCACGCGTTTCTGAACGAGCGGTACGCGCGTGGAACCACCCACCATCAGGATCTCGTCGATATCGGCCGGGCTCTTCTTTGCATCGGCAAGGGCCTTTTTCAGGGGTTCGATGCTGCGTTCCACCAGATCCGAGATCAATGCCTCGAGCTTCGCACGCGACAGCCGAACCTGCATGTGTTTGGGTCCACTCGCATCGGCCGTCAAAAATGGCAGGTTGATTTCGGTCTCCAGTGCATGGGAAAGCTCAATCTTGGCCTTCTCGGCGGCGTCCTTCAGGCGCTGGCGCACGAGCTTGTCGTTGCTGACATCGATGCCGGTATCCTTTTTGAATTCCTCGATGAGCCACTTCACGATGCGGTCGTCCAAGTCGTCGCCACCGAGGTGCGTATCACCGTTGGTCGAGATCACTTCGACGACATTTTCGCCGACTTCGAGAATGGAAATATCGAACGTACCACCACCGAGGTCGTAGACCGCCACGACTTGGTCTTTGCCCTTGCCTTTACCAAACCCATATGCAAGCGCCGCCGCCGTGGGTTCATTGACGATGCGTTTGACATCGAGTCCAGCGATGCGCCCTGCATCTTTGGTGGCTTGACGTTGGGAATCGTTGAAATATGCCGGCACGGTGATGACGGCGTCCTTCACGGGCTGCCCGAGATAGTCTTCGGCGGCTTTCTTGAGTTTCATCAGCACGCGCGCGCTGATCTCCGGCGGCGAATAGTTCTTGCTGCGGATCTCGAACACGGCGTCACCGTTCGACGCACGAACGATCTTGAACGGAACGCGCTGGGTTTCCTCCTGGACCTCATCGGAGCGGCGCCCCATGAATCGTTTGGCTGAATAGACCGTGTTCTCGGGATTGGTGATGGCTTGACGACGAGCTTGCTGTCCTACCAACACGTTGCCGTTCGCCTCGAATGCCACGACCGATGGAGTGGTACGTCCTCCCTCCTCGTTGGCAATCACGACCGGCTCGGAGCCTTCCATGACGCACACCACGGAGTTCGTGGTACCCAAGTCGATGCCGATGATCTTAGCCATTGAAGGGGGGTTCCTTTCTCGTTCGTTGGCAGAGGGTAAGTCGCCGAGTTCCCCTGTCAACCACCGACCAGAACGCCGAAGAGACAGTAATTTTCCGGGTCAAACGCGTTTCTGTCGCATCCTGGAGCGATCGAGGCGGGTGGACGGGCGCGCTGGCGCGGTCGAGGCCGCGCTTCACGGAGTCGTCGACGCGGACGCCTCGCCTACAGCCGCCCGCAGTCCCATGGGTGTCGTCGCATCGCTGCGGACCCCTGCGCCGTCCAGCGAACCTTCGACGACGTCGTAGACGGTTTTTGCGTAAACGATGTCGATTTCGTGCCGGATTTCCTCGGGCACATCCACGACGTCCTTCTTGTTCCGCTCGGGAAGCACGATGCGTTTGATGCCGGCTCGATGTGCGGCGAGCATCTTCTCTTTGATGCCGCCGACCGGCAGCACGAGACCTCGCAGCGTGATCTCGCCGGTCATGGCCACATCCGGTCGAACGCACCGCCCGGTGAGCATCGACGCGAGTGCAGAGAACATTGCAACACCGGCGGAGGGACCGTCTTTGGGAATGGCTCCAGCCGGGACGTGAATGTGAATGTCCTGCCCTTCGATCGACGATTTTTCGACGTTCAAATCCGGTAGATGGCTCTTGACGTAGCTCAATGCCGCCTGGGCAGATTCCTTCATGACGTCGCCCAGTTGACCCGTGAGCATGAGCCCGCCCTTGCCGGGCATTTTGGTGCACTCCACGAACATGATCTCGCCGCCGACAGGGGTCCATGCCAGCCCAGTAGCGACCCCTGGCTCGGCAGTGCGCTCCGACATTTCCGGAATGTATTTTTGAGGACCCAGGAATTCCGGCACGACATCCATGGTGATCTCGACGGGTCCAGCGACCTCGCCTTCCACCACCTTGACCGCCACGGCACGAACAATCGCAGAGATCTCACGCTCGAGATTGCGTACGCCGGCTTCCCGCGTGTAGCTGTCGATGAGCTCCATGACGGCTTCGTCAGCGAACGTGACTTGGATGCCGGTCGTGTTGAGACCGTGCTCGCCGACTTGCTTGGGCACGAGAAACGTGCGCGCAATGGCGAGCTTCTCTTGCCTGGTATATCCCGGAAGCTCGAGAATCTCGAGGCGGTCCTTGAGCGCGGCAGGAATCGGATCCAAATAGTTCGCGGTCGCGATGAACATCACGCGCGACAGATCGAATGCCACCTCGAGGTAATGGTCGCTGAACGTATGATTTTGCTCGGGGTCGAGCACCTCGAGCAATGCCGACGCGGGATCGCCCCGGAAATCGTGCCCGAGCTTGTCGATCTCGTCGAGCATGATGACGGGATTGTTCGTGCCTGCTTTCTTGAGGCCCTGGATGATCCGTCCCGGAAGGGAGCCCACGTACGTACGACGATGCCCACGGATCTCCGCTTCGTCGCGCACACCACCCAGACTGATGCGCACGAACTTGCGCCCAATCGCACGAGCGATGCTTTTTCCCAGCGAGGTCTTGCCGACGCCCGGTGGTCCCAACAAACACAGGATCGGGCCCTTCTTGGAGGCGTTCAGCTTCAACACCGCCATGTACTCGAGGATACGCTTCTTGACCTTCTCGAGGTCGTAGTGGTCTTCGTTGAGTACCTCGCGGACGGTTGCAATGTCGAGCTGATCTTCGGTGGAGACGGACCACGGTAACTCGACCAGCCACTCCAGATACGTGCGGGTGACGGTGTATTCGGCACTGGAGGGCTGCATGGCCTTGAGCCGGTCGAGCTGTTTGCGCGCCACCTTCTCGACCTCCTCCGGCATGTGCGCTTCGACGATCTTCTTCTGAAACTCCTCGGCATCACCCGATTCGTCGTCGATTTCGCCCAGCTCGCCTTTGATGGCCTTGAGCTGTTGCCGCAGCACGTATTCGCGTTGGCTGTGCCCCATCTCCTCTTGGACTTGCGAATTGATGCGCTCTCGGACCTTGAGGATTTCGAGCTGCCGGGTGAGCAGGGTGAGCACCTTCCGCAGTCGATCGTGCAAAACGTTGGCCTCGAGCACGTCTTGCTTCTCGTGCGGTTCGATGTCGAGGTTGCTGATGACGAGGTCGGCGACTTGGCCCGGTTCGCTCACGCTGTCCAACAGCGCCGCTGCCTCCCGGGGCAACTCCGGCACCAGCGAGATCAGCTTCTTTGCAGTCTCCTTGATGTTGGCGACCAAGGCATCCGCTTCGATGTCGGGCATGCCGACGTCGGCAACCTCGCTCACACGAGCCTGGAGAAACGGTTCTTCGGTGGTGACGGATTCGACGCGAATGCGCATCACCCCCTGGAGGATGACGCTGTAGTTGTCCTTCGCGAGCTTGATGACTTTGAGGATGCGCGCGGCACAACCGACTTTGTGCAAGTCGGTATCGGTGGGATCTTCCACGCGAGCGTCTCGCTGCGTGACGATGCCGATGATGGGCCGCTCGTTCGCGATGGCCTCTTCGATCAGGCGTACGGACTTCGGCCGGCCAACATCGATGGGAATGATGGAGCCCGGGAACAATACGGAGTTTCGCAACGGTAGGAGCGACACCGTGTCGGGGAGCTCCACCTTGTCGTCTTTGTTGTTCGGCGCGGAAGCCATTGGCGGGCCGCAAACGTAACATCGCAGCCGGGCCTGTCAACTACGACACCCCCGAGTTGGCGGCCGAAAACGGTGTTTTGGGTGATTGCGCCCCACGGTCGCGAGGCGCATCGCTCGCAATCGCACCGGACCGCGATGGGCGTGCGTGCCACATCGGGTCTATCGACTGCATCGTTCGTGGCGTTGCCGCCTGAATACCACAAATCGCGCCGTGCAACGATTCCGTGCGAGCGCCGAAACGTCAGGGATGCGAACCCTCATTTGTCCAGCGTGTTTGCTCGGTGCATGTGGCTTCTCGATACCGGTGGCCCAGGATCCGGCCATGGCCACCGACGCGTCGTCCGACACCCCTTGGGAGGCATCGGGCGAGCCGCTCGGGGATTGGCCATCGGGCCTCGCTTCCGACGACGGGACCGAAGCGTCGACGACGGGCATTTCATCGCAGCCCCATGACTCTACGAGCAATGGATCGACCGCACACGACCCTACCGATAGCACATCCTCTATGGAAGCAAGCGAAACGGGTGGTGGCCATGTTTCGCCCGTTCTGCTGCGCTTGAGTGAGCTGGTGTCCGATCCCGAGGGAAAAGATGGCGCCATGGGATCACCCGAATACATCGAGCTCTGGCATTTCGGTAGCGAGCCGTTGCCGCTACGGGGCTTGACGTTGGAAGCACGAGGTTGGCCTAAGCTCCAGCTGGAAGATCTCGGTGTACCGGACGCGACGCTCGTTCCGGACACCGTGCTCGTCATAGAACGCTACGCCACGTTTGGCGAGATCCCGACGACGTTGCCAGACGTCAAAAACGGCGTTGTTCGTGTGGCTTTCTCGAGCAGTGGCGGGCTGCGCAATGCCGACGGCGGCGTATTGACGAGGCGCTCGGATGGAACACCGATCGATTGTGTGGTCTACGGGGCCGTGCAGGCGAGCCCGTGGGACGCCTCTTGTGGGTGGAGTCTACCGCCCGCGCCCGCGCCGGGATCCGGTCGTTCCCTGTGCCTCTTGGAGCCCGAGAACCACCGTCGTGAGACGTGGAGCGAATGCACGCCGAGCCCAGGCACGCTGCCACTTCCACCGTTGGATCCTGGCAGCACCAGCGAGGCTGTCACCTCGACGAGCGCAACGAATGGCGACGATGCATCGTCCACGAGCACGGACACGAGCACGGGCACCGACACGAGCACGGGCACCGACACGAGCACGGGCACCGACGTCGATACGGACGCCAGCCCGTTCCCGGATCTACCTTTGGTGCCAGGGAACGCTCGCGTCGTGATCGTCGAAGTACTCGCCAATGCCCCCGGTCCGTCTTCGCAGGAGAAGCTGCACGAGTACGTGGAGATCGTAAATCTCGGACCGGACGCGATCGATCTCGCAGGCTGGACGATCGCGGACGACACGGCACCCCAAGCACCTGGAACCGATCCGCTCCTCGTGCTCTCGGGCTCCGGTGGATGTGTGCCGAGCACCTGTTTGGCGTCCGGCGAGCGCGCGCTGCTCGTCGGGGACACCTACGCCGGTCCAGTGGGTGACGCGCTCGTTCTGGCCACCGACGACAGCACCATCGCGGATGGTGGGCTCACGACGGCCGAGCCGGTCGTGCTGCGGGACGACGGTGGGCGCGTGGTGTCGACCTACCGCGCCTGGACCGATCCCATGGCCGAGCCCTATCCCATCACCATGGAAGTTCCGGTGGTTCGCATCGATCCGCAGGGTGTGGACGAGCCCAGCAACTGGACGTATGGGACCGCCACGCCGGGCCTTCCGTAGCGGCTTCACTCCCGTCCGGCGTGGCGGCCTCGCTTGGCCATCACATGCAACTCTTCTTCTGCTTCGAGCTCCATCAGGAGCTCGAGCTCCTCCTTGCCGAGGTCGATGTCCTCGTGAAACGATTCGCGCTGGAACTCCTCGAAGCTACTGAACTGACGCCTGAAATAGCTCACTTGGGGGGCACTCCTTGGGGTCGTGGGATCATCGGGTCTCAGGGTACGCAAATCGCCTACATGTAAGCAAGAAACCCACTCGCAGGTTCTAGCCCAACCGTGTAGAGAAGCCCCGTGCGTGCTCTCGCACCCCGCGGCTCCGCTCGCGTCATCGCCATCACCAATCAAAAGGGCGGAGAGGGCAAGACCACGACCGCTGTCAATCTGGCTGCCAGCCTCGCTGCTGCGGAGCATCGTGTCCTCGTCATCGACATGGACCCGCAGGGCAACGCCAGCTCGTCGCTCGGATACCCGCGAGGAAGCATCGAACGCGGTACGTACGAGCTCTTGCTGGGCGATGTACCCGAAGCAGGGCTCGTGTTACCGACCGCCTTGCCGAGTCTGTTCGTGATTCCATCGTCACCCGATCTCGCAGGTGCGGAGATCGAGTTGGTGAACATGGATGAACGCGAGCGCGTGCTCGCGCGCGCGATTGCTCGCATCAAGCAACACGCAAGCCACGAGTACGTGTTGCTCGATTGTCCTCCTTCCCTCGGTCTACTCACCGTCAACGCACTGGTCGCAGCCGATGCCGTGTTGATCCCCATGCAAGCGCGCTACTTCTCGCTCGAGGGCTTGGGCGCGTTGCATGGAACCATCGATCGCGTCAAGCAAGCGCTCAATCCTACGCTGCAGGTCGAAGGCATCGTTTTTTGCATGTTCGATCCCCGTACCAATCTCGCTCAACAAGTGGTCGCTGAAGTGCGAGAACATTTTCCAGACTTGGTGTTCGAGACCACGATTCCGCAAAACGTTCGCTTGAGCGAAAGCCCGAGCTTCGGCAAACCGGTGCTGCTTTACGACATCGAAAGCAAGGGTGCGCAAGCGTACCTGCAGCTCGCGCGCGAGTTGCTGGCGCGGCGGACGGAGGCAACCACGTGAGCAAGGTCAAGCGTCCTGCGCTCGGCCGAGGACTCGGGGCGCTGATTCCGACCGTCACGCGCTACGAGCCGATCCGCGAGTCGGACGAAACGCGGCCAGGCCTTCGTACCGTGGCCATCGAAGCACTCGAGCCCAATCCAGACCAACCACGCAAGCACTTCGACGTCGCTCGTTTGGGCGAGCTCGCAGACAGCATCCGGACCCATGGGATCATCCAACCAATCGTCGTGTCGTCGTTACGGGCGCGACCGGGTGTGTACGTGATCGTCGCGGGCGAGCGGCGCTGGCGTGCGGCTCAACTGGCGGGCTTACACGACGTCCCCATCGTCGTGCGCGACACGCCTCAATACGATCAGCTCGAGCTGGCGGTGGTGGAGAACTTGCAACGTGCCGACTTGAATCCGATCGAAGAAGCCCGTGCGTTCAAGCAGCTGGTGGATCTGCGCGGCTACACGCAAGAACAGCTGGCCGAGCGCATCGGCAAAGATCGCACCACCGTCACCAACGCATTGCGACTGTTACGGCTGCCCGACAGCGTGCAAGACATGGTCGAATCCGGTGAGCTCGGCATGGGACATGCCCGCGCGTTGCTCGGATTGGCTGATGACAGCACGATCTTGGAGCTTGCACGCGAGACCGTGCGCAAGCGCTGGAGCGCCCGAGCCGTCGAACGCGCCGTTCGGGCGCATGCCCGCGAACCCGCCGTCGACGAGGTTCCGAACATCGAGCGAGAACGCCGCGCGATCATCGTCGCCGAGCTGCAAGATCGCCTGCGGCGGGCGCTGGGTGTCCGCGTCACGCTCAAACCCGCAAGGAGGCAGGCCGGAAAGCATGCGGACCCGGCGTCGCAATCTGGCGTCATCGAGATCCCTTGGACCACGCTCGACGAGCTCGACCGAGTGCTCCAAGTTCTCCTCGACGAACGAGCGGGCTGAAACTGTGCCAAGCTCGCGCGGGAAGCACGGTGCAGCGACGCAAGCAACAACGGGCCGGTTATGTGCTCGAGGTTCGGTATCGCAACGCGGGTCAGTTCCTGGTTAGTTACTGCACGAACTTGTCCCGCGGCGGCTTGTTCGTAAGCACGCTCACTCCCCTGCCCGTTGGAAGCGAGCTCAAGCTCGTGCTGGCGATCCCCGGAGTCGAACCAAAACAAATCGACGCGGTGGTTCGGTGGACCCGCGACGCCGACGATGGGGAAGGGATGGCTGGCATGGGCCTTTCGTTCTCCTGCGTCGAGCAGCTCGTTGGAGACCACATCGATCGGATCGTGTCCGGCTTCTCTCCACTTCGCATCGACCTCGTCGACGAATCGGGTCGAGCAGCCGGGCACATCGCGCCGCTCGTGCGCTCGCTGGTGAGTTGCACAACCACGCAACATGCGTTCGCACGCGGTCTGGCGAAAAAGCTTCGCGACGCCGACCTCGTGATCGTCGATGTCGAGGCCAACCCCACCGCGGGGCTGGCCTTGCTCGCAGAGCTCGCCTCTGGCGGCGCCTCGCCACCGTCGCTGGCGCTGTGCTCCGCGCGTGCGCTCGCCATACGAACGCAGGCCGAACGCTTCGCCCGAGTCGTGACCATGCCGGTCGAACGGGCCTCGCTGCAAGCCAGCGTTTTGCAGGCACTCACACAGGTACGCGCGCTCACATGACACCCGCTTCGAGATGCGCCCCCCGCGACATCTTTCATAATACCGCCGATTCGTAGGCACTCACGCAAGTAAGGTTTCGATCGCACGACACCTGCTGCGAGGCGCATCCCCGCGACATCCTTCACGACCCCGCGAATTCGCACGGTGTTAGCATGGCAGACAGGAGTGTCCAATCATGTCTCAGCTGACGGGCCCGGCCTCGGCACTGGATTTTCAACCTGACTTCGAACAGGTTCAGCGACGAATCTCGCCGCACATCCATCGCACACCTCTACTCACCTCGCGGGTGTTGAGCGAGCGGACTGGCTTCGACATCCGCCTCAAGGCAGAGATGTTCCAGCGCGTCGGGGCTTACAAGATCCGCGGACCGCTCAACAAATTCTCGCTCATGAGCGAGGAGGACAAACGCCGGGGTGTGGTGTGTTCCTCGGCCGGCAATCATGCGCAGGGCGTGGCCTTGGCGGCTGCGATCCACGGCATACGGGCGGTGGTGGTGATGGCCGAGAAGGCCACGCCATCCAAGGTCGCGGCTACGCGCTCCTATGGAGCAGAGGTCGTGCTGCACGGGAAGATCTGGGAGGAGGCCAACGAGATGGCTCGACGCTTCGTGAAGGAGCGTGGTCTGACGTACGTGCATCCATTCGACGATCCCGAGCTCGTGGCGGGTCAAGGTACGTTGGGGCTGGAGATCCATCAAGACTGGCCCGACGTCCAAGCCGTGATCGTACCGGTCGGTGGTGGCGGGTTGATCTCGGGTGTGGCCATGGCCGTGAAGGCACGAAATCCCAACATCCGAGTGATTGGCGTCGAGTCTTCGGATGCACCTGCCATGAAGGCGAGCGTAGACGCCGGCAGGCTCGTCACGCTCGATCGTGTCGACTGCGTGATCGACGGGCTCCGGGTGAGCCGTTGCGGCGAGTTCAACTTCGAAGTCGTTCGGCGCTATGTCGACGAGATCGTCACCGTACCGGACCGCCAGATCTTCGAGGCCGTCGTGTGGATCATGGGGCATTGCAAAGTCGTGCCCGAGGGGGCTGCCGCAGCGTCGGTCGCCGCCCTACTGCAAGACCGCATCCAGCTTCCGAACGGCTCGCGAGTATGCTGCGTGCTCAGTGGCGGCAACCTCGATCTCTCCCAGCTCGCAGGCTTGGCGTGGAACTGAGACACCGCTGTTCCGCCTGAATGCGAGTGGGTCGAGTTCGAGGACCCTGCGCTCGAGGCAATGGTGGCACAGTGGCTGGGACCATCGCCGTTTCGTGGAGAAGAACTCGCCAAGTTGACATCGATTGGCACAACGGACGCACAAGTTCGCCCGTTGCACCGATTCTAATGTGCGTTTGGAGTCCAAGAAGTGTTGCTATATCGCAACGAGATCGAGGACCTGTCGCCGCTCGCAGGGCTTCCAAAGGTGCGCCGCCTGGCTGACCGACGTATCGCCCGTGGTGGACATGCCGGATCTCCTGATCTTCGCGATCGAAGGAACCGGGGTGACCGACTTGCGTCCGTTGCTCGAAGTGGACTGGTACCCATGCTCCTCCGTTCTCTATGTAACGAGCTTACCTATCGACGCTTACTCGCTGGAGGTCGTGATTCCGGCGCTGTGCGAGCGCAAAGTCCACGTGACATGGGACGAAGGAGAGTGTGATCCCGAACCGGATCCGATGTATCAACCCTGCATTGCGTGAGCGAATGTTACGAATGATCCTGTGAATGGTTCCTTGCGGGTATGAGACGGCCATCTCGAGGGGGACGAAACGATGGGCTTGCACCGCCCGATACTCCAAGATAACGTCATGTGATGCATTGGCGGACTGGAGCTCGAAGGGGTGTCGCGATCGTCACGATGGCAGCCTGTGGTCCGTCCGCACCGATGAACGGCATGGATGAGATGGA
>Ga0187893_10005948_pt1 | contig 21311 bp, 18 predicted proteins | sample MA1701074metaG_FD_139574 | JGI IMG/M metagenome (GOLD analysis project Ga0187893, IMG submission 139574) | White microbial mat communities from a basaltic lava cave in the Kipuka Kanohina Cave System on the Island of Hawaii, USA - MA170107-4 metaG ...
CGGGACCCGGCGACCCGGTAGTCCTGCCCGAAGCGGGTCTGACGTATTCGTCCCTCGGCTGGTTCCCTGACGGAAAGAGAATCGCCTTCACCGCCTCCGAGCGCGACCGTGGGTCGCGCCTCTACGTCCAGGAGGTCTCGGGCGGGATGCCCACGCCGTTCACCGAGGAGCTCCCGAGCAGCGAGCACGTCCGCCTGCCTATCTCTCCCGACGGCCGATGGGCAGCGGCGTTCGACCTCGGAAGGGACACGGTTCTCTGGCCGACGAGTGGCGGAGAGCCGATGTCTCTGGAAACTCTTGGGAAGATCGCCGGCAGGCCCGTCAAGTTCTCGTCAGACGGGAGCGCGCTCTTCTTCGGTCAAAGAGGAACAGGATTCGTCGAAATCGTCCGGCTCGACCTCGCGACGCGCAAGCAAACGATCCTGAAACGGCTTCGCCCACCCGACCCCGGAGTCACGAGCCCTTTCCTATCCGACGTGACACCCGATGGGCGCCATTACCTCTACAATTACGTGGAGCTGCGCTCCGAGCTGTTCCTCGTCGACGGCGCGCGTTGATCTACGGCGGCCAGGCGCCTGGCTTGGTCTCGAGCCGCACGAGGCGCACCTCGCGTTCACCCGCGGTGTGCTCGAAGACGCCCTTCAGCACCACCCCGGAGGCCGCGACCCAGAGGCGGTGCTTCTCGGTTCCCGCGGTCAGCTCGTACACCGCGGCCTCGAGCTTCCCCGCGAACCCGGTCTCGACCTCTTCGTCCTCGACGCGGCGGTAGGTCTGAGAAGCGCGCGCACTCGCGAAGTCGGGAAGGGTGAGGGTGATGGCCTCGACGCTCCGAGCCTCGCCGGCAGCGAGCGCGAGTCGTTTCAAAGCGAAGGCATTGAAGATCAAAGAGTCGAAGTCCACGACGGCGCCCTTGCTCCGGCCGAGCTCGGTCTTCCTCTTGTCGCGACCCTGCCCCTTCACCTCCGAGCGCCAACCCTCCCCTTTGCGCTCGAGCTCGAGCTCGGTGACGATACCCGCCCGCGTCGTGACCACGGATAGCTTCTTCGGCTCGAACGAGGCGTCGAGCTCGTAGCGCATCTCCTGGCGATTGGGCTCGGGCCAATAGAGCGTACGGGTGGCTTCGATCCGGTAGCCGTCTTTCTTGAAGACCCGGAACTGCTCTTCCCCGATCCTCTTTCCGCCGAGCAGATATTGATACTCGCCGAGGGACACCGGGAGCTGACCCTTGTCCGCCTCCAGGACCAAAGCGAGAGTGATGAGAAGGGAGTACATGCACCACCTCCAGGATCTCGCCCGAAGCAGGAAACGCCGAGTTGACGATATGTTCGAGCTCAGGATACCACCCCACCGTCCTTCTGTCGACGATGGTCTCGTCGTCGACCCCTGAGCTGAAGAGTTTCAGTGCCGGAGGTATCTCTCCAGCCAGAGCTCGAAGACGAGGAGAGTCCACAGGAGCTTCCGGTGGTCGCGGACACCCTCGCCGTGCTCGCGCAGAAGCTTCTGGACGTAGGCGGGCTCGAAGAAACCCTCGCGCTTCAGCTTGTCTTCCGCGAGGTGGTCCCGCACGAGCTCCTTCAGCGACCCGTTGATCCAGTAGCCGACGGGAGCGTTGAAGCCCTTTTTCGGCCGGTTCACGATCTCGCGGGGGAGGAGGTCCTCCATCGCCTTCTTCAGCAGAAACTTGGACTTCAGCCCCCGGAGCTTCAGCTCGTGAGGGATCTCGGCCACGTACTCCGCGAGGCTCGCGTTCAGAAACGGCACGCGCACCTCGAGCGAAACGGCCATGCTCGCCCGGTCCACCTTCGTGAGGATGTCTCCCTCGAGGTAGAGCTTCTGGTCCAGGTACAGGAGCTGGTTCATCGTCTCCCGCGCGTCGCAACGCCTCTGGTGCTCGTAGGCCACTTCATAGGTGTCGACCTCGTCCTGGACCAGCTCGGGCACGAAGAGAGACCGCTTCTCCTGCGGAACGAACGCCCCGAGCCAGCGGTGGTGGCGGCTCGCGACGGGAACGCCCCGTCCCGCGATGAAGCGCCGGGCCTTGAAATCGAAGCTGATGTTGTCCTTCGAGACGGGGAGGCGGTCGATGACCTTCGGCACGACGCTCGCGCGCACGAAGAACGGGACCCACCTCTCGTAGTACTCGATGAGGCGGTGCGCCTGGAGAGTGGGGTAGCCTGCGAACATCTCGTCGCCGCCGTCGCCGCCCAGGACCACCTTGACCTGCTCTCTGGCGAAGCGCGAGAGGAAGTACGTGGGCACGATCGAGGAGTCGGCGAAGGGTTCGTCGAGAACGTCCATGAGCCGCGGCACGAGCGCCGCCATCATTCCCGAGGTGACGGTGAGCTCCTGGTGCTCCGAGCCGAGGGCCGAGGCCGCGAGCCGTGCGTAGCGGGACTCGTCGAAGGATTTCTCCTCGAAGGCGATGGAGAAGCTCTTCACCTTCTGGGTCGAGGACTTCGCCATCATCGCAAGGACCGTCGTCGAGTCGAGGCCTCCGCTCAGGAGGACGCCGATGGGGACGTCGCTCACCATCTCTTTGCGGACCGCCTCTTCGAGCTCGTGCCGGAGCCGCTCCTGGTAGTCGCGCCAGCTCACCGGGGGGCGGCTTTCGCTCTTCCGAAGGCTCAGGTCCCAATAGCGCTCGATCTCGATCCCCTTGGCCGAGTAGATGAGGGTATGCCCCGGAGGGAGCTTTCGAATCCCGCGGAAAATGGTCCGCGGGGTCGGCACGTACTCGAACGAGAGGTACTCGTTCAGGGCGACGACGTCGATGCGTCGCTCGACCCGGGGGTGCTTCAGGATCGCCTTCAGCTCGGAGCCGAAGACGAGCTCGTCCCCGACGAGCGTGTAGTAGAGCGGCTTGATCCCGAAGCGATCCCGGGCGAGGAACAACTTTCTCGCGGGCGCGTTCCAGATCGCGAACGCGAACATCCCGTTGAGGTAGCGGACGCAGTCGGGGCCGAACTCCTCGTAGGCATGTACCACGGCCTCGGTGTCGGCGCGGGTCTGGAAGCGGTGCCCGAGCTTCTCGAGCAGATGCCTCAGACTCTCGTGGTTGTAGATCTCGCCGTTGAAGACGATCCAGACCGAGCGGTCTTCATTCGTGATGGGCTGGTGGCCGCCCTCGACGTCGATGATGGAGAGGCGTCTCGCGGCGAGCCCGATGCCCGCGTCCACGAAGGATCCCTCATCGTCCGGTCCGCGGTGGACGATGGATCGCGACATGGCGTCGAGGACCGCGCGATCGGGCGGAACGCCGGAACAGGGAGCGAAGACGCCGCAGATGCCGCACATTGATTAATGCTCGCTCGCTCCCCTCGCTCTCGCTGGGGCCCCCGGGGGCCACGCAGTTTGGGTCGCAGGAGCATATCTCAAGGAGCGATTGACGTAGAATGTCGCGGTCGATGGATGCGAAGACGCGGCGAGTGCTCGATCTCGCCGCCGTCCTCGGAATCGTCCTTCTCGCGTACGCCCTGACTGGACGCGCCGTTCACGACGATCTCGTCGTCTTCCAGCTCGGCCCCAACGACCACCGCTACCTCGAAGGCTTCGCTCCCCATTACGAAGTGGAGAAGGGCACGATCGGGACGAGATGGACGACGTACCACGCGCGCATCGATCTTCCGCTCGTGCTCGAAGGGGCGGCCGAAGTGTCCTTTCGATTCTCGCGAGTCTTCGGCGAAACGGCGGAGGCCGAGGTCCGGCTCGGGGAAAGCACCATCGATCGCTTCACCGCCCGGGGCGGCGCCGTCGAGACCCGACGGGTCCGGCTGCCCCCGCTTTCACCGAGTCCACTTTCGGTCGGCTTCGACGTCGATTCTCACGAGAAACGCAACCTCGGGCTGAAGCTCGACTGGGTGGCCGTCGCCCCCGGCCCGGAAGCGCGTTTGCGGCTCGACTCGAAACCCAGGCTCCTCACGACCCTTCTCGCCGGATTCCTCTTCGCGCTCTTCCGCTTTGGCGGCCTCGGGTTCGCGAGCGCTCTCGCCTCGACCCTCGTCTACCTGGGCGCGGTGGGCGCGATTCTGCACCACGACGTCTTCGGCCTCGCCCACGTGGCAGCCGAGCTCAGCGTTCCTCTGGTCGTGCTCTCGACGGCGTCCGCGCTCTACCTCCGCTGGAAGCCGAAGGGCGCTCTCGTGCTCCCCGTCTTCGTCGCAGCGTATCTCCTCCGGGGCTACGGGCTCTTTCATCCGGAGACGTTCTACGGGGACGTCGCGAACGCGCGCGACTACGTCGAGGTCTTTCGCGAAACGACGGGGAGCCTCGCCGAGCGCGGAGTCGAGACGCAGAGACGGACGAACGTCGGCTACCCGCGGACGGTCGCGGGGAAGGACTATGCCTTTCCCTATTCCCCGCTCTATTTCCTGCCGTTCGGTCTCGCCCGGACGCCGGGCGGAATCGAGGATTCCGTTCGGCACGGGGGCCTCGCCGCTTCCACTCTCGAGATCCTCCCGATTTTCTGGCTCGCTTCGACCGCGTTTTCTCCGTCCGCCGGAGTCCTCGCGTCGTTTCTCTGGATTTTTTCCCCTCCCGTTTTCAGCCGTCTCCTCCTCGCCCTTCACGCGACTCTCGTCGGAAGCCTCCTCGACGTTCTCGCCATCGCCGCGGTACTGGCCCTGAGCTTCGAGCGTCGAAGCCGCTGGAGGCTCGGTGTGGCGTTCGGATCCGCGCTCGCGAGCTTTCTGGCCTATACGTCGAGCCTCTTTTCGCTGGGAGCGTTCTTTCTCTTCGAGTCGCTCCTGGAGCGAAGGCTCGGGCTGAAGCTACTCGGGGTCGCCGCGTTGGCCGGGAGCCTGACCGTCACCTGGCTCTACTGGCCGTTTCTCCTCGCGTTCTTCCGTGAGATCCTGCCCGCCCTCGCCTCCGGTCTACCGGCGCCCGCCGGGGATGCCGCCGCCGCGCCGGTGCGGACCGCGCTCTCTCGCATCCCACTCTTCTACGGGTTTGTCTACCCTCCCCTCGCGCTCGCGGGCTTCTATGTCGCGCGCCGCCGGGCCGACGCGCGCGTTCTCCGCGTTCTTGCCGCCTGGGGCCTCGCGTTTCTGCTCATGGTCGCCCTTCGCGCGTTCGGAGGAGGGGTGTTCAAGGACATCAAGGAGATCGAGCTCGCCGCTCCGCTCGTGGCCATCCTCTCCGGCGGGATTCTCGTCGCGCTCGGGCGACGCGGCCGGACGGGGCTCTTCGCCGCCGCCGCTCTCACCGCGGGGCTCGCGCTCTTCGGGCTCGCCCGCTACCGCACCTACGTCGACCGGTACGCGTCTCCTATAACCTCGACCGAGGAGATCGCGCGAGCTCTGGAGGCCCCATGAACAAGGAGCGAGGCTCAAAGAAGCGCTGCGGCATCTTTCTTGCGCCCGGGGAGGGGCGTTCGTACCCGATGGGGCGCATCAGCGCCGTCTTCAAAGCGGACGGAGACGAGACCCGGGCCGCGTACTCTATTTCCGAGTGGTGGCTTGCGCCGCACACGCAGGGACCTGGCGCCCATTCCCACGAGGAAGACGACGTCTTCTACGTGATTGAAGGGACGATGAGCTTTCTAATCGGCGATCGCTGGATCGAAGCCCCCAAGGGCGCTTTCGTGCTTGCGCCGGGTGGTGTAACGCACGATTTTCAGAACCGCGGCCCGAGCCCGGCCGGGGTCCTGAACTTCTCCATCCCCGGCGATTTCGAGAAGAGCATGCCGGCGATCGCGGAGTGGTTTGGGGACAATCCCCCCAAGGACGCCTGAGAGCGGAGCGCTAAGGTCGCAGGTAGAGCTCGAGCCCCGCTCCCTTGCGCGCCGAGTTCTCGACGTGGCGCGCGACCCGTCCCAGGGGAACGCGCACGAGTTGATCCGCATTCCCCTTCGGCTCGGGGAGGAGGTGAATTGCGGCTTCCGACCCGGGCTTCCCGAACGCCGCCTTCTCCTCGGAGGTCAGATAACCGAGGAGGAAGATGCTTCCGTCCTCGAGCTTGTGGCCTTCGAAAGAGCGCAGGTCGCGGTCGTTGAAGAGGGGAAAGTTGTCCTCGGCCGGAGAGTAGGTGAAGCCGTAGACGCCGTTCGGAAGCCGGTTCACCCCGCCGCCGCTCTCGGTGTCGGTGAGCGCCCGCAGGCGGTGGGCGGCGCGGATGCGCTCGAGCTCCCGGTTCACTTCCTGCGATAGGGGTTCGGGATTGGTCAGGTTTGCCATGGCGGAATTCTACCTCGGCCCTCGAACTGGCGCGCGCCCCCTCCGGACGTTAGTCTGGTCCGATGCTCCGCACGATGGTCTCGGCCGTGGCTATTTTGGCGGCTCTGGGCTGCAGCCGGACGAAAGAGGAGACGGGACCCGAGGCGAAGGCACCCGTTCTCGACCGAACCGGCCAGCCGAAGATCGTCGCCTTCGGCGACAGCCTGACCGCCGGGTTCGGGATCGGCCTCGACGAGGCGTACCCCGCCGTTTTGCAGCAGCTTCTCGACGTAGCGGGATATACCTATGAAGTCGTGAACGCGGGGGTCTCCGGCGATACGAGCGCCGGCGGGGTGCGAAGGCTCGACTGGGTGCTCGAGAGCCGCGACGTGCGGTTCCTGGTCCTCGCCCTCGGCGCGAACGACGGCCTTCGCGGTCTCCCGCCGAGCGAGATGAAGAAGAACCTCGGGGACATCATCGAGCGAGCGGAGGCTCGCGGCGTCCGCGTCCTTCTCGCTGGCTTCGAGGGGCCGCCCGATGCCCAGGATCGCTACCTCCAGGAGTTCGTTTCAGTCTTCCCGGAGCTTGCCCGGGAGCGCGAGGTGGCGCTTCTCCCGTCTCTCCTCGGCGGGGTCGCCGGTGTTTCCGAGCTCAACCAGGACGACGGAAAGCACCCGAACGTCGAGGGCGCCCGCGTTCTCGCGGAGAACGTTTTCCGCGCGCTGACACCGCTCCTTCCTCAGCCCCAAGCGACGAGCGCTCCGTGATCCGTCTCGAGAGCGTCTCGAAGATCGTCCAGAGCGGGCCGGAGAAGCTCACCATCCTTCATCCTCTCGACGTCGAAGTGGCAAAGGGGGGGTTCCTTTCCGTGATGGGCCCATCGGGGAGCGGGAAATCGACGCTTCTCGGCCTCATCGCCGGTCTCGACGCGCCCACTTCGGGACGGGTCGTGATCGACGGAGAGGACCTGACCGCTCTCGACGAGGACGCTCTCGCCCGGATGCGCGGAGCGAAAATCGGCTTCGTCTTCCAGTTCTTCCATCTTCTCCCGTCCCTCACCGCTCTCGAGAACGTTCTCGTTCCCATGGAGATTGCGGGGATCGAAGGCGCCGGGGCGAGGTCCCGAGAGCTTCTTCGAGAAGTGGGCCTCTCCGAGAGGGCGCACCACTATCCCTCCCAGCTCTCGGGCGGAGAACAGCAGCGGGTCGCGCTCGCCCGCGCGCTAGCGAACGATCCCCCCATCCTTCTCGCGGACGAGCCCACGGGGAATCTCGATGCCGCGAACGGGGGGCACATCGTCGAGATCCTCCTCGAGATCCACGGGCGGCGGGGCACGACCATCGTCCTCGCGACCCATGACCCCGAGCTCGCAGGGAGAGCGGACCGCACCCTGGTCCTCAGGGGCGGGCGCGTCGACCGCATCGTCGAGAGCTCGATGGCGGCCGCGGCCTCGTCGGCATGACGTTCGTACTCCGCATGGCGGCCCGCGAGCTGCGGGCGTCTTCGCGCCGGCTCCTCTTCTTCTTCGTCTCCATCGCCGTCGGCGTCGGCTCGATGATCGCCCTCGGCTCCGTCATCGAGAGCGTGCGCGCGGCGTTGATGAAGGAGTCGAAGACCATCACCGCCGCCGATCTCCTCATCTGGGCCGACCGGCCATACACCGACAACGCCCGCTACATCGTCGACGAAAAGCTTCAGAAGCACGGGGCTCTCGAAACCACGCGATCCATCGAGTCGACGGCGATGGCGCGGCCCGAGGACGAACGCCTTCAGGCGACGACGATGGTCGAGCTTCGCGCCGTCGAGAGCGCCTTCCCCTTCTACGGGCGGATGGAGCTCGCGGGCGGGATTCCGTACGACCACGCTCTTTTGAAGGAGCGAGGCGCGCTCGTTCGGCCGGAGCTTCTCACGCGGCTCGGAGTCCAGGTCGGCGACCGTATCCGGATCGGGGAGGCGAGCTTCGAGATCAGAGGCATCGTCATCCGCGAGGCGGGCCGCAGCCTGAGCATGTTCACCATGGGCCCGCGCGTCTTCATCGCCTACGAGGATCTCGAGGCGACGGGGCTTCTCGACTATGCGAGCCGCGTCCGCCGGCAGATCCTGGCGCGGGTCGAGGAGGAGAAGCTCCGGGAGCTCGTCTGGGACCTGGAGGGGGCGCTCGCGAACGAGTTCGTCCGCGTCCGCTCGTACAAGGAGGCGGGCGACCAGCTCGCCCGGCGGCTGAACCGCGGCGAGAGCTACCTGAGCCTCGCGGGGTTCGCCATCCTCATCCTCGGCGGTGTCGGCGTCTGGAGCGTCGTCCGGGTGTTCGTGGCCCAGAGGCTCAAGAGCATCGCCGTTCTGAAGTGCGTCGGAGCGACGACCCGACGGGTGCTCGCGGTCTACGTCGCTCAGGTCCTGTTTCTGAGCGCCGCGGGGTGCCTGCTGGGCCTCGGGCTCGCCCGGCTGGTCGTGGCCTGGATCCCCGTCGGCCTCGGGCTCGACTTGAAGGACGTCGAGTACGGGCTCAGGGGCTCGTCCGTCGCTCAGGGAATCGGAATCGGCCTTCTGGTCTCGATTCTGTTCTCCCTGATCCCGCTTCTACACGTACGTCGCGTGCGCCCTCTCTGGCTCCTCCGGCCCGAGAGCGCTTCTCCCCAGCCTCCCCCGAGGACGTTTCGGGAACGCGTGGCGCGCGTCGATCGGATGCGGGTGGGGGCGGGAGCCGTCCTCGTCCTCGCGCTCGTCGGAATCGCCTCCTGGCAGGCGGAGTCGCTTCCGATTGGGGCCTATGTGTCGGCGACCTTCGTCCTCGTCTCCGTCGCGCTCCACTTCGCGGGAGGCCTCCTGATCCGGGCGGTCGCGCCCCTCTCCCGAAGCTCTCATTTTCCCCTTCGGCACGCCGTCCTGAACGTGAGCCGCCCGGGAAACCAGACGCGGGTCATTCTGCTCGCCGTCGGGGTCGGCTTCTGCTTCGTTCTCACCATCCGCGGGATCCAGACGAACCTTCTGGAGGAGATCGCGGTCGAGCTCCGGGACGACGCCCCCGATCTGTTCTTTCTCGACATCCAGCCCGATCAAAGAGACGTGCTCGAGGAGCGCGCGCAGCGGCGCGGCGCCTCAACCGTGAAACTGGTGCCGGTCCTGAGAGGAAGGGTGGTTCGCGTGGAGGGAAAGGGGCTCCAGCTCCGGAGCTACCAGGAGGTCCGGGAAAAGGACTGGCTCGGGCGCGAGTACACCCTCACCTACCGCAACCACCTCGAGGACAACGAGCGCATCCTCGAGGGCGCGTTCTGGACGGAGAGCCACTCTTCCGACCCCGAGGTCTCGATCGAATCCAGTTTGAACGAGCAGTTCGGAATGGCCGTCGGGGACGTCGTGACCTTCGACGTGATGGGGAGGCAGATCGCGGCGCGCGTGACGAGTATCCGCGACGTGGAGTGGTCGGATGCCCGGAACGGCGGCTTCATGTTCGTGTTCCGCCCCGGGGGGCTCGAGGGAGTCCCCACCACCTACGCCGGCTTCGTGAAAGGGCCGGGGGATCCGATGGAGCGCGCGCGGTTCCAGAGCGCGCTCGTCGAGGACTTCCACAACGTCTCGATCGTCGACCTGCGGGACATCCTCGACGACCTCGCGCGCGTGGTGGATCGGGTCTCGCTCGCGATTTCGGTGGTAGGGACCGTCGCCCTTCTCACGGGAGGCCTCATCCTTCTTGGCTCGGTCGCGATGACGAAATACCAGCGCGCCTATGAGACCGCCATTTTCAGGACGCTGGGAGCGAGCCGCCGCAAGGTCGCGTCCATGATGGTCCTCGAGTACGGGACTCTGGGCGCCATCGCGGGCGGCATCGGCGCCCTCGGCGCTCAGGCCTTGACGTTTCTCCTGAGCGAGCGCGTCCTCGAGATCTCCTTCCGCCCGAACGCCCTCACCCACGCGGGAGCGGTCCTTCTGGCGTCGCTCGCGGTGAGCCTGGTGGGGGTGCTGGTGACGCTGGACGTCCTCCGCCACAAGCCGCTCTCCATTCTGCGCGTGGGCTGAGCAAGCGGGAGGAAGCCTTCAGCGGGGGCCATTCGGCGTGAAGTAGTAGTTCACGAAGTCGTACTCGTCGTACCGCTCGATGCGCTCGTAGCCGTGGGCCGTGAAGTACTCGATGACCGGCGCGCGATTGGCGGCTTTCGCCTCGATCACGACGAGCTTCGGCTGGAAGCGGTTGACGTCGAACCCCGCGAGCGCGGGCGGCTCGTGCCCCTCGATGTCCATCGAGAGAAGATCGATCCGGGAGACGCCGTTGCGGCCGAGGAGGTCGTTGAGTGTGATGGTTTCGACGCGGATCTCCTCGAAATCGATCTTCTTCGCCCCCGGGGCCGCCTGGGGCGTGAGCGTCGAGATGCCCAGGAGCTCCCGATCCCGGGGCCGGTAGAACGTCATCGACTCGCCCGAGCGATCGGTGACGACGAACTGGAAGAACTTGCTCCCGCGCCGCCTTTTGAGCCACCGGGGAGCGTAGTCGTCGAGCGCGTCGACCGCGATGCCCGTCCACCCGAGCTCGCTCTCGAGATAGTAGGTATTGCTGTCGGCCACGGGCCACGCGCAGCCCACGTCGAGGAAGAAGCCGTTCCGGCGGTCCTGAAAGAAGTCGCGGATGACGAGCTCCTCGCCGTGCTGTGAATAGAGGTTCTTCCCGGTGCCGACGATGTCCTTTCGCGCGCCTTGTTCCGGACCCGCGTTCTCGGGTAGCGCCCCGCCGCAGCCCGCGAGGAGAAGCGCGACGGCGAGAGTGCTGAGAGTCGGGGTGTTACGGTGATGCTGTCGGAAACCCATGATCGTCTCGGCGCGGGGGCGGCAACTCCGAGAATACTAACCCGGCTCTCGGAGCGAGCGGAAGCGTACCTCGATTGGGCCGGGAGTCCGCTATAATTCGTACGTGATCCCTCTGCATGTTCGGCCGTTCTTCTGGGAAATCGATACGGCGAGTTTCGACCCCAGATCCTATCCGCGCTACACCATCGGGCGCATTCTCGAGCTTGGCAACGAACGGGCGTACTCCTGGCTCAAGGAGATCTTCTCAGAGGCGGAGATCAAGGAGGTCATTCTGCACGAACGGCGCCTGACCCGGAGATCAGCGAATTTCTGGTCCCTGGTGTACGGCCTTCCTCGCGACACGGTAGCCGCTCTCTCGGCGCAATAACGGAGCAAGTCTACGAGCTGGCATCCCGAGACGATTTCCCCGGCGGGGCGAGAGCTCCTTTCGGGCCTGAGCGCGGTGTCACTTCCCTCGGGCTTCTACCTCGCTGGCGGGACCGGACTCGCTCTCCATTTCGGTCACCGGCGCTCGGTGGACTTCGATTTCTTCGCGCCCGAGGCTTTCCACGAGGAAGCGCTGCTCGCTTCTTTGGAACGATACTCGCCTTCCGTTCTGAGTCGAGCTCCACAGACGCTTCATCTGCTGCTCGACGGGATCAAGGTCAGCTTCCTCGGCTATCCTCATCCGCTCCTTTTCTCGACCGATCTCTTCTTCTCATCGGTGGAGGTGGCGGATGCGCGGGACATCGCCTGCATGAAACTGAGCGCGGTTGCAAGCCGCGGAACACGGCGGGACTTCGTCGACCTCTACGTGGCGGCGAAAACGTACTCGACTTCGGAAATCCTCACGTTGTTCGCACGGAAGTACGCCGGAATCGAGTACAACCGCCTGCACCTCCTGAAATCGCTCTCGTATTTCGACGACGCGGAGGCCGACCCGCCCCTCGAGATGCTCAAGGAGATAACGTGGGAGGACGTCAAGGATTTCTTCGCCCGCGAGTCGGCCGCTCTCCTGTGAGAGGATTCTGGCCCCTACTGCGTCGTTTCTCCCGCCCCCTTCCGGTGGCGGTCGAACCAGCCGATGATGCTCAGGATCTTCGCCATGTGATGGCTCGGGCGCCGGGAGATGCCGTGGGGCTCTCCGGGGACGCGCACGAGGGCGGTCTCGACTCCGAGGAGCTTCAGCGCCTGGTAGTACTGCTCCGACTCCGACATGGGCGTCCGGTAGTCCTCTTCGCCGCAGAGCACCATCGTCGGGGTCTTCACGTTCTTGACCACTGACAGGAGAGACCTCTTCTCGTAGTGCTCGACGTGGTCCCAGGGGAGGCCCGGGAACCAGTACTTGCTCGTGAAGTTGCCGATGTCCGAGGTCAGGTTGAAGCTGTACCAGTTGATGACGGGATAGACGGTGACGGCGGCGCGGAAGCGGGTGGAGCGACCCACCATCCAGGAGGTCAGAACGCCGCCTCCGCTTCCTCCAGTCACCATCACGTTCCCGGGGTCGATGTATCCCCTCGCGATCGCGGCGTCGACGCCCGAGTCGAGGTCGTAGAAGTCGTCTCCCGGGTAGGCGTGGTGGATGAGGTTTCCGAACTCCTCCCCGTAGCTCGTGCTTCCGCGCGGGTTGGTATAGAGCACGACGTATCCGCGGGCAGCCATGAGCTGCTTTTCGAGGTCGAAGCGGTCCCCGTAGTTCGCGAACGGTCCACCGTGGATCTCGAGGATGAGCGGATACTTTCGCGACGGGCTGAAGTCCGGCGGATTCAGAAGCCAGCCTTGGACCTTCCGGCCGTCTTTCGACGAGTCGTACCAGATCTCCTCGACTTCGCCGAGCTTCTTTCCCGCGAAGAGGTCCTCGTTCACGGACGTGAGGACTCTCAGATCGGGGCTTCCCATCCTTCCCACGGCGATGTCACCGGGCACGTCCGGACGGCTGTACGTGGTCGCGAACGCCCCGTTCTTTGCAAGCGAGATCGATCCACCGCCGCCGTAGGCACTGAAGGAGCTTCCGAGGTTTCCCGCGAGCTTCTGCGGCGGTCCGTCGAGCGTCACGAAATGAAGGCCCGTATTTCCCCGATCGTCGGAAGTGAAGTAGACGCCGCTCCCGTCGGGGGACCACCGGATGTTAGAGACGTCGCGGTCGAGCTTGTCCGTCAGGGGCCGCGAGCCGCTTCCGTCGCGCGCCATGACATAGAGGCGAGTCACCTGGTATCCCTGATAGCGGTCGTCGAAGCCGAGGTAAGCGATTCGTCGCCCATCGGGAGAGATTTGAGGCGAATGGTCGGGTCCCTTTCTCGTGGTGAGCGCCCGGACCGAGCCGTCGGCGAGAGCGAACTCGTAGACGTCGATGTCGAGGGGCTCGAGCTCGTAGTTCGCGTGGCGGTTCGCTGCAAGGAGCAGGTACTTCCCGTCCGGAGTCCAGACCGCTTCGCTCGCCCGGAATCCGGTTCCTCCATGCTGGTACTCTCCGCTCGAGATCTGCCGCGGAGTTCCTCCTTCCGCGGGAATCACGAAGAGGTGGTGATAACCCGGCTTCAGGTAGCCGGGACCGTTGAAGCGGTAGACGAGCTTGTCGATGACGCGCGCCGAATCGGCCCAGGTCGCGCCCTCGGGTTTCTCGGGCATCCCCTCGATCGCGGGCGGTTCCTCGGGGACGAGCGCGGTGAACGAGATCCATTTGCCCTCGGGCGACCAGGCGATCCCCGCGGGATCGGAAGTCAAGCTCGAAAGCTTCGCGGTCTCTCCGCTGTCCATCCACCGCCGGTAGATCTGGGGCGACCCGTCGCGATCGGAGACGTAGGCGATCTGGGTTCCGTCCGGAGACCAGCGCGGCGAGGTGTCGCTGAAGTTTCCGGTGGTGAGGGGCCGATGGTCCTTGCCATCGGCGCTCACCACCCAGAGGTTCGACCGCCTCTGGTCCTTCATGATGTCCGCGAACTGCCGCACGTAGACGATGCGCGTCCCGTCTGGCGAGATCTGCGGGTCCGAGGCGAGCTCCAGGTTGAAGACGTCTTCGATCGTGAGGCGATCGGAGGGGGCGGCAGCGAGAGCGACGGCGAGTGCCAGGAGTTGAAACATACAGACCTCCCGAGTGGGACGTTTTCTCAGTTCTTCGCTTTGAGCGATTCGATGAATCGCCGGGTCACTTCTTCCGTTCCGTCGGGTACCGGGGAACTCCTGGCGGAAAGGGGGCACACCCCCGACGTGCTCACGTTTCCGTCTCGAACCACTCCCGTTCCCTGGTAGTGTCCACCGGCGAACGTCGGCTCCCTCTTCACGTCGACCTCGGAGGCGAAGGCGTACTTCATCACTTCCTCCTGTGAAACGCGACGGACGCCATCATACCGGCAGGGCGACGCCTCGCACCACTCCCGCCCGGCCGAGCTTTCCGATGGACAACGTTTGACGGGACGTCTATCGTATCGAGCATCGTGAACGCGTAGATCCTGATGTTGCTGTCGCTCGCCCAGGCTTCGGAATACGCGCGGCCTGAGCTCTTGGTTTCGCCGGAATGGCTCGAAGCCCACGTCGGAGATCCCGACCTCCGCACCTATTGCCAGGCCGGCGGCCGAGCCGCCCACGAGATCTTCGTGCTTCACCTCATGGGCTACGACGACCTGCGGCTCTACCTCGGCTCCTGGGAGGACTGGAGCCGGCGGGAGGACCTACCGGTAGCGCGCCCTCCGCAGTGACCCCGGCGCGGCGGGAGCGGACCCGTTCTTCGAAACCGCGCTTCCAGCCCGGAGAGCGGTAGCTCACGACCCGCGCCCGCGTCAGATCCGTCGTGCTTGCCCTCGAGAGCGGCGAAAGGTCGTAGGCGTCGAAGCCCTCCGGCTGGAACACGACTGTGAGGAACTGCCCGAGCTCGACGGCGTTTCGCATGTCCTCGAGGCTCGGCTCGATGCCCGACTGGAAGCCTTCGCCTCCGAGCCGCGGAGGATGGATGTGCCAGAAGCCGACGTAGCGTCCGCGCCAGTCCGTCACCTCGATCATCCGCGCCTGGATCTCCGGGTCCGCGCGCCAGGTCTTGAATTGAGTGGCGACGGCGCTCCCCGTGACACGTTCGAGAAGCGCCCTCTGCGCCTCCGTCGGTGTGCCGAGAGTCATCTGATAGAGAAGGGCGTGAAGCCCGCCCGTCGCCTTCAGCACGTCGCGGCCGTCCGAAGTGCTTTCGAGAAACGCAAGAAGGCGCGCGGGCTCACCGCGCAGCGCGACCATTTCCCGCAGAATCGGGTGGATCGGATCGAGGTAGGGGACGAGGACGAGCTTTCCCTCGTCCAGAATCGCCTCTCCGCCGAGCTCCGGGGTCACGAGGGTGCCCTCGGCCTCGAGGGATTCCGCGATCGAACGTTCGAAGAGCGCTCGAATCGACTCTACACCTGCGGAAGAAAGGATGGCAGCCCGAAGCTCGTCGTGCGTGATGGGATTGCGGAGGGTGGTCTCGGCGAGGCCGAGGTAGCGCAGCTTCTGCGCCGATTGTGTCGCAACCGCGGCAAGAGCTGTGACAAGAAGCGTCGCGATCAACGGACCTCGACCCCGTCGAGACGGATTCCTAGATCGCGGACGTCGCTCGCGTCCGGGATGTCGTTCGAGGGCCGCCAGGTCTTCGTGGACAGCGTCAAGATCGCGTAGGTCGCCTCCGGTCGTCCTCCGATCTCCGGAGGGATCGAAATCTCGTAGGCTTCGAACAATCGTGTTGGGGAGATCGTCCCGAGGGGGTGGCCATCGAGGGCCACCTCGACGGGTCGCAGCGGCGCTTCGAGCTCCTTCGGGCCCGCGAGCGAGAGCGCGATCGTCTTCGTGCCGGCCCCGACCGCAGGGAGGAAGATCGAGGACGTCCTCTGGCTCCAGCGGTAGCTCGTCCCGTCTTCCTCGAGCTCCTTCTCGTGGAACCAGGCCACCTGCAGGTCGTCGCTTCCCCCGACGTCGAGCGTCGTGAGCCGCGGAACGCGCTCGGCCAAGTCCTCCAGGTCCACGGCCTTCGAGAGCGTGAACCGCAGGCTCAAGGGCTCCGGTCCTTTCGGGGGCCGGTCGTACGAGTACTCGTACTTCTCCGTCGCAAGCTCGAAATCCTTGACGTGGCGGGTGAATAAACCGGAGAGCGAGATCTTGTAGTTGGTCACGAAGAACACGTCGCGGTACCGGCCCCGCCACGCTTCGAGGAGCTTCTCGAGGAGGGCGCGGTCGGGTTTGAGCGTGTAGAACTCGAGGACGTTTCTCCGCTCGAGCTGCGCGAGCGGGAGCTCGAGAAGGTGAAGCCCTTCCTGGGCGGGAAAAATCGCGATGTCATCGTCACCGATGTGCCGTGCGAGGTCCTCGACGAATGCGAGGCTTCCTCGGAACTCGTTGTGCCTCCAGAGGCGATGGCCGGCGGCGAGATAGAGGCCGACGAGGAGAACAGCGACGACGCGGCTTCCGGCGGTCGCGAGCTTCCCACCACTCTCGCGTAGGAACGAGAGAAGGTAGGCAATCGAGACGAAAAATGCCGGAAGGATCACGGGGACGAATCGCCGCATCGCGAAGTAGTGGTCGTGCCAGACGCGGACCTTGTAGAAGAAGAAGAGCGAGTAGGTGAGGGCGACGAGAAGGAAGAACGCCTGCGCCTTCCGGGCGCGCAGGAGGAGCGCCATGGCCCCGGCGACGCCGAGGGAAAGCCCCAGCGGATACAGGTACCAGCCCATCCGCAGGAAAGCCTCGGCGTCGTGGGGCGCGGTGCGGGGCCCGTGCCAGTGCGGCCTCACGAAGTACGCGTAGAGGGCGACGAGGAAGAGAGTGAGGGCGGCTCCCACGCGGAGCCGGAACGAGAGGAAGATATCGAAGAGACTCGCGGGAAGCTTTACCGCCAGGCGGTCGAGCAGCAGGAACAGAACGAGGGCAGAGGCGGTGACCGCCGGGAGGTTCTCTCCCAGGAAACTCCAGTAGTGTCTTCCGAGGATGCTCGAGACGTAGGGCCACGCAAAAACACGATCGTGGATCGCGGCATGCGCGGCAAGGAGCGCGAAAGAGGCGAGAAACGAGACCTCGGGGAGGCCCAGCTCGCGCCTCACACGCTTCCAGCCGAAGTAGAGCGCGACCGGCACCGCGAACAGCATCGTCTCGACCCGCGCGAGAAATGTCGAGCCGAGGGCGAGTCCGGCGAGGACTCCGGCGAGAGTCGAGCGCTTCTCCTCCATGCAGGCGAAGAGCAGAAGAGATGTCGCGAACAGGAACTGCACGACGATTTCCGAGCTCGGGAACCGCGCGAACCAGACCTGGATCTGAAACACCGCGAGGAGCGAGGCGGCGAGGGCCGCGACCTCGAGGCCGAAGAGCCGCCGGAACGCGAGAAAGAAGCCGGAGACCCCCATGAGCGCAAAAAATGGCGTTGCGTAGAGCCCGGACTTGGGCTGGTAGAGAGTGGAGGCGGTGGCGATCCAGACCGGGTAGAGGTGGAGGCCGTGGGGGACCACTCTCGCGCTCTCCGGGGACTCGAGGCGAAATCCCTGGTACCGGAGGTAGTCCCAGGGCGGAAGCTTCTTGTCGGGAAAGAAGAGCGGCCACGACTCTCTCGGGATGCCCGCGACGACGGGGTCGTCGTAGACGAGCCTTCCGTCCCGGGCGAGGTGAAAACCGGCGTTGACGTAGACCCCGGGGTCGCGGCCCCCGAGGATGTGCTCGAAGGGCGGAAAGTAGACGACGACCGCGAACGCGATGAGGGCGGCGGCGACGAGAATCTCGGATCGCGATGCCGGCCCCGGGTGGAGGGAGAGGCGGCGCCGAAAGGTGGCAATCGCGAGGGCCGCGCCCGCGGACACGATCACCGCCGTGCGCGAAGGCGAGAACAGGCCGATCTCCGCGAGGAAGAGGGACAGGAAGCCGGAGACGAGGAGGCTCCCCGCGACGGTGAGATACGTCTGCTCGAGCAGGCTCAGCCGGGCCTTGCCCTCGCCCCCCAATGCCGCGACGAGCGTCAGGCCAGGTACGAAAAAGATCGCGAGAGTGGCGAGGGCGGCGGCGAGGGGAGTCACGTCGGAAAGCCATCATAGAAGACGCCTTTCGAAATTGCACGCGCAGGCTATGGTAGAAGAAGACGTGAACACTCTCGTCGAGCTCGCCTCCGAGATCGAGAGGCTCGGGATGCGCGAGGCGGTCGTCTACCACGACGGTCTCCGCACCCGGACGTGGAGCTACCGGGAGCTCCGGCGCGCCATCGCGGGCGTCTCCGAGAAGCTCGCGTCCGTCGGACTCGAGCCCGGCGACCGCGTGATCGTCTGGGGCGAGAACCGGCCGGAATGGGTCGCGGTGTTCTGGGCGGCGGTGCTCCGCCGATATCCACTGGTGCCCGTCGATTTTCGATCGTCGAAGGCCTTCGTCGCTCGCGTCCAGAAGGACGTCCGCGCGAAGCTTCTCATCCACGGCTCGAGCGTCGCGGCGGACGGAGTCGACATCACGCGCATCGACTTCGAGACTTTGTCCGGATTGAGGTCGGATGCGCCGCTCCCGCTCGGGGACGCCGGGCCCGAGGACATCGTGCAGGTCCTCTACACGTCCGGCACCACCGGAGAGCCGAAGGGAGTCGTGCACCGTCATCGACACCTGGCGCCGAATCTCGCTCCCCTTCGAGGCGAGATCCGGAAGTACGAAGCGCTCGCGCGTCCGTTCCAGCCGATCCGATTCCTCGACCTCCTTCCGCTGAGCCACGTGTTCGGCCAGTTCGCCGGGCTCTACCTCCCCCTGTTGATGGGGGGCTCGGTCGTGTTCCTCAAAGAGGTCCATCCCGGCGCCATCATCGAGGCGATCCGGCGGGAGCGGGTGTCGGTGCTGGTCGCCGTCCCGCGTTTTCTCGAGAGCCTGAGACTGGAGATCGAGCGACGCTTCGACCTCGCCCGCCCTCCCGTTCCGGCTTCCGGCCTCTGGGGAGGGCTCCGCCGGTTCTTCCGCTACCGCGACGTCCACGCCGCGTTCGGCTTCAAGTTCTGGGCGATCCTCTCCGGCGGAGCGCGACTCTCGCCGCAGGAGGAGGACTTCTGGTTCCGATTGGGCTTCGTCCTCGTCCAGGGTTACGGTTTGACGGAAACGAGCTCTCTCGTAACCACGAACCACCCCCTTCACCCGACGAGGGGCTCGGTTGGAAAGATCGTCGGGAACCAGGAGATCCGGCTCGCCCCCGACGGCGAGATCCTGGTGCGCGGAGGGAACGTTTCTCTCGAGCTCTTCGGCCGGGAGGCTCCGGCCGAAGACGTCTGGCTCCATACGGGAGACCTGGGAGAGATCGGGCCTGACGGGACGCTGTTCTATAGAGGTAGGAAGAAAGACGTCATCGTCGGGCCCGAAGGCCTCAATGTCTATCCCGCCGACGTCGAGGCCGCGCTCGCGCGCGACCCCGCGGTCAAGGAGGCCGTGGTGCTCGGACGCCCGACCGACCGGGGAGAGGTCGTCCATGCTGTGCTCCTCCTGCGCGACCCAAGCGCGGATGTGGGCGGCCTCGTCGAGAGGGTGAACCGGGAGCTCGAGCATCATCAGAAGGTTCGCGAGTGGACCGTCTGGCCCGAGGAGGATTTCCCGCGGACGGCGTCGACGTTCAAGATCCGCCGGTACGAGGTGGCGAAGGCCATCGGGGAGCGCAAGGGAAGAATCGATACCGGCGTTCCCGAGGGCGTGAGCGCGACCCGGGCCCTCGTCGCAGAAAAGCTCGGCCGACACCCCGAGGAAGTGCGTGGGTCGCAGCAGCTCTCGGAGGAGCTGGGCCTGAGCTCCATCGACCGCATCGAGCTCCTCTCGAGCCTCGAGGAGAAGTACGGGGTCGAGCTCTCGGAGACCGAGATGGCGTCCGCCGCGACCGTCGAGGACCTGGAGAAGTGGGTCCATCGCGAGGCGGAGCTTCCTCGCGCTCCCGCGGGAAGGCGCGAGAGGAACCCGCTCGGGGGAATCGTTCGCTTCGCCCGTCTCTTCCCCTTGAGGCTCCTGCGCTTCGCGTTTCGAGAGACGGTGGTCCTGCCTCTCTTGCGCCGCTACATTCCAATCCGCGTCGAAGGAAGTCTCGAGGGAGTGAAGGGGCCGGTTATCTTCGCTCCGAATCACACGAGCAACCTCGACACCCTCGCCGTTCTGGCTGCACTCCCTCTGCGTTTCCGAAACCGGCTCGCGCCCGCGATCTCTCAGGACTACTTCCTTCCTTATCTCGAGGGCACGGGCCCCTTGCGGGAACGCGTCTCCCTCGCGCTCCAGTTCTGGCTGGCGGTCATTACCCTGAACGTCTTTCCGCTTCCGCAGGCGACGCGCGGAGTCCGGAAAGCGCTCCAGTTCGCGGGGAATCTCGTGGACTCCGGCTATTCGATCCTCATCTTCCCCGAAGGGGCGCGCAGTCCGGACGGGACCCTGCAGACGTTCCGACCGGGAGTCGGCGTCATGGCGGTGCGCCTCGGGATTCCGGTGGTGCCCGTTCAAATCCAGGGTCTTTTCGAAGTCCTTCCAGCGGGAGCGAGCTGGCCGTCTCCGGGACCGGTACGGCTCCGCGTCGGAGCCCCGATCGTGTTCCACGAGAGGGAGGACTACCGCGAGGCGGCGGCGAAAATAGAGGAAGAAGTGCGGCGTCTGAAGCAATAAGATCCACCCATGCCCTGGGAGCACTTTCCCCATGCCGCCGACATGGGGGTTCGCGGGATCGGGAGGACCAAGAACGAGGCCTTCGAGGGGGCGGCGAAAGCCCTGGTCGCTCTCGCGACGGACATCGAGACGGTATCGCCGAAAGAGAAGGTCGAAGTCTCATTGTCCGCTCCCGACGACGAGCAGCTCCTGGTGGAATGGCTCGACGCGCTCGTCTTCGAGATGGCGACGCGCCTCTGGGTGTTCTCGCGATTCGAAGTCCGGATCGAGGGAGGAAGGCTCGAGGGCGCTCTCTGGGGCGAGCCATTCGACGAGACCCGCCACGGGACCGGAGTCGAGGTGAAGGGACCGACCTTCACCGAGCTTCATGTGGGCATGCGGGACGACGGACTCTGGGTGGCCCAGTTGATCGTAGACGTCTAACTCGAGCCCGGAGGTTATCAAAATGAATGCGCGATTCCGGCTCTTGCCCATTCTGGCCGCCGCGTTCCTCGCGGTGTGCAGTACGGAGCCCGTTTACGGGCACCAACATACGGCTCCGTGGCTGGATGAGTCATCGCTCGACCGGGGACTCTACGTCGAGGTGAGGCATCCTCGGGTGATCCGCAACCCGAGATCGTTCGAGGTCTCCATCCTCCTGAACAATCTCCTGGGGAACGAAGGGGTGACGGTGCGGGAGGTACGCTATTCGCTGCCGGGAGCATTCGACGACGTGGTGCACCAGCGGCGCCACGCCCTCCCGAGCGAGCGCGGCGCCTACCGGCGATACAAGGCGACATTGGAGCAGATGGA
>Ga0187893_10005949_pt1 | contig 21310 bp, 20 predicted proteins | sample MA1701074metaG_FD_139574 | JGI IMG/M metagenome (GOLD analysis project Ga0187893, IMG submission 139574) | White microbial mat communities from a basaltic lava cave in the Kipuka Kanohina Cave System on the Island of Hawaii, USA - MA170107-4 metaG ...
CATTGTACGGATGTTAAGATCAGTCTACGACGAACCGGATGAAGACCGAATTGGCGAGAGTTGAAATGATTAGCAGCACGAAGAACCCGCTGCTCAAGGAGGTCCGCCGCGCCGCGGTGCGGTCCGAGTTGACTCCCGACGGCTGTTGCGTTGCTGAGAGCTTTCATTTACTCGAGGAAGCCATCCGCAGCGACTGCCGGATTCAGACGGTGCTGGTTTCGGCAAGAGTTCGCGAGATGGTCGTCAAGCATGTCAGTGGATTGCGGCGCGTGCGCGTGCTGGTGTTGCGAGACGAATTGTTCCGGGAAGTTGCAGTCACCGAGTCGTCGCAGGGCGTGATCGCGCTGGTGAAACCTCCCGCTTGGACGCTCGAACAACTGTTCCGAGGACTCTCCCTGGTAGTGGTCCTCGACGGTGTGCAGGATCCGGGCAATGCAGGAACGATCGTGCGGACTGCGGAGGCGTTCGGCGCGACCGGCGTGATGTTCCTCAAGGGCTCCGTCAGTCCGTACAATCCGAAAACGCTACGCGCCTCAGCAGGATCGCTGTTCCGGCTTCCATTCGTGACTGCCGTCGATGCCGAAATTGCGCGCGCCGCGATCGAGCAGAAGCGGCTCGATATCTATGCCGCGGACCCGCGCGGGTCCAAGGCATTGGCCGCCGTCGACTTGGCGCGGAGGTTCGCGCTTATCGTAGGAAGTGAAGGGAATGGCGTCAGCCCTAAGCTCCAGGCCTGTGCTCTGGACCTCCGAGTCCCTACCGCGGCGGGTGTCGAGTCACTGAATGCGGCAATGGCGGCGGGGGTGATTCTGTACGAAGCCAGCCGCCAGCGGGTGTTGCAGAAATGAGTCTGTTTGATTCCATGCCGGCATCGAACGTTGAGGCGCCGCGTCCGCTGGCCGAGCGTCTCCGTCCCGAAACGCTCGAGAATTTCGTGGGACAGGAACACATCCTGGGACCGGGGAAACCGTTGCGGCGGCAGATGGAAGCGGATCAGATCACGTCGATGATCCTGTGGGGACCTCCGGGCGTGGGGAAGACGACGCTCGCACGAATCCTTGCGCGCCACAGCAAGGCCGACTTTGTTCCGTTCAGCGCGGTGATGAGCGGGATCAAGGAAGTGAAGGAGGTGTTAACTTCCTCTGAGCGCAGCCGCCGTCTCGGCCGGCGGACCGTGCTCTTCATCGACGAGATCCACCGCTTCAACAAGGCCCAGCAGGATGCGTTTCTCCCTTACGTCGAGCGCGGCGACGTGGTGTTGATCGGGGCCACTACGGAGAATCCCTCCTTCGAAGTGATCTCGGCGTTGCTGTCCCGCACCAAGGTGTACGCATTGCAGGCGCTCACACAGGAACAGCTCGTGGGGCTGCTAAAGCGGGCAGTGGCGGCGCTCGGCGTGGAGGTGGAGGATTCGCTGCTCGAGGAAATGGCGGCGCATTCCAACGGTGACGCCAGGTCGGCGTATAACCTTCTCGAGTTGAGCGCGGCTGCGGCCATCGAGGGGAAAGTGACGCGCCAGGCCGTGGAGGACTCGCTGCAAAGGAAGGTGCTGCTCTACGATAAGTCCGGTGAAGAGCACTTCAACCTCATTTCGGCCCTGCACAAATCGGTGCGGTCGTCCGATCCGGATGGGGCGTTGTATTGGCTGGCCCGCATGCTCGAAGCAGGTGAGGATCGGTTATACATCGCCCGCCGCTTGGTGCGAATGGCGATCGAGGATATCGGATTGGCCGATCCCCGGGCCCTCGAGCAGGCCATGGCCGCTAAGGAATGCGTCCATTTCCTGGGCATCCCGGAAGGCGATCAGGCACTGGCACAGGTGGCGATTTACCTCGCGGTTGCGCCCAAGTCCGATGCCGCTTTTCAGGCGCTGAATGAAGCGACCGCGGCAGTGTGGTCGACGGTCGCCGAGCCCGTCCCGATGCACTTGCGGAATGCTCCCACGCGCGCGATGAAGGATTGGGGTTACAGTAAGGGCTACCAGCACGCCCACCGGTTCGAAGATGCTCTGACCTCGATGGAGTGCCTGCCGCCGTCGCTTGCCGGCCGGCGCTTCTATGAACCCTTGGATCGAGGCACCGAGGCGCGCATCAAAGAACGGTTGGAGGAGATTCGCCGGCGGAAGGCGGAAAGATGTAGCTAAATTAGCGCTCCGCAAGGTTCTTCGCCTTGCGAGTAAGGCGTTTTCAGGGCTTAGGAGGGTACGAGACGGCGGTCATAGCGGAAGAGTTCCCACTGCGAAACAGTATGGCTTGCCCCCAGTCCCGCCGTGACATATAGTAGGCGAATCGTAGGCGGCTCTGCCGCATTGTCCGCTAACAGGGGGTTTTCATGAATCGCCGGCTACTGTCTCTTTGCGTGTCCGGACTCTGCGCCGCGGGTGTATTGCTTGCTCAGGAATCGCGCGCTACCATGATCGGCCGCACCACCGATCCGAGTGGTGCGTTCGTGGCCGGAGCGACGGTCCGCGCCACCAACTCCGCCACGAATGCAACCGTTTCCTCGGCCACCAACGAAGGTGGCAACTATGAGATTCCGTACCTGTTGCCGGGCATCTACACAGTCACGGTGGAAATGACCGGTTTCAAGAAGGCGGTGCGCGACGGTATTCAATTGCGCGTGGGTGACCGCATGACGCTCGACTTCACTCTGAACCTCGGTGACGTGGCGGAGTCCGTAATGGTGACGGCCGAGACGCCGCTCATCGTGTCCTCCTCGGCCGATATCGGTCTGGTGATGGACCAACGGCGGGTAGCGGAACTTCCGGTCGTGGGTGGGAATCCCTTCTATCTGGCCAGATTGACGGCTGGAGTGCTATCCAGTGCGGGGCGCATCGCCGGTAACCCCATGGACCAAGGCGGCGCTACCGGCGTGATCGTCAATGGGACGCGAAGTAACTCGAGCGAGGTGACGGTGGACGGGTCGCCTTCGATGACCAACCGCAACGCCTCGTTTTCTCCGCCACAGGACCTGGTTCAGGAGTTCAAGATGAATACGGCAGCTTACGACGCCTCGATCGGCCACGCGGCAGGAGCTGTCACTAACGTCAGTATGAAATCCGGCGGCAACGCGCCGCACGGAACCTTCTACTGGGATGAGTCGCGAACCCGCGGTGTGCCATGGTTTACCAACCGCTTCCTGTACGACCCGCGCACTGGCCCCGTTAACGAAGAAAAATTGCGGCAGATCCCGAGCTGGTTGCACCGGCGGTGGGGCGCCACGATGACCGGCCCGGTGTGGATTCCCAAGATCTATAACGGACGCAACAGGACGTTCTGGACGTTCGGTTTTGAAGATTTGACCATCGAGCGGAACCTGTCGTTCACAGGCACAGTCCCTACAGAGGCGCAACGGCGAGGCGACTTCTCGGCTCTGTTACAGCTCGGCGCACGCTATCAGATTTATGATCCGTTCACGACGGCGCCCGCACCTAACGGCCGGTTCAGCCGCCAGCCATTGGCGGGTAATATTGTGCCCGCCAGCCGCATCGACCCCGTCGGCGCCAAAATCGTCGGTTACTACCCGCTGCCCACGCAGCCGGGCCAGAATGTCGAGGAGACCAACAACTTCTTCCGCACGCAGAACATCTATCGGGAGAACTATACCTACACCAATCGCGTGGACCACAACTTTAGCGAGAAGAACCGGTTCTTCTTCCGCTGGCACAATCAGCAGCACGATAACTACGGGGATTCCCTCGGCACCATTACGAATATCGATTTGCTCGACCGCACTGCGTGGGGCATGGTGGTGGACGACGTCCACGTTTTCAATCCACGGTTGCTCTTCAACCTGCGATATGGCATCACCTACGAGAGCAATATCAACAGCCGGGGAAGTCAGGGCTTTGACTTGACCTCGCTCGGATTGCCCTCGAGCTTGGTCGCCAATATTGTCAACCGGGTCGGCCCGAACGGAATCGCTTTCCCGAACACCATCATCGATGGGACCACGACAAACAATGCCGTCTACACAGTCCTAAGCAACAACGGCGGAAGCCGGGCGGCCACAAACTACCATACTGCGTCCGCCACGCTGACCCGGATTTCCGGCGCACACAGTATGCGGTTCGGCAGCGAGTACAGGTTGCAGCGCGAGACGGCTTTCAACTATGGCTTTGCAGCCCCGCAGTTGATATTCAGTACCAACTATACGCGCGGGCCTCTGGACAACGCAGCCGGTGCTCCCATCGGCCAGGGTTTGGCATCGGCGCTGTTTGGGATCGCAACGGCCGGTACCATCAACAACAACGCATCCTCGGCGCAGGAGAGCAGTTACTGGGCCTTTTTCTTCCAGGACGACTGGCGAATTACGGCCAAGCTCACCTTGAATGCCGGCGTCCGCTACGAGTACGAAACGCCAGTCAGCGAACGCTATAACCGGACTATCCGGGGGTTCGATTTCACAAACGCCAATCCGGTGTCCCAGCAGGCGCTGGCCAATTACGCACGCAATCCCATCCCTCAGGTTTCCGTATCCAACTTCAGCACCATCGGCGGCCTGCTGTTTGCCGGTGTGGGCGGCCAGCCTTCCGGGCTCTGGACGGCCGACCGTAACAACTTTGCTCCACGCATCGGCATGGCTTACCAGGTCAACAAGTCCACCGTGCTCCGTGCCGGCTACGGCATCTTTTACGACGTGCTGGGAGTGGATCGTAACGACGTCAACCAGGGCGGATTCAATCAACCGACCAATCTGATCCCCACCCTCGACAGTGGCCAAACCTTCGCCGCAACTCTGCGGAACCCATTCCCCAATGGTATCGATCCTGCGTCGGGCGCTGCCGGCGGGCTCACCACGTTTCTGGGCCGCGACGTCAGCTTCTTTAACGAGAAGCCCCTCAATCCCTACAATCAGCGCTGGTCGTTCTCTATTCAGCGCCAATTGCCGGGTAGGATTGTGCTCGAAACCGCCTACGTTGGCAATCGAGGCACCAAGCTGCCGGTAATGGCCAGTGCGACCAATGCAACCACGGCCCGGGAGTTGAATCCCATCCCACGCCAGTACCTGTCCACTTCCCCTGTGCGCGACCAGCCTGTGATCGATTTCCTGAGCCGCCAGGTGTCGAATCCGTTCTTCGGTCTTCGCGAGTTCACGGGAACCAGCCTCGGTAACCAGCTCGTCCCTGTCTCGCAATTGCTCCGGCCGTTCCCGCACTTCACGCGTGTCACGACGATCATCCCCGATGGCTATTCGTACTACCACTCGTTGCAGGTGGCGGCGGAAAAGCGGATGAGCGGCGGACTCAGCTTCCAAATGAGTTGGACCTGGTCCAAGTTCATGGAAGCGATCAGCTATCTGAACGAGGCCGATTTGCGTCCCGAGAAGGCCATTTCCGACAACGACTACACACACCGCTTTGTGCTGAGCTCGATCTGCGAGCTGCCTTTCGGACGAGGCAGGAAGTGGCTATCCAGCATCCGCGGCGTTCCGGAAGCCGTGCTCGGCGGCTGGCAGTTGCAAGGCTGGTACGAGGGCCAGACGGGTCAGGCCCTGGGCTTTGGCAACGCCATTTTCAGCGGCGACCTCCACAATATCGAGCTGCCACTCGACCACCGGCGGGCCGAGCGTTGGTTCAATGCCGATGCCGGCTTCGACCGCAATACGGCACGGCAGTTGGCTAATAATGTCCGCTCGTTCAGCTCGCTCTTCAACGGCGTCCGCAGCGACGGTATCAATAACCTCGATATGTCGCTATTCAAGAACATCCGCTTGAAAGAACTGGGGACACTGCAGTTCCGCATCGAGAATTTTAACGCGCTCAACCATGTTCAATTCGCCAACCCGAACACCAACCCAATCAATGCCGCCTTCGGGAGCATCAACGCTGAGAAAGGGCACGGTCAGCGGCAGTTGACCTTCGGCGCAAAGTTCTTGTTCTGATAGGGTGCGACCTTGTCAACGGACTATATTGAACTCAACACCGGGTGTTACACAACCCAGACCGCGGTAAACTGCTAGGTGATGTAGGATCCCTTGCTCAGCGCGAAGTGCTGTCGGCACTCTCCGAACAGCTTTCGATGCGCCCGGTGCCGCTCGATGGTCCGCCGCCGGTTGCAGGGGAAGGCCACGGTGCCGCAATACGCGACCCGGGTCAGGTGGAGGTGTTCGTGACGATTGGAACCGCGCGCAGCCAGCCGGGAGTGACGATGTGGGTGCGGTAAGTGATCTCTCGCTGCTCTCCGGTGGTCAGTGTGGATGAGCCGGCCCGCTCTTTTTATCAGCGGGAGTCTGAATCTCAGAATGATTGATCCGGCCGCCGGCCAGACCGGTCCACGCCAGTGCGGTCGCCGCAACAACGGCGGCAACGAGCACGACAACGAGCGAACCGCGCGTGTACGAACCTGCCGATTTTCGCGCGGCCAGCACTCCCCAGATTCCTGTCAGAAGGGCGATTGCGGATAGGACGGTTGCCGGAGTCGCCCTCGCGTGATGCTCGGAGACCGCCAATCTTGAGGTCCCTGGTTGCCCGCTAACCACGTCGAGCGCCGGACTCCCGCTTAGAAACGTAGCCAAGACCCCAAGAGATGAGATCGCGATCATGAGCAAACGCGCGCGCCCAACCGTCTCTGTGTGGTCCCCAAACCGAGATGATCAGGAACAGTGTCGCAAAACCGAATCCCAGAATGGGAATATCGTTCACGAGCAAGTGGAAGTGAGCCCAGTTCATCGTCCCGGCGCCTTCGCTGCACTTTCACCCTTCGAGTGCGCGAGTGCTTCGCTCAGCTCCGCCGAGGCCGGATCGGCATTCTTCCACTGATTCAGAAACTTGGAATAAGCCGCTCCGGCCGCGGTGGCATCGCCACGTTTCGCGGCCGTCCGCGCGGCGCCAAGCAAGGACCGCCCCCGATTGGGGTGCCTTGTGAGCGCGATGGCAAACTGCTGCGCCGCTTCCTCGGCCCGACCAGCTCGCAGAAGGATTTCGCCATACAGCTCATTGGCCGGTTTGAGCAACACAGGTGGCCCCATCGGTGCCGCCAGCGATTGTTCCATCTCCGCCGCCTTCTTTGCATCCCGAATTGCTTCCTCAAACCTGCTTTTTGAGGCATGGTAGGCGGCAGCGATCTCTAGTTGCTGAATGTTCGCTACCTTCGGCATCTCGCTCAGGGCTTCCACGGGAATCGCTGGCGCCTTGCTGATCTTTTCTAGATCGGCGATGCTTTCGCGAGATTCATTGCCTTTGGTCGCCGCCGCCAGGCCTTGCGCGAAAACCAGCGGAGCACGCAATAACCCCGGCACCATCTTGTGATCGGGTATGGCCGGTTGGCCGTGGCTTCCCGAACCATGTTTCGCCCCGTCGCCCGGCTGCGAGGCCTGAGCTGCGAGCCTTGCTTGTAATGGCTCGGCGAGCGTCGACGCAATGTCCCACCGCTCAGTCTCGACAACGAAAATCCCCGCCATGGTGCTGTAGAGGAAAAGTATGAAAAGACGGCGGAATGGATCGTCGCCGAGGTCGTCCAGGCTCTTCCGCATTCGCCCGAGCAATTCTTCGGCTTCACGGTAGCGCCCCTGCTGCAGATAGACATAGATCAGCCAGTGGAGACTGTGATAGTCGTGCATGCTCCGAGGCAGCCTACGTTGTGCGACTGATTTTTTGGAAGCAGCCCACGCCGCCTCATTTGAAGCGGCTGCCTCCGGCCACATTCCCAGTTGCAGGAAGATATGGGACGGCATGTGCAAGGCGTGATAGGCGTCCGGAGCGACCTTGGCATATTTCCGGGCCGCGGGAAGCGCGAGGATAGCGTGGTCCGGATCGTCGAATGCATGGATCAGGTAATGGGTGGCGCCGGGGTGGTTGGGTTTCTTGCCAATCACCTCCGAAGCTAGCGCCGCTGCTTCCATTCGACGGCGCTGACCAGGGGGTCCGGCTGCCGCCGAACCTAGCAACGCCAATGCGTAGAAGGCTGTACCTTCCAGGTCGTCCGGATACTGCCGGTGGAGTCTTTGCATCGCTTCGGCATAGAGCCGGTCGCGATTGGCCTTATCGCCCTGACCGTACAATGCCTTTACAGCATCGATGTAGGCACGCTCCCTCGGAATCAGCTTCTGCCCCTCTTTGATCTGGGCAAGTGCCTTTTTAGCTGCTTCCGTATTTTGCGGATCGCCCCAGATCGGATGGTTGTGGGCCATGGCTTCACCCCAGTAGCCCATCGCAAAACTTGGATCGATCTTGGTTGCCCGGCGAAACTCTTCGAGCGCCTCTTCGTACCAGAAAGAGTGAAGGGCCGCGACGCCACGTACAAAATGGATCTGAGCTTCACGGCCTCCCGAGGTCGCGAAATTAACTTCACCAACCGCCAAGTCCCGATCCTTAGTGTCGGCAGCGTCTATGGATGCAGCAATCAGAAGTATTGAAAGCGCTCTCATGGCCGCAATGTCGCGTCCGTAATCGACGGACCGCCAATATCCCCCCGCACCGTTGACAGAGCGGCGCGACGGACCGTTTCATGGGTGTCATCATCGTTAAAAGCGCTAAACTGCTAGGTGATGTGAGCCGGTCCGAACCGGCCACGTAATCTTTCTGAACCTTGTCCGACTTTTTCCCCCCCGTGGGCGTCTTACCGGATGTGCCGGAGTAATAGGACTTGATCTTTCGAGAGGTCGAGGACCGGGACCTGGTGGTCAAGGCCCGAAAGGGCAACGTTGACGCCTTCAATCTATTGGTGTCGCGTTGGGAGCGTCGTGTCTTCAACTACTTGTTGAAGCTGCTATCGGACCGGGAGGACGCGATGGACCTCACCCAGGACGTATTTCTCAAGGCTTACCAAGGCTTGGGGAAACTCGACGATCCCGGAAGATTCGCGCCCTGGTTGTTCCGCATCGCTCATAACGAAGCATTCTCCTTGTTGCGGCGGTTCCGGCCGGACCAGGAGGAGATCCACGACGTGGCTCCTCCACCGGCCGGCCCCCGTCTGTTGCCCGTGGAGACGGCGTTGGCGGTGACGGCGGCCCTCGAGCGGTTGAGTCCTGAGCAGAAAGAGGCGGTGATCTTGAAGGTGTACCAGGGCTTCAAGTTCGAGGAAATGGCCGGGATTTTGGAATGTCCCGTCTCGACTGTAAAGTCGCGCGTCTATACCGCTCTCGATTTGCTCAAGCAAACTCTGGCGCCAACGGGGGCGCAGGCAGGAGGCTTGCGCCATGGAGGTGAAACATGAGTTGTCCGGATTTGAAAGCGTATCTTTTCGAAGAAGCCGGCCCCCGCGAGCAGCAGGAAGTCGAGCAGCATTGTGCTGTCTGTACGAGTTGTGCCGAAGAGTTCTCGAAACTCGAAGGGACGCGTGCAGCGTTGCTTTCGGTGCGCGATGAGGAAATGCCGCGGCGGCTGGCGTTCGTCTCCGACCCGGTGTTCGAACCGAGGTGGTACGAGCGTTTGTGGCAATCCGGGAAGTTGGTGATGGCGTCCTCAGCGCTGTTGTCGGCAGCAATTCTGGTCCATGCGTTTCGTCCGGGTCCGTACGTGCCGCCGATGGCGGTGCAAACACCGCCGGTAGAGGCTGTCGTCGAAGCCGCCGTGCGGAAAGCCGTGGCGGAGGCGGACGCGCGGCATGAGAAGAAAACGAGGGAATTGCTGTCCGAGCAGAAGCGGGAGTTTGAGAACCAGCATGTCCAGACGATGGCTTCTGTCGATGCCAACTTCGAACTCCTATCCAAGAAGATGAACGTGTTGGTTCTTCAGACTGCCAGCCGCACAACGGGAGACGGGCAATGAGACGGGCGGGATGCCTCTTGCTGGCGCTAGTGGCTACGGCGGCGACGCCCCGTGTACCACGCTCGACGATGCAGAGTATCGAGCGGTCGCTCGATCAGCGCATCCAGCGTTTCAGCATCGAGGACCCCATCGAGCTGCTGGGAACCACGCGCGGTGTCTATTTAGAAAGGTATGGAGCAGTGTTCACGGCCGAAGTGAACCTGGTGGTCACTGCGGTGACTCCATTTCGTCCGCAATTGACCGCCGAGGAGAAAGAGAAGCTGCGCCAAAAGAAGTTATCGCGCCTGCCACAGATCAAACAGATCATGCGGGACATCCTTGTTCACTCGGGAGCCTCTTTGAAGACTGTACCTGACACCGAACAGATCGTGGTAGGGATGCACTTCTTCAACGCACCTTGGGAGATCACCACCGGGTTGCCCTCGCAACTGTTGATGCAGGCGCCGCGCAAGACACTCTCCGATTACGAAGCGGGCCGCATCCAGAAAGCAGCTCTCGAAGCCGGGATTCTCGAGCAGGTGTTTTGATCCATGCGCCTAGGCGAAATGCTGATCGCACGCGGCCTCATCACCCAGGAGGAGCTTCAGCAAGCGCTCGAGCTTCAGAAGGAGCGCGGCGACAAAATCGGCAAGATCCTGGTGGATCTCGGATTCGTTGCTCAGCGCGAAGTGCTGTCGGCGCTTTCCGAGCAGCTTTCGATGCGACTGGTGCCGCTCGATGGTCCGCCGCCGGTCACGCCCGAGACCGAGCGGCTGACCGGGCGATTCCTACGCCAGTTCCGGTGTGTTCCGGCGGCATTTGACGATTCCTCGCTGATTCTGGCTATGGCCGATCCGTTGGACTTCGAGACGATCACGACCGTACGTCACGTCACAGGATTGAAGGTGCTTCCGGTTCTCGCGGCCGAACAGGAGATCCTGGATTCGGTGGACCGTTACTACGGCGAGTCCGCCCGGCAGGATGCGGCGGCGATCGACGAGTTCGGGACTGAAGCCAACGAGGATCTCGAACATCTCCGCGACATGGCGTCCGAGGCCCCGGTGATCCGGCTGGTGAATGCGATGATCGCCGCCGCGGTCGATAAGCGCGCTTCCGACATTCACATCGAGCCGTTCGAGAAGGAATTCCGCATCCGTTACCGCATCGACGGCGTGCTGCAATCGCAAGAGGCTCCGCCGCGGGAGTTGAAAGCCGCCATCATCTCACGCGTCAAGCTGATGGCCAAGTTGAACATTGCCGAGCGGCGGCTGCCGCAGGACGGCCGAATCAAGATCCGCACGCTGGGGCGCGAAGTGGACTTGCGCGTATCGACGCTGCCGACGCTCTACGGTGAGAGCGTCGTAATGCGCCTCCTCGATCGCTCGGCGGGCGAGGCATTTTACGATCTGCGTAAGCTCGGCTTTACGGATTTCATGCTCGAGCGGATGGAGTATTTCACCAGCCTGCCGCATGGAATTTTTCTGGTGACCGGTCCGACCGGAAGCGGCAAGTCGACGACGCTATACTCTGCGCTCAAGCGGATCAATCAGGCGGACCGGAAGATCATCACGATCGAAGATCCGGTCGAATATCAGATGGACGGAATCAACCAGATTCACGTGAATCCGCAGATCGGTCTGACGTTTGCCGCCGGATTACGGCACATCGTGCGTCAGGACCCGGATGTGATCATGGTCGGCGAAATCCGAGACCGTGAAACGGCAGACATCGCGATCCGTTCCGCTCTCACTGGACACCTGGTTTTCTCGACTCTCCACACCAATGATGCCCCGAGCGCGATCACACGGTTGACCGATATGGGTGTGGAGAATTACCTGATTACGTCCTCCGTCGTTGCAGTCTTGGCGCAGCGGCTGGTGCGCGTGATCTGCCAGCATTGCCGGCAAGCGGCGGGCGATCGGATGTCGCCAGCGGGACAGGCCGTGCCGTCATTTCGGGGCGCAGGCTGCGAGCAGTGCTACAACACAGGCTATTGGGGCCGCGTGGGGATCTTCGAGATGATGCAGTTGAACGACGAGATCCGACGGCTGATCATGAAGAATGAAGACGCCAGCGTGCTGACCGAGACGGCTCGCCGCAATGGCATGACGACGTTGCGGGAAGACGGGTGGGACAAAGTCGCGCGCGGTGTGACTTCAGTGGATGAGGTGATGCGTGTCACCCAGGAATTTTAGTGTAGGGCTGTCCGTGGGGCAAGCCTTCGGCTTGCCATTACCGCAAGCCGGAGGCTTGCGCCACGGACAGCCCAGGGGATCCCTTCCACGCACTCGACCATCTGTAATCCTCGGCCCTGGTGACGATGCCAGCTTGGACGGGACTGAACTCGATATACCGAACGATCTTTTCCCGGCTTCGGCCGTCGCGAACCCAGTGATCATAAGATTCGTGCTGCCAAAATGGCTCACCTTTCCGGCCCAAAATTGCGTTGGCCTTGCTGGCCGTGAAGCACTTCAGAGTTCTCATGAACTTCTCGACTGGAGCCTGTGGAGTCACCAGCATGTGCACATGGTTCGCCATGATGACCCAGGCAAGAAGGTCAAAATGACGAAGGGAAGTGGCGCAATATCGAATCGCGCCGGTAACGATTTCAGCGATTTCGGGTTGGCGCAGCCAAGTGGGCCCAAAGCTAGCTTGGTCCAAATAACGGTCGGCCTTAACGAATACTGGGTGCATTTTCCATTTTGGCAAACTGCCGTGCAGGCGCCAGGTGATGAAGAGGTCGGTGTTCTCCGGCTGCCAATGGGGCAGCCGGCGACGGTAGAACGTCACATCCACAATGTGGTTTCCTGGACCGGAAGTTCTCCTGTGGGGCAAGCCTCTGGCTTGCCGCGGGGCCTAAGCCCCGCCTTCGCAAGCCGGAGGCTTGCGCCACAGAGCCAAGGGAATCCCTAAATCCTATGGCCGCTACCTTCCACTTCAAAGCCATGACCCCCGATGGGAAATCGCGAACCGGCAGTATCACCGGGGAGACGGAAAAGTTCGTTGCCGGCGAGCTCCGAAGGCAGGGGCTGACGCCTGTCTTCATCGGACTCCAGCCGAAGAAGTCGTTCGAGCTCAAACTGCCGGACTTCGGTGGACGCAAGCGAAGAAGCGTGCTGTTCTTCACGCAGGAGCTCTCGACTCTACTCAACAGCGGAATTCCCCTCGACCGCGCACTTGGCATCACAACCGAACTAACTGAACAACCAGAATTCAAACTGGTGGTCCAGGATGTGCTGCGTGTGCTCAAAGGCGGGAAATCACTCGGCGATTCTCTGGCGACCCATCCGGCCTACTTTTCAGAACTCTACGTGAACATGGTGCGTGCGGGGGAAGCGTCCGGCTCGCTCGCGCAGGTCTTCGAACGGCTGGCGGAATTCGAGCGTACACGCGACGACTTGCGCAACTACATCATCGGCTCGATGGTCTATCCGGCGCTGCTTTCGCTGGTGGGCCTGGCATCGATTCTGGTCATGATGTACTTCGTGGTTCCTCGGTTCGCGAGCGTGTTTGAAACCGGTCAACTCAAGATGCCTCTGCCGACGCAGATCATGATCCAGGTGAGCAACTTCATCCGCGCTTGGGGTTGGATCGGAATCGCGACAGTGGCGATCGCGATTGCCTCTCTCCGCGTGTACATCCAAACACCCGCCGGACGGCTCTGGTGGGACCGGCTGCGGTTGCGAATTCCCTTGCTGGGCGATGCTCTGCGCAAGGCCGAAACCGCAAGATTCGCGCGGGCCATGGCGACGCTCGTGGCCAACAGCGTGCCATTGGTGCAGTCGCTCGGAATCGCGCGGGCGATTCTCAACAACAGGATCATCGCCAACTCCCTCGAATTTGTCTCGCAAGGAGTCAAACGCGGCGAAGGGATTGCGGCTCCGGTGCGCAAGACGGGACAGTTTCCGCCGCTCGCCGCGCATCTGTTGATGGTCGGAGAAGAGACCGGGCGTCTCGATGCGATGTTTGCCCGAATGGCCGATATTTACGAGACGGACACGCGCGAGGCAATCAAGAAGTTCACCTCGCTGTTCGAGCCATTGATCATTCTCACCATGGGTGTCGTGATCGGGGCGCTGATTTTGAGTATGCTGTTGGCCATTACCAGTATCAATGAGGTAGCGGGTTAGGAGTTTTCTGCGTATGAATAGAAATCGAATCACCAAACGGGCGGGCGTCACGCTGATCGAGATGCTGGTCGTGGTGACGATCATTGCCCTGTTTGTGGCCGTGGTCGCGCCGCGCATGCTGGGCCGCACGGACCAGGCGCGGCGCGTCGCGGCCCGGCAGCAGATCAACAGCTTCATGACGGCCTTGGGGGCGTTCAAACTGGACACGGGACTCTTTCCGCCCACCGAGGTTGGGCTGCAGGTTTTACGGGTCCGGCCGCCCAATGTGAATGGTTGGAGTGGACCGTATCTGCCGCAGGAGATTCCCGTGGATCCATGGGGGCGGCCCTACCTATACAAGTACCCCGGTGATCACGGTGACGAGCCGGACATCATTTCGCTAGCCGCCGATGGGCAGCCGGGCGGTGAAGGTATCAATGAAGACATTGTGTCCTGGAAGAACAATTAGGTGGGGCAAGTCACGCCGAGCCGTCACCCTGCTCGAGATGCTGATGGTGGTGGTGATCATCAGCCTGATGGTCGGCGTGAGCTATCCATCGGTGACGGCGGGCATTGACGCGGTGCGCCTCGCGACCGCCGCCGACGGAGTCGCGAGCTTTCTCAACCAGGCAGTGAACCGCGCGGAAAGGCGCCAGGTGGCGGTGGAGATCGCGATCCTGCGCGCCGAAAACGCCATCATCCTGGTTGGCGCACAAATTCCCTGGGAGCGCCGGCTCGATCTGCCGCAAGGTGTGGTCATCCAATCGATCTTGCCCGAGCTGCCCCAGGAGGACCTTGGAATTCGCCGATTCCTGGTGCTTCCTGGAGGGACCGTGCCGCGCATCGGGATTATCCTCGCTAACAGCCGCGGTTCGCGGCGAGCCGTGCACATAGACCCCATCACCGGCGTTCCGCGAATCGAACGGTTATGAAGCGGACTAAGGGATTCACGCTTCTCGAAGTGCTTGTGGCCACCACGATCATGGCGATTGCGGTGGGTGTGTTGCTTTCGGCGCTCACCACGTCGGTACGCAATGCGAGCCGTCTCACCGATTCCGACCGCGCCGCAATCCTCGCCAAGCGATTGCTCGACCAAATGCTGCTCGATCCTGCTTTCCCCTCCGGGCAGATCGTCCAGGGCGAGTTCGCCATCCGCACCGATGGATTACGTGGGGGCTGGCGAGCGAAGCTCGAACCTCTCGAAACGCTTCCGAACCTGCCGCCAGAGCAGGCGACGCTCGGACGGCTAGCGGTGGAAGTTTGGTGGGCGAGCGGTGAATCGCGGCGCACGTTTCAACTGGAGGGCTACCGCCGGATGCGACGGCTATGAGAAAACACTCCCGGCAAGGCGTCACGCTGCTCGAGCTGCTTATCGCCGTGATGCTCGTCAGCCTGCTCACTGTGGCCATTCTGTTCGCAATGAGAACCGGATTTACCACCATGGAGCGCACCAATGACCGGTTGCAACAGAACCGTCGCGTGCTAGGGGCACAGCGCGCGCTGGAGGGTCAGATCGGCGGATTTCTTCCGGTTAAAGTGGCCTGCGGCGGGGCACAAGCCACAATGTTGTTTGATGGCACGGCCAGCTCGATGCGACTCGTGTCACGCTATTCCCTCGAAGAAGCCCATCGCGGTTATCCACGCCTGCTCGAATACCTGGTGATTCCTGGTGCAGAGAATCGCGGCGTAAGATTGATTGTCAATGAGACCATTTATGCAGGTCCGTCTTCCATCGCTTCTTTGTGCGTTGGCGTGCAACCTGACGGATTAGCGGGATTCCTGCGGCCGCGGTTGCGTCCCATCGAGCCCGGCCCGCGATCATTCGTGCTCGCCGATCAACTGGCGTTCTGTCGGTTGTCCTATTTGCTGGTGGATCAAGGCGGGCGCAAGGCGTGGTCGACCGTGGTTCAAGGGATGCTGCCGCCGGAAGCGGTCCGAGTCGAGATGGCGCCCATTGAGCCGGACCCGTCACGATTGCAGATGGGGTCGCTGAGCCTGCCAGTGCACGTTAATCGATTCCCCGGGGAGATCTATGTGGACCTCGAGCAGTAGTCGCCTTCCTGTACTACTACAGTCTGAAATCTTCGCAGCCCGCGCGGATTCTGTGGGGCAGGTTGGTAACCTGCGGCCGGCTTTCCAAGCCGGCCCCCTGCCATTTTTATTGCGGCTATGCTGCTGTGTGGGACAGGCCCCCGGCCTGCGGCGGCCTCCCAGGCCGCCCTTATCTACAATCTCCAAGCGCGGTGGCGCGTTGCTCACGGTGCTTTGGGTGTCAGCAGCGCTCTCCGCGATCGCATTTTCGGTAGCCACGACGGTCCGAGGCGAAACCGAGCGCGCCTCGATTCTGGCTGAAGCCACACGCGGGCACTACATTGCTACCGGCGCGATCGAGCGGGCACTCATGCACGTCATGTCCAAGCCGCCCGCGCTGCCGCGGTCGCGTTTCGACTTTCCCGGAGGAGCGGCGATCGTCGAGGCGGTTCCCGAAGCATCCAAGCTTAGCCTCAACTACGGGCAGCCGGGCGAGTTTGCCGCTCTGCTCCTGGCATTAGGTGTCGAACCGATGCGGGCTCAAGAGATTGCAGCGGCGATCGTGGATTGGCGCGGTCCCGGGGGAGCCTTTGACGGATTTTATTCTACGCTGGTACCGTCTTTTCGCGCCCGCCACGCGTCCTTTGAAGAGACAGAGGAAGTCCTCTTTGTGAAAGGAATGACGCCGGAAATTTTCCATGGCAACTATGTAAGGGGCCGGCAGGGCCGGCTGGTGCGTACGGGCGCGTTCAAAGATTGCGTTTCCGTCTATGGAGCGACGGGAAGGTTCGACGTGAATTTCGCCGAGCCCGCCTTGCTTGTATCTCTCGGGATGCCGCCGGAGGCCGCCGCGAAGATCGTCGAGCTGCGCCGCGCGCAGCCGATCCGGGAAGTCGCGGCAGTGGCGTCGCTCGCGGGTCCGGCGATGGCCAAGTTAGGTGCGGGTGGCAACACGATGTTCACGTTTCGCTCCACCGCGCGGGCGCGCATCGCTGACGGGCGGCTCTCTGATGTTTCGCGAACCGCCGCGGCGCTGGTGAAGTTCCGAAAATACGGTGAGAATCCACCGTATCAGATTCTGCGCTGGGAGGAGAACGCCTGGTCGGAGGTCTCGCAGTGGCAGTAGAGCCGATGGAGGCGATCCCGGCCGCCGGGATTCCCGCCGCAACGCCCGCTACGGGGCTACGCAAATGGCTGGCCATCGGCACAGGTGTCGGGATTGAAGTTGCCGGTAATGATCTGCGTGTCGTAGTGGCGAAAGCCCGCCCATCTGGACTCGAGGTAGAGGCATTCGCGGTAATTGAGAAGTTCCGCGAGCGCGCGGCGACGGAGTGGGGCGCCGAGTATGCCGCTTTCGCTCGGAGGGCTGGCGTCGGCCGCGCTCCTGTGACGGTGGTCCTTCCCCGGCAGGAAGTGTTGGTTAGACAGCTTTCTCTTCCTGGCGTCGAGGAAAGGGACTTGCGCGCGGCGGTTTCCTATCAAATCGACTCGTTGCATCCCTATGCCGAAGGCGAAGCGGTCTTTACGTTTGCAAGGCTGCCAGGAACAGGGACCGTGCTCGTGGGAATCGCGCGCCGGCAGTTGGTGGATGAGTTCGCCAATCTGCTGACAGAAGCCGGACTGCGCATGGCAGGATTCACGTTTTCGGCGGCCGCGCTTTACGGGGCAAGCCGCATTCTCGTCGAGCCCCGCGGGGAACTTCTCGCCGCAAGGGAGGCCGGCGAGTATCTCGACGTCTATGGTGAAAGCGACGCGCGGCCAGTGTTTTCGGGATGGTTCGATGACTCGGTGGAAAGACTCCTGCCGTTTGCGGCCAGCGAGCTGCGCATCGAGATGCCGGACCGGACGTTCGGATTCGCAGAGATCCTTCCTCCGCTGCGTCATGCACCAGAGGGATATGATGCGGAGGTTTTCGCATCGGCACTCGCGGCCGCGATTGTCTCCGCCTGCCCCAGGCTGGCCTTGCCTGTCAACCTCCTGCCCGAGGAGCGGCGGACACAGACATCCCGGCTGAAGTACATCCCGACTCTCACGCTGGCAGCGCTGGTGGGAGTGGCCGCGTTGCTCCTGATTTCGCAGCCGTCCTGGCAGGACCGGCAGTATCTCCAGAGACTCGATCAAGAGATCCGCACGATGGACCGGCAGGCATCCCAAGCTTCGCGATTGGACAAGGATGCGGAGGCGATCCAGAGCCGCATCGCCGTACTCGACCGGTACCGGTTACGCTCCAAGGCCGATGCCGATTCTCTCCGCGAAGCGACCAATCTGGTCGCACCGCCGGCGTGGCTGAACATGTTTCAGATCAACCGTATCGATGCCTATTTTTCCGGGGAAGCCGAGCAGGCCGCCGCACTCGTGAAACTGATCGACGAGTCGCCGTTGTTCAAGGAATCGACATTCGGCCACGGCATGGCTCGAATCGGGAGTGGCAGCGCGGAAAACTTCAATATTCGAGCCAAGCGCGAAGGACCGGGAACGGGACCGGAGCCGGAGGGCGCGAAATGACGTTACAGCCGCGCGATCGAAGGGCGTTGGCGTATCTTGGCGTCGCGCTCGTGCTGGTGGCGGTGATGTACTTCTGGCCGGCGTCTGCTCCGAAAGTCGTGGCGCCATCCTCGGACTCGATCCCGCTCGCTGAGCGGCGGCTCGCGAAGGCACGAGAGGTGGCGGCGGCGGTTCCGGGAAAGCAGAAGTATCTGGAGAGTCTGCAAGCGCAACTGAAAGAGCGCGAGAAGGGGATTCTGGTGGCCGATACGGCGGCGCAGGCGCAGGCGCAGTTGATGCAATTGATCCGGAAGCTGGCGCGGGCTCAGGCTCCGCCGGTCGAGTTACGGCAACTGGATGTCGGCGCGGTGCAGGGACTCGGCCGCGATTACGGTGAGGTCCTCGTCACCGCTTCGCTGAGCTGCCGGATCGAGCAGTTGGTGAACCTGTTAGCCGACATCACGGCGCAGCCGGATTTGATCGCCACGCATGAGCTCGCCGTAAACGAGGGTGACGCGCGGCAGAAGTTGCTGAACGTGCGGCTGATGGTGTCGGGCGTAGTGCTGCGGAAGCTCGTGCCGGAGCGGAAAGGATTGGGTGCATTTTGAGCCGTAGACTTTTCTTCCTGAATCTGTTACTGGTCGCGTTGCTCGGGGCGGCGGGCTGGCAGATGTGTGAGCGCTACCGCGAGGCGCGTTTGCGCGAGCAAGCGCTGCTTTCGCAACGGGTGCAGGTCAAGCCAGCGCCCGAGGCGCCCAAGATCGAGCCGGTGGCGCCGGTAACCGCAGCGACCTACGCCGATGTCGCTACCAAGATGTTGTTTGCCAGGGATCGCAATCCCAACGTTGTCATCGAGGCGCCCAAGGAAGAGCCCGTACCGGCGTTTCCGCAGGCGTTCGGCGTGATGGACCTCGGCAACGGCGCGACCGTGTTCATGGCCGAAAAGCCCGGTGGTCCACAAAAGGGATATCGGAGCGGCGATACAGTAGGCCCCTTCAAACTCACATCGGTGACCCGTGAGACATTGATGCTCGAGTGGAAGGATAAGAAGTTTGAAAAGAAGGTCGCGGATCTGAAGCCCAAAGAGACAGTGGCCGCCGCGGCTGCCGTAGCGGCGGGGGTGAGTGGTTCGCCTACACCTGTACCCGGCGCGAACGAGACGGTTCTAGACGGGCGCATTGTGCCCATTCGCACAGCTAATTCGGAGGAGAACCTGAAGAAGGCACAGGAGTCGCTGATTCAGGGAGGAGTCGTCAATACGGGTGGAAACACTCGTGTTTGCGCGCCGGGCGACTCGACGCCAGCGGGGGCAGTCGTAAATGGGTACCGCAAAGTGACGCGCCAGGGAATGTTCGGCCAGGTTTGTTATTGGGAGCCCGCGCGGTGAGGAGGCTGGCAATGTGGCGAATCTTGATTCTCGGGATGGTTTGCATGATCGGTGCGGCCGAGTCACGTCCGCCTGCCAAAAAGGCGACAGCGGCGCCGCCGGCGGCCAGGAAGGCGACAGGAAAGAAAGCGCCGGCCAAGAAGTCCCCGGAGAATACAGCGCTGGCTACCGTACTCACGATCCCGAAGGACGCTGTCGAGATTGAACCAGGCACGTTCCAGCACAAGGACGCAGCCGGGAAAGTTTGGCACTACCGCAACACTCCGTTTGGTGTGCGCAAGTTCGAGCCCGAACAAATCAACACTACGATGGGCGCCAACTCCGACGCCGACTTGATGACAGCCGTCGACCTCGGCGACTCGATTCAGTTCGAGCGCAAGATGCCCTTCGGAACCTCGAAGTGGACCAGGAAGAAATCGGAGTTGAGCGAGGCCGAAAAAATCACCTGGGAGCGCTTCATGCAAGCAAAGCAGAACAAGACGGCCAAGGGAACACAGGAGGATTGATGCGCCAGCCCATCGCGGCTTTTCTGACGTTCATTTTGCTGCTGCTTCCGCTGCCCGGTCAACAGGCTGCCCAGCAAGCCGCCGGGCAGGCGGCTCCGCCTGCTCCGGCGCCCGCGCAAACGCCACCGGCCCCACCACCAAAGATTTCCGCCGGCTCGCTGAATCTGAACAACGCCTCCCTGGTGGAAGTGATCGATGTTCTCTGCCGTGTGCTGAGGATCAACTATATCCTCGACCCCGCCGTCAAGGGTTCGGTGACGCTCAACACGCACGGCGAAACCAAAGACATCGACGCGCGCAATCTGCTGGATCTGCTGCTACGCATTAACGGCGCGACCATGGTCCAATCGGGCGATATCTACCGGATCGTGCCTCTCGCTAATGCGTCGCGCATGCCGATCCCGCCTAATGTAGATCCGAAGGCGATCCCGGAAGACGACCAGATCATGTTGAATCTGGTGTTTCTTAAATACGCCAGCGTGGTGGAGGTGGAAAAACTCATCAAGCCATTTATTGGCGAAGGTGCCCAGACCTTCACCTACGCTCCAGCGAATCTTCTGTTTCTGCTCGACAGCCGGCGCAGCATCCGGCGCACACTCGACATCATCGCGCTGTTTGACTCGGACTCGTTGGCGCAGCAACGCGTGAAGCTTTTCGAGGTGAAGCACGGGAGTCCTTCGGCGATTGCGAAGGAAGTGGAATCGATCCTGAAACACATCTCTCTCGCGGAGAAAACACTGGTCCGCTTTATGCCCATCGACCGGATCAACACCATCATCGCTATTGCACCCAATCCGGGCGCCTTTGAAGAGGTCCAGAAATGGATCGAGAAGCTCGACACCGAAGTGAAAGCAACGGTGGGCGCGATGGACAACTACGTCTATCGAGTCAAATACGGACGCGCTGAAATAATCGCGCAGGGAATCATGCAGCTCTACCTCGGACAACTGGGATTTGGTTTCGGTGGGTTCGGCGGATTCGGCGGAGGGTATGGCGGATTTGGTGGTGGTTATGGCGGCATGGGCGGAGGCTACGGCGGATTCGGTGGAGGGGGTGGTTTCGGAGGGGGCGGTTACGGCGGCGGGTTGGGAGGCTATCCGGGCGG
>Ga0187893_10005950_pt1 | contig 21307 bp, 26 predicted proteins | sample MA1701074metaG_FD_139574 | JGI IMG/M metagenome (GOLD analysis project Ga0187893, IMG submission 139574) | White microbial mat communities from a basaltic lava cave in the Kipuka Kanohina Cave System on the Island of Hawaii, USA - MA170107-4 metaG ...
GGTTCAGCGACTTGTTAGGCTTCGTCCGTTGATCCTAGCTCTTTGGCTTCTACCTTTGGACATATGATCTCTACCATCTGACCTCTGTAAAACACGATCGCATGTTCTTCAGCTTCCGAATCCGCCAATAACTGCCGCTTCTTCAGGCTCAACTTCTTGATCTCCTTTACTGTACGCTCAAAGAAATGCGACCGATGTCCGCAATCACACTCATATGATGAAGGATATATCTCTCTTGCCATCTGTCGCCTCCTATGTTGAAGCTTCGCTCAATCCAAATCCGGCAATTCATCACGTGAGGTCAACAGCCGGATTGATCGCGCCTGACCCGGAACCTTTTTGATCAAGCGGCGCTTCTCAAGGCTAATGATCATCTGGTGAATTGCAGCAGGCGATGTCTTGAAGTAGTGTTGCATGTCAGCCTCAGCGGGTGGGAATCCATGAATCTTCGTGTAATAGTAAATGAAGGCTAAGAACTGACCCTGCCGCGATGTAAAGCTATTTGTCATAGAATCAATCCAAAGACTTCAAAATCATCGCGCTTTGCTGAAGCACTCAACAGAAGCCTAACGCTGCTGTTCACCGGCGGCGAGCGAACGCCATTCAAGCATTGGCGCGAGGAGAGGCTTGAGAGGCACGCTATCGAGTCGTCCGGTGCAACAGCTTGTTATCTTGCGCTCAAATTCTAGCACTGGAAAGGCAAAGAGGTTAGACACTACAATTTGGAGTGCGCCAATCTGTCGGCGCTTTGTCTGGCCGCGACCTGTCGCAGCCCCGCTAGATTGATTACGTTACGAATAAGTTGCGGCGTCAAGCCGCCGCATGGGAAAGCGGTGTCAAGCCGCCGCACTCCAAAGAGAAAACCGCTGCACCACAGTGAAAGCGAGATAACGATGTGCTTGAGCGGCTCGCCCAGGTAACTGCGAATAAAGGCTACTCACCGGCGAGTCCGCTCCAAGCACGCGTTGAACTAAATCCGCCTGCGGGCGGATAGATAAAAACCTACGGGGTGATCACCCACCCGTTTCGATTCCCTTTAGGCAATCGGTGGCCCAGTATTCCCTCCGGGGAGGACCATGAATGACTCTCGGCAAAGGGTCATCATTTTTCCCCTCCCCGGAAGGAGATACTGCTATGTCACCGTTACAACAACGGATGCTTGAGGATATGCAATTGCGTGGACTTTCGGCAAGAACGCAGCAGGCTTACGCCCGAGCCGTCTGGGATAGATCGTCCCCAAAGATACCGTCATGGCAGTCGCTTTCATCAACTCCGAGCACATAGCTTCGGTCAGGATCGATTGCTGTGCCCTTGAATGTCACCGTGTGACCGGCGCGCACCAATCTAACCACTTCGCACACGGCGTCCTTCCGATCTTCATAAAAGTTATCAGCTTCCGGGAAATCCATTATGTCATCCTTTATCCTTTGTTGGTCCAATCTCACCGATATGTGCAGCTCTTACATGCAAGATGGTGACGGTTTTCTTTTCGACGACGAAAAGAACCCGATAACGTTGCACAATAAGCTGTCGTATTTCAATGCCGACCTCTTCGCTCTCCGGCGCAACCGGACAACGAAGCGGCAATGTTGTTAGCCGCGCTTTAATAGCGCTGTGTAGTTCGCGCGCCCATTCCTTTGCTCTTTGTTCTCCCCAGACTCGGCAGCCCCACTCATACGATGAAGTAATATCGGTTTCCGCATCGGGATGAAGAATAACCGTGAATTTTTTCATTCCTCGGGCGTAATGTTATGTTCGAAGAAGAAGGCTTTGAAAAATTCTTCTGCCGTGCGGCCTTTCTTATTACCCAATGTTGCAAAACGTTGACTGAGAACTTCCACGGTGTCGTGGCGCTCTTTAAGTTCAAGCAGCTGCTGATAACCCTCAGCGTCTTGGACCACGAGTGCGGCTTTGCCGTTGACGGTGAGGACCACTGGCTCTTTGGTTTTCTTCATCTGGCGGATGACTTTATTGCTATCCCGCTTAAACGTTGAGAGACTCATTATGTCCCGCACAAGCTTCATGGCAAGACCCCACATAGATAAATTTGCACTTAATTTTACTACATCCTCAGTCTAGGGAATTGGAATACGACTGTCAACGGGGGGAGACGATGCCGGTAAAGGGGAAGCTTCGAGCATGGTGAAGTATTTCGTAGACGCGCACTTCCATCATGTATTAGGAGGGTATTGTCAGGTTAAGTGGAAAGATGTCATCAGGCTAATCCTGCGGCATACTCCACGGATGCATACCTCCGTCTCTCGCTACCGTCGTCATCGCTTCCCTGCCCAAATAATCAGCCATTCCGTTTGGTTGTATTTTCGCTTCGCGTTGAGCTTCCGTGATGTCGAAGAAATGTTAGCGATGCGCGGTATCTCCCTCAGCTATGAGACTGTCCGAGAATGGTGCCAGAAGTTTGGCCAAACATACGCAAACAGCCTACGTCACAAGTCTCCTCGCCCTGGCGACCGATGGCATCTCGACGAAGTGTTCCTCAAAATCAACGGACGTCTCCATTACCTTTGGCGAGCAGTGGATCAGGATGGCGATGTTTTGGATATTTTGGTCCAACCTCGGAGAGATAAGAAAGCCGCAAAGAAATTCTTTCGCAAGCTATTAACTGGATTGCGATATGTTCCACGCGTAATCATTACAGACAAGCTGTTAAAGAGGTCAAAGTTAGGGACCTGCAAAACAGGCTTGGCTTTCTAACGTCGGTCGCCCGTAGACTCGCTGAGAAGCGAGGAGAAACTGAGAAGGCAGAATGGCTTCGCAGTATGGAATCAACCCTGGAACGATCTCGCTTGGTGCTTGAAGACACGCTGTGCCACGATTCGCTTACCAAGGCGGAAAAACAATGGCTTGAGAAATCTCGACCGGCCGAAGCTAAGTATTGGAGACTCTTAACCGACCTCGCGCCAGAGCACCTTAGCTATGCCTCCTGAGCATCTTCTTGACCCATGGAAGTCTTTCTTCGCCGAGATAGATGCAGCTTTAAATCAAGAAGTGGCGCTGCTTTGTTTAGGTGGGTTTGTAGCGAAAGTCATTTACGACCTGCCGCGCGAGACCTCAGATGTGGATGTCCTTGTTCGACCATCATGAGTTGTTGACGATCGCTCTGCCGACGTCCTTTGCTGTTGCGCCCGTAGCAAGGATAGCACGTACCAGCAATTCGATTGACACTGAACTGTCCCCCGTCTCCGCCTTGGCTACGCGCGACTGGCTGGAACGAAGTTTTTGGGCAAGCTGAGCTTGGGTCATTCGCTTCTGTCGGCGTTCGCGGAGTTTGCGGCTGAGAGCCAGCTTGATCTCGATTAGGGCCGATTCTTCCGGCGTCAGCTTCAGGAACTCAGCCACGGTCCCGTCTTTCCATCCTAAAGCTCGGATGCGCTTTTTTGCATTCCTCATTTTTATGCTCACTCGACTCTCCTTGCTCGGTCGTATTCTGTAAGCCGCCGCTGGCACGCCTTAATCACGGCATTTGGTGTCTGGCGCGCAGTCTTCCTAAATACTTCCACGATCAAGATGCGATCCTCATCCGGGCGATAAACGATACGCCAATTCTTGCTTTCATCACGTACTCGCAGTTCGTGACAGCGCGCGCCAATATTCGGTAACGGTCGCGAATGGGGCAGCGAAAGAGTTTTCGCCCTGCTGCAACCGCCTGAGCAATAACCCCGCTTCCAGTCGAGCCGCGCGTGAGAACGGAGGCGTTTTGACTTCACCATGCAACCACCGGAGCGGTTTTTCTGCTCCATTCACGAAGTCACTATATGTCATTATTGACATTCGGGCAAGGATGAACTTGGGATCTTTGTTCTTGATGGCGGCCTGCATCTAAAATCCTGGCGACTGCTTTAGTTACAACTGAAACTCTGTTATTCTCGCCAGCTAATTTCTCTCGAGAGAGTCGGGCTTGACCGAGGTTGACCTCGATACTACCAGCGAATATGAAAATCGGCAGAAACGATGCTTGTCACTGCGGCAGCGGCAAAAAATACAAACGTTGTTGCCTGGCGAAGGACCAGGCTGCGAATGTCATTGACTACGAATGGCAGAGGCTCCGGCGCACCGAAGGAGTGGTCGTTCACCTTCTGATGCACGTCGCCAACGAGTGGTACGGACCTGGGTTCATCGAGCAAGCCTGGGCGGAATACACAGAAAGCTACAACGAATCCCTTCCAATCGAGGAGACTCCTGAGTCTGGAACCTCTTTTGTTCCATGGGCGTTGTTTAATTACATTCCCCAGGAAGAATCAGAGTCCGATCCGCCAAACGAGGGGCCATTAGCTTTTTCATTTCTGATGGTGGCAGACGAGTTGGACGCTTATGAGAAACAGTTCGTCTTAGAGGCATGCCAGCAGCCCGTAAGCTTCTGGTCAGTGCAGGAAGTTGATCACGGAACGAGCCTCAAACTTCGTGATCTGTTCACGCACTCTGAACAGATAGTTAAAGAACGTCAGGCTTCGGAGGTCTTGAAAAAGGGCGACATTGTTTACACACGGGTGATATCACTGGGTCAGACTCCTATCATGGTGGGCCTGGCTCCGTTACCCTTCCCGCCCGCTTTCCAGTTCGAGATTCTGGATGCCCGAGAAACTCTTTTTGGTCCTCGTAGGAAGATTTCCAACCGTGATTTACAGGAATTCGAACCGGTTTTGCGACAGCTTTATTTCACGCTCAGGCGCCGCCTGCTGAATCCGCAACTGCCGATTCTGCAAAACACCGATGGCGACCCGCTGGCGTTCGTCAAGCTCACCTACCAGCTCAATTGCTCGCCACGTACAGCGTTCGACAAGCTGCGCTCGCTGAATCTGCTGGAGACGGAAGAAGCGCTGCTAGAGGACGCGATGCAAGACGAACACGGCGAGCTGCAAAGCTTAACGTTCTCCTGGATGAAAAAAGGCAACGAGAAACACCGCTCCTGGGACAATACTATCCTGGGCAACATAACAATCGAGGGCGGGAAGCTCATTGTCGACGTCAATTCGGAGAAGAGATCCGAAACAATTCGAATCGAGATCGCCAAACGGCTTGGTGATGATGCCGTGTTACAGGACTCAGTCAGCGAAACCGCCAAAGAAAAGTTTGCTCAAATGAAAGACGGCGTTGAATCGCCAGAGCAACAGCGGCAGCGCGAAGAGCAGGAAGCCCTTTCGGCGCTTCCCGAAGTGCAGGCCCTCATGAAGGAGATGGCGAAGAAACGCTGGGAAGAGTGGCTGGATGAACCGGTTCCAGTACTGATGGGGAAAACACCAAGACAAGCCGCGAAGACCATCGTCGGGCGGGAACGATTGGAGGCTTTGTTGATTGACTTCGAAAGAAGCGCCGCCGAAACGGACAAACCTGCCTTTGCTCCGGATGTTACTGAATTGAGAAGGCAACTGGGGATGTTACCGGGGATTGAGAACCAGAAAAGGGGACGCAAGCGGAAAAGGAGCGTTTCCGTAAACGAAGACCTGGGACTCGACGGGGCGGCGCTCTATCAGCTGAAGATCACGTTGAAAGGGTCCGACCCACCAATCTGGCGTCGCGTTGTGGTTCGCTCAGATATGCCGCTCCGTCGCTTTCATGGCGTAATCCAAAGAGTCATGGGTTGGACCGATAGCCATCTACACCAGTTCATTGTCGGCAACACGTACTACGGCACGCCCGACCCGGAAATGATGGGCTTCGGACAGACTCTCAGCGAGAAACGCTACACCCTCGCTGACCTGGCTCCGGCGGCGAAGAGAAGTTTTGTTTATGAGTACGACTTTGGCGACGGCTGGGAACACAAGATCGTCGTGGAGAAGATTCTACCGCCCGATCCTGAATTCCAACACCCCATCTGCCTCGCCGGCGCGAACGCCTGCCCCCCGGAAGATTGCGGCGGCATTGGCGGCTACTACGAGCTGATCGAGATCCTCGCTGATCCACGAAATCCCGAGCACGAGTCTATGAAGGAGTGGCTCGGATACGACCTGGATCCGGCGCGGTTCAATATCGAGATCGCGAACGGCGTTTTGAACCGGCTCAAGGCTTGAGCTTTTGAAGACCAAGAAGCTTAACATTCCCCGGCCCGGACTCGGTTACTGGGCCAAAAAGCAGCCCGTAAGCCGATACCGAAACGGCCCGCGCTTCCGGAATTGTTTATTTGAGATGCGAAACACCGGGTGCTTGGAGAGAGGACGTATCAACCGTTGGCTGTTCGTGATAAAGTGTTCTGCAGCGCGCGAGAATCGAGCTTCACGATGCTGTGAAAAGGTCTGACTCATTAAGAGTTCATTTAGTGTCCAATTTGTGTCCAACTATGGATCCGAGGGTCAGTCGGTGGGGTCAGTGCAAAAAGCCAAAAATCGTACGAAAGCTCAGTATTTTCAAATTTCTTCAGTGATCCGAGAGAGGGGAATCGATTCGACCCTTCCCCCCTTCGGCACCATCAGCTTCATCACTCCATATGTTTCAACAGCTTACGAAGGGCGCCGAACCTCGAATTCGGCGCTCACACATGATATAGACACCAAGCTGCGCGGGATTCCGAGATGTGGCATGACCACTGACATCTCGTAAACAGGTCCGACGGTGTCAGGTGCAAGTTTAAGCGACGAGAAATCATCCACCTTTTGTGACCGCTCTTCAGTTTTGAATCGGTAACAAAGAAAAGTCAGCAAGGCGGGGGCAATCACCACCATGGCGACTCGGTTAGCGATGAGATCGAAGTCGTAAACGATCGTCATCTGATTCACAAAAGCGACGTGCCGCTGCTCGGACGATCTTTGCACTTCGAGTGAACACACCGACAACAAAGTAGAACGCCGCCAAAACCAGATGCGACATACCCATCAGAACCAGCAAGTGTTTTATGTAGGGAACCACTGTTACACCAGGAACAACTACGACCCCTTCTTTGTGGACTGCCTGGAGCACGAACCATGTCAGTACAAATACCGACTGGCAACAGGCGAGAACAGAGAAGTTGCCGAAAAATTTTCCGAGGAGATATTGAGGGCGACTAATAGGCTTGGAAAAAATGAGCGGATCAACGCCGTAGCGGAAGTCTTTGATTACCGCGTCTGCCATGAACAGGGCGGTAAACAGAGGCAGGGTCATGAACGAGTAGATGGGCAAAGTCCCGGAAATTAGAAAATCGCTGTTAACAGCCCAGCGCTTTGTTGCCGGCGCCCATCCCCACTGTAGCACGCCATTGGCGGCGCAGAGTAAAGCGATGAAAGTCCAGGCTATCGAGGCGTCGAGTTGAATGAGTTGTTCGGCGGCGCTTTGCGATGTAATCCAACTCTACGTTCTTTTTGCGGATGCTTCGACATCTGCGAGCATTCTCTGTAATGCTTCCTTCGGCAAATATCTGCCATTGAGAACTACCGCGTTGATTCGTTGGACATTGCGGATGTCCTGAAGCGGATTGGCTTCGAGCAAGACAAGGTTGGCAATTTTCCCGCGCGCAACTGTGCCTAGTGAGCTTAGCTCGCCGAGAAAGATTGCGGGATTGCGCGTGGCCGCCTGCAATGCCTCCACCGGCGTAAAGCCCGCCTGCACGAACATCTCCAGTTCGTGATGCAGACTAAAACCAGCGAAAACGTATGCGCCGCTGAGATCAGTCCCAGTCATGAAGCGCACACCCCGCATGGTGCATTGCACCCACGAGTTCCAACTCCTTTTGAAAAAGCCTCTTTCTGTAAACGATGTACTCAGGCGTGCGGTAACGCGCGAAGAAGTTCTTCTGCGGAGTCCACCACTGTTGTTCAGACTGTGGAATGTATTTTAAGCGCGGGTCGCCATTCCGGTTGAGGTCGTCAATGAATGTTTGCGCCCACTTGACTTCAAGCGTCGGCACTTGCCACGTTTGATTTCTGGCGAAGGTTGCAAAAACTTGCCTGGCTTTCCGCTCATCGTATGTATCGAGCATTCGGTCTCCGCGAGCCGCGATGCAACGGGGAAACAATCGTGAAATAAACATCGCGTGGAAGACGGTCATACACCTTGATGCAATCTGCGCCGCGCTGTTTCAGCATGTCCACCGTCCGGCCCCCTTCAACAGCCGTGCTGGCCACAATCGTAGGGCCGTGAGCGGCTGGCTGCGGACCATCTACAATGGGGCCAGAGAGGACAATGCGAGGCCCCATCAGTTTCCCGGAAGCAACTTTCCGCTCGCCATCGTAATGAATTTTCTAAATCACCGCCCATATTTCGCACGCCGGTCACGCCGTTGCCAATAAACATCGGAAAGGTTCTTTCCGTTTCCGTGAAGTGAACGTGCATGTCCCACAAGCCCGGAATCAGAAACTTGCCGACGGCATTGATGACCTGCGCACCCGCCGGGAAGTCGCACCCGCCGGCTCTCCCAATAGCCGTAATGCGGTCGTCAGTGATGACTACATCGAGTCGCGCGCCACATTGTGCGCGCCGATGGTGCCGAGAGACCGGAAGGCGGCGGCTGTCCTCATTGGCTTCGCATACCGGTTCGTATGGCTTGGTGAGAGTTAGGCGCTACAAACAACGGAAGCCGAATTGACTGGCGAGAGCCTGCCAGTGGCAAAAGATGTAGAGCCGATTGCGGGAGACGTGGGACTCGGCGACCGCCACAATATGATCTTCAGCGGCACAGCGGCCACCTACGGGCGCGGACGTTGGACGTTGGACTACCGACTTCGTTATAGCTGGAACTGATTCCCCAAGGCTACTAAGCGGTCTAGCGGCACTGCGGACGGCCCACCGAGGACTACGAGATAAGGACCTTTCTGGAAGATTAGAATCCGTTTTCCATCCTGATCTAAATACAAAGCATCTACCTCGCGTACCGTTGTGGACTGTGAACCGCTAAGCCCCAGTGCCCCTCTCGCCAGCAACCAAGTGCGCCAGGCTTGAAAGGTCGAACCGTATTCAAATGAAAGGGCATTCCATTCCTGCCTCGAGGTGTCACTGTAACGGACTGACAATAATCGATCGGGAATAAAATTGCGCATCTGTTCGAGAATTCGCCCGACATCTTCCCCTCCACCGCCAGCTGGACCGGCCAGTAAACTTTCGATCTGATTCCGCGTCAGTGTGTTGATTTCCTCGATAGTCAAACCGCTGGGCACCGCCGCCGGCAGAGTCGAGAATGAGTCTTTGACATCCGGGTAATCATTAAGCCCGTCTCCGTTGCCAACGTTCATAGCTAGCCGGTCGGCCATTTGCTGTGTTCCTGGATCCGGCGCAAAAACTATGATCGCCACACTAGCGTCCTGCTTTTGCAGAATGTACACACATATTTGCTGCGTCCGAATACGCGACCCTGTATAGATGGCACCGTTCGGGCTCTGCACTTGCACGCCAGTGGCTTGTCCTCCGCTGGCTTGTGTCACTGCTGCGGCCAGTGCATCTGCAGCCCCGCCCGAATTCGGCAGAAGGTTGAGTACAATCACAATGACCTGCCCGCCTGCTGCGGCAGTTGGCGGTGAATCGGCTGGGACGTTTGCTGGCGCCGTTGTGGATGTTGGCGTCTGTTGTCTTGGCCGGTAGGTCGCCGTAGTCATCGAGTCGGCGCGCCGAGCCAAGGTTGAGCGATCGAGACCTGGGGGCAGCGGCGTTTGAGAAGAGATCCCAGATGATGAAGCACCGCTCGGTCCGTCTGGCGTCAAGCTCTGCGTCGCAACTGAAGTTGGCGCCGCGGGCGCAGTTGGATCAGTATCAACCGGAAACTCCCTCATTGTCCCCGCTGTCCTTTGCGGTAGCTGCGGAGGCTTACGGTCGGGTGGAGTATATGAGGCACGTCTCCAAACGTAGATGCCAACGCCGCCTGCCGCTAACACGCTAACAACTACCAATCCCAAACAGCCAATTAGAAAAATCTTGCCGAATGATGAGCGCTTGGGAGCAGCTACCGGGGGAGGCGCGTAGGGAACGCTTGGGCCAGGTCTGGCTGCGGCCGATAACGATTGCCCACAATTGCCACAGAATGTTTCTCCTGCGGCTACAGAGGAGCGGCATCGCGGACAAATCTGCGGTGCTGGGGTGACAGTTGCCTGCAGAGGCTGACCGCAGTTACCGCAAAAGGTTTCACCTGGGTCTGAAACTGTCCCACAGCGAGAGCATTTCGTTGGCGTTTGCATTCCCATTGACCTCCCTATCGACAGTTGTCAGTCTGTAATCCTTCAGACCACCGGGGGAAACCTATCTAAGTCCACTACCACTAGTCTATCTCTCGTTTAATGTTAATTCCTTGACTTTATCGCGTACATAACAACGTTCCCGTTTGACCCTCAAATTGTTGCTCGCCCTTCATGGTAGAGCCATCCTGGGAAACTACTAGTTGCCATTGAAATTCGGTGTTGGGGATGTTAAACGCGAATTTTTGCCCGTCAAAAGTTCCTGTGATCTGGTCGGGTTGGCCCCTTTGGGCCAGAAGCGTGCCGGTGATGGTTCGACCGTTCTGGATTAAGTTCATGTTCCCGCGCTCCGTCTCATCAGGTGACATGAATACACAGTTCCACGTCCCGGCAATACTGGCAGACGGACGGTTTTTTTCAACGCGACCGCCAAACCACATCCACAGACCAATGCCGAAACCTCCTAAAAGGAAGAGCGCTAGCAAGGCGCCAGCGCCGATAATGAGCGCTATGCGAGACGAACTCGACGAAGTTCCAGCGGCGGCCGGATGGTTAACTGATGCCTGAGGTTGGGCCGCGCGTGTCAAGTCAAACCCACACGTGCTACAGAAGCGCTTATTGGGGCCAACGTGGGTATTGCAATTTGGGCAAGTGCGTTCCGCTGGTTGGCCAGCGGACGCCGGTGGTACAGCCGAATCAATGACCGGCTGCCCGCATTCGCCACAGAACTTCTCAGTCGGATCTAAGTCAGCACTACACTTTGTGCACCTCATGTCAGGCGCGACTCCTTCCACAACGACTGCTAGCGCTCATTCCGAAGTGACGTTACCTGACTCGCGAATTTGCTTCAGAGAGGTCAAGCTTGGGTCATCGAATTACATACGGCCGTGTCTTTTTAGTTTTTGAACCTCACGTTCCACGTCTGCTCCATCAGCTAACGCTGAGTAGCTCGACATTAAAGATCAGGATAGCGTTAGGCGGAATTGTTGGAGGTGACCCGCGTTCTCCATAGCCAAGGGCTGCCGGAATGATTAGCTTTCGCTTGTCTCCTACCTTCATCGACATCAGACCTTCATCCAAATTCTTAAGTACTGCTCCTGTACCGATGCGAAACTCTAATGGCTGGCCGCGGTCCGGTGAACTGTCAAACTTGGACCCATCTTCCAGCGTGCCAGTGTAATGTACGGAGACTATCTGACCCACTTGCGGACTTGGACCGGTTCCTTCACTGATCTCTTTATATCTCAAACCCGAAGTCGTTTTGACCGAAGTCCTGAGGAACGTTGATGTGCGTGTAGCATTGTTCTGATTGGCTTCTTTACCCTGAGCGCCGCGAGTACAAGCTACCGTCCAAGTCGGATCTTCGGAGTACTCTCCCTTCAACGTTAAGCCATCGGGCGATAGAGCCAGTTGAAAAAGCTGTCTACTGTGAGTGTTGAGGGAGAGTCTTCGATTCGCAAAAGTGCCGGTGATCGGGCAGCAGAGTCGGCCATCGACGTAAAAAAGATTACCTGTAACCACGGAACCGCCTTCCGTCAGAGTCATGCGAAAAGTTTGCACTTCCGGCACGAATTGGGTCAGGATGATGCCTTCCGTGCGCCGTTTCCCTCCAAGTGCTATGAATTCACAGTTCCAGTTGCCGGCGATACTAGCCGTGGTCAGACGAGTACTGCCGAACCAGATCCACAGACCGATGCCAACGCTTCCCAGGAGAACGATAGCAACCAGGACGACAACGCCGATGATCAGCGCGATGCGAAATGAACTCGAAGAAGTTCTGGCTGTGGCAGATAGAGGTTGTCCTGGGGCTACGGGCGGATATGTCTCTGCTTGAGGTTTGGCTGCGCTCGTCATCAAATCAAACCCGCAGGTGCTACAGAAGCGCTTACCAGACTCCACGTTGGCGCTACAATTTGGGCAAGTTCGTCCTGCTGATTTACCTCCAGACGTTGGTGGTAGAGCCGAATCCTGGACCGGTTGACCGCACTCGCCGCAGAACTTTTCAACTGGATCCAGCTCGGCACTGCACTTGGCACACCTCATAAAGGCCTCACCTCCTTTCAAGAACGGCAACCACGTTACTGCAGACTCGCCTTAGCTGGATTTGATTATCCTGCCTACATTCTTCGATTAGGATCATCGTCGATTTCTCAAAATTGATTAGAATGAAAATCATCGCTTACATACGATCGTGTGTCTTCTAGTTTCTTTCAGCCCTTGAGCTTCTCCGTTCATGCTGGAGCTATCAGACGAGAGAACCAATTGGACTTGCGCCTCATCCGAAACTGTAAAAGAGAACTTCTGGCCATCAAAAGTCCCAGTGAACTGGTCATGCCGGCCTTGATCGTTGAGAAGAGTAACGGCGATGGTGCTGTCGTTTTGGACCAGGATCATACGAAAGGTCCTGCGCGGCGGCTGTTGGACGAGAGTTATTCCTCCCTCACTCTGCCTCTCTCCAAGTTCGGTGGCTTCACAATTCCAGGTGCCACCGATACTGGGAGTTTTGCCACGCGCACCTAAAAATAACCACAAACCGATGCCCACACTTCCCAAAAAGAAAACTCCAATCAAGGCGATGAGCCCGATGATCAGCGCAGTTCGAGACGAACGCGAAGAAGGCTGGGCGCTGACAGATTGCCCGGCTGCAGCGGCGGGCCGGATCACTGGTGCCTGCTGTTTTTGTGCCCCAGCGATCAAATCAAACCCGCACGAACTACAGAAACGTGTGCCGTGAACGACGTCGGCAGAACAATTCGGGCAGGTGATTAGTGCTGCCTGCCTTGCAGGCGTAGAAGCGACGGCCGACGCTTGTAGTGCCTGCCCACACTCACCGCAAAACTGCTCATTCGGGGCTAACTCAGCGCCACACTTAATGCACTTCATAAGAAGTTCACCTCTTTTCCAAAAAGCCAACTAGGTGCTTATACCGCACCTTTATCGATTAGCGAGCATGAGGTGTGCCATCGGGAGTTCTATAACGTCAGGCGAATGCGTCTAGCTCTCGAACTTTTGACCGTCAAAAGTCCCGTTTCTGACTGGAAGCGGGGCGCCGTAAAGCACGAAGGTTCCGCTGACAACGTTACCGTTTTGCGTCAACGTCATGCGAACAGTTTTGACCACCGCACTTCCCCCTTCAAGCGTAGAAGCCCTGTCCTCGCACGTCCAGGCGCCCGCAATTGTGGTTGCCCGGTTGGCTAATGTCTCCATCTCTTGGTTGTTTGCCCAAGGTGTGACGATTGTTTTCGGAGGCACGGGAGCATTTTGATCTACCGCTTTGCTGCCACTTCCGAGCCAGAGCCAGAGACCAACACCCGCAGCAATCACGAAGAAGAAGGCCACCGCAATGAGCCGGCAATAAGCGGGATTCGAGACGAACCATGCGAAGAGCTGGCAACAATTGGTTTGCGCGCGGCCTTGGGACGGATACGTCATGCCTGGTTACGGTTGCGACTATTACCGTCAGGTCATACCCGCATGAGCTACAGAAGCGACCGAGACCTTGTTAGCACCACACTTTGGGCAAGTTCCTCCGGACGCGCGCTTGAGGTGGGCGGTGCGGCCGAATCCTTCACCGGCCCCCCACACTCGCAAGATCTGTCGCCGGATCAGATCTTCAGACGCCGCGACCCACGTGATCTGAACTTCGTTTTTCGTTAGAACTGCAGTCCGCAGCTCGTACAAAATTTTTTTCGGGCAGGTACTGTTTGACCACAACGGGAACAACTCCGGTCGACTGGCGTCGCTGGAGAAGTCGTCACAGGAGCGCCACAAGTAGCACAAAACTTCTTTCCTGCTTTTATCTTTGAGCCGCACTGACTGCATACGGCTTCAGGTCCAACGTTGGATTTAATCGGTTCGGCAGTCGATTTCGGGACGATTTTTTGCAATGCCTGCAAAAGCTGTTCATCGAGGGACAAGCTCTCTGGGGGATTAGCTGAAACCCATTTGCCTTGATCAAGCCGGTGCCATTTTGCGGTGTGGATCCCAACCGTCCAAACCCCGCCCACGGCATCCTCAGCGCGAAACTTGGCGTGCAAAGCGTTAAACTCGTCTGCCGGCAATGCTTGATTTTGCTTAGCGCTCTCCAGAGCTCGAGCAATCGCTTCCACCTGTTGCCTTGTTACAAGCTGTTTCATAGACTCAGACAGCTAACGCAAAAACTCGACCGGCACTGTGTTTTGAACCTCGCCGAGTCCAGTGCCATCTCCGCGGGGTTGCGTTGGTCGCAAAACAGCCTCCTTGAAGCTCTCCGCACGGACAAGATTGGAGACTCGATTATCTGGCGGCAACTGCTCAAAGCACAAATATTTTTCCACTGCCCGTATTACATCGGAGGCGGTGATCATATTCATGCACTCTGGTAACCTGAGGCCACTCGAGAGGGTGACTGGCCTAAGACACAAGCTTTGATCCTTGTCGTCCTTATCACCCAGAGGCTCAACGCGACTCTTCCAGCAACCTCCATTGTCACAACATGGGAGGGCGCCATTGGTATGCAGGTATTGATGGTGAGGGTAAGCCTCCCACTGCGAAGGTTCGCGCCCTCCAGCGATGACCACGCATGGTCGATGTTTTGGTCTTCTGGGTTTTGTCTCTACAGCGGCTGCCAGGTGCATGAACATCGTCACCGGGCAGATCACTCCGTCGGCGTGCCACATTAATCTGACCAGTTGTCGTAGGTCGGTCTTGCCGACCAGATCAATCACATTCTTCAGCCTGGGGTGGTGATGACCACCTTCTCCGCATTGCACAAACCGGATGCGACCGCGGAAATGATCAACAACCTGCTGAGCGCGATCAGGATCCCACCATTTAGCTGTAAAGTCTCTTTTTCCACCGCTGACAATGATCCAGAACCGCGCGCCCAGGCCCTCCGTCTCCTCAATCTGCGACATCCAGCTTTTCTCGAGTGCGGAGATATGTATGTCTCCTTTAAAGGCGTGGGCTTCGATGGTTACCCCGAGCTTTTCCTGCAAGAATAAGCGAAATCCGTGGATTACGTGATAAGGGAGTTGATTCGACTTGTTGATTAATGGGTATTCGCATTGAATCTGCTCGACGTCCGGATCGCTCTCCTCAAGGTTTGTGATATAGGGACTGTTCTCCCACAGAGCAGGGCAGGGAGTGCGCACATCGGTCTGAAATCTCCCAGGGTGAGTTAGGTGCAGATCGCGCACGGCAGCGGTAAGCATCAATATGTCACCCGGACTAAGCCAGTTCTTTAAGATGAGTCTGCGTTGTTCCATAGTCTGTGCTCCTCAACCTTTACACACATGTGCCCTGCGGTGTAGCGGAAGAGGCTTCGTTATTTGCTCAGTCGCTACCTGAGGAACCAAGTTCTCAGAGAGATCTCGGAAGTGAATCTCACCTGCGTTCAAGTCTTTAATCTGGATCCACCAAAGGTGACCGTTAATTGAGTTTCTGATTAAGTTCTCGCTGAACCTTGACAGGACGCCCTTTCTCACTGAGTCGAAAACCCAATCGTCGCCAAACATTATTCCTGACTTCTTGAGCTTTGGCAGCCAGGCGTCTATGTCCTTTTTGACGGCCTCTTCCGCATGGCAAGCGTCAATGAATACTGCGTCCAACGTATGATCTCCGAATAGGTTACTGGCTTCCAAGGAACGTTCGAAGATCGGATTAATCCTCAAAAATGGATAACGGTGCCTGATGTTATCAAGATATCGCCTTATCGAGGGAAGGGCACAGCCATCGAAAGTTCCGTTCAAATCTCCGGTGAAGCTCTCGACTGAGTAAAAGGTGTAATCTCTGTCCAAACAGGCGAGGGCCAATGACACAATTGACCGGCCTTCACAGGAGCCAACTTCAACAACCTTTGAGCCTTCCGGCAGTGTCCTGACGATCTCGATATAGTCCTCCATGCTACCATTGAAATTCATGCATCCTCTGAGGCCGTCAACGAGCCTTAACAAAAGACCGGTTGCGTTTGGTTCCCAGAGAGTTATGGTTTGATCGAACTTTCGCATCTGAGGATAGTAATTAACCAGTCCGGCGCAGAGGTGATGAAACTTAGGAGGAATATATTGGTAAGGGTCTACGGTAAAATCCCGACACTTTCCGAACCAGAACAGGTATAGCCACCATGCGTAATCGGTAACTTGTGACTGGTTGGCTTCAAGAATCCTGGCTGAGTGGGACTCCTCCCAGAACTTTTCGGCTCCGCCACAATGAAAACTTCTTTGTCGTTCTTTATTATGGGAATAATTTTTAAACCCTCCGTCCTCGTAAACGATGATGCTGTTCCAGTAAGTCCAGTGCTGGCTCCAGAGCATATTTTCAAGCAGCTCAGTACCTTCCAAGCCAAGCTCAGAAAAGATCACAGCGTTGAGCACTCCTTGATCGCCGTGTCCTGGATGCGGGCCAGTGTTGTTATAGACGGCTTTGCTGCTGCACTCGGCCCACCGTTTTAGAATCTTCTTGTTTCTCTCGGTGGTGGGGCAGAAAAAGAGGGACGTGCTCATGTAGTGTGAATTATGGGAATCCGGAGTAATACCGTAGACGGCATAAGTTTCATCGTAACGAGGTCCATAACCGTCTTTGCCACCCATGAACTTGCCGGCAGCAAAGGATTGCTCGATGACATCGTCGACGCCGGAACAGAGAACGCAATCTGAATCAATGCCGATGATCATGTCGTACGATTCAGCCAGGTCGCAGGGCGCATAGGCTTTCAATTCCCACGGACCCATAAATCGTCCGTTGTTTTCGAAGACACTGGAATCTATGATTTTGACCCCGCCGCCTTCCAGTAACCTAATTTGTGGTTCGGTTAATTTCTTGTTGAGGTTATTGATGACAATTACATCGAAATCATGGGAAAACTTTAAGATGCTATTCACCGTCGCCAGCGTCCCAGGAAAAAAGTCGTAATCTGTGACCGTAACAAAAGCGATGTGATTGTTGTTCCTCTGAGTACTCATAACAGCTAATAACCAGAGTCGTCTTTCGTATGAGAGTCAGGTTTCACTATAGAACTCAACCTCATGGCGGAAAATTGAGTGAGCTTACATCGTCATATCTAGACACACCACTAAGAGGGACAAAGTGAACCAATCTGTCAAGAAGGATTGCCAATTGACTCGAACTATTCAAGTAAAGCAGGGGGCGGCAAAATCGATATTTGACCTGACTCCACCTTTGCCGCATAAGATTGATAAATGGCAGTTTGTACTGTTTCGGGTTGCTCCCCAATTGCCTCGTACAACGCATCTATTGTCTGACTCTTTGATGTCACAATCTTGAACAATTCGTCGTACTCCTTCTTGGAGACTAAGTCATTCATTTCGTTTTCGCTTAAAAGGTATTGCATCACCAGCCCCTTTCAATAAAAGCTACCGTAGTCACTGTTGCGACGTCAGAATTAAACTATTCTATGCATTGTATACTTCCAGCATCATCACCTTGGGTCCCAGCAATCCTTCACTGCGCTTAATCAAACGGCTCATTCACTGGTTTGAACATACACCTGATAAACAGCACCACCCGCGGTTACAGTACCAACAACTGTGCCAACCGCCGTGGCTTCTCCGGCCACCGCTTGGAGCGTGACATACCCGTTGTTTATCGGGAACATGATACCCTCTGGCAATCCCTTCAACCCGTTCACTCTCAATTGAGCGTACGTTTCGCAAAGGGCCTCTTCTAAGTATTTCAAAAGAGCCGATTGCTTATACCCTTTCGATCGTAGGTCGGCACGAAAATTACGGAGTACCTGTAACTTTGGCGATAAAAAAGAATGCATCTGCTCATGAAATTTTGCGAGAGCCTGCTGTTCTGCTGTTCCGGAGGTTGAATAGCGGTAGTCGCCAAACTTATTTGTTCCCCCGGAGCCTGGTGGCAGGCTGGGATCGCCTCTACCAGTGGGACGATAGCGGTTCTGCCACGCTTTCGTAAACTTATAAGTTAGGAATGCGATTACGATGTCGACCCCTATTGTCGTTACCGCTGAAGCTAGATGTTGTCCGGCAACGGTCAAATCAACTTCTGATTCCGCATTCAACGCTATCCGTAGGAACTTGTAGAGATCGTGGGCGGCTTTTATTAGGCTTAGGCCCATTAGGGCTACTCCGCCGACAAGTATCAGAATATCCACAACAAAACCCACACCAACAAGGTGAGATCCCATCCACGTCACCCAGATGCCAGCCATCAATGCCAGCGTGAAGGGGTCCAGCAGCGATAGCAGCTTTTCCTTCGCCTCTCCGGGCACCCAAGGCAGAGCGCGCCGAATAGCCTCAGCCAACTTTTCAGCGGCAGTCCAATCTTTTATGCTCCTGCTGGACGATGAACTTGACTCGGAAGATGAAGACGATGAACTCGAGTCAGAAGAAGATAATGATGAGCTACCGTCGGAGCTGGCGGAACTTGAACTGGAAGGAACTGGACTAGATTGAGACGAACTGCTCGTTGAGCTTGCGGAGCTGGAGGTTAACTCGGACGAGGAGCTGGAGCTCCCTAACGAAGAGCTGCTGGAAAAGAGCGAACTAGACGACGAACGGGAACTTTCAGCGGAGGATTGTTCCGAGCTTGAGAGCAACGAGCTGGCGGAAGACACCCAACTTGATTCAGATGAAGCTGAAGGACTCGGTTCCGGACCGCCCGGCACGGTCCAGGCCGTGACGGAGCGAGCTCCACCGCCGCAATCGAGCCAGCAGGTGACAGTGACCGTTTGTCCAGGACGAAGATCTGCTCGATGCAGCGGCAACACAAGAGAGTTCTTCCAATTTTCTGCGACCGTGCCATAGCTTCTATCACTTGTCGAGACAGTGCAGTTGAACATCGCATTGCCTTCGGTCTTGTTGATATAGGAAGCCCGCACACTCAGCATGTAGCTCTGCGTTCCCGGGATATCTCCTTTGCCGAGCAGGTTTGCTATCAATTCCACATCTGTAACTTGGCAGGGGACGGCCGACGATGATGATGATTCGCCTCCAGGCGCTGTCCAAGAGGCTGATAGTTTTGCTCCGCCGCAATCGAGCCAGCAGGTAACAGCCACCGTTTCACCGGGATGCAGATCGGCGCGCTGCAGATCCATCGCCGTGGAGTTCTTCCAATTTTCCGCAACTGTGCCGTAGGACCCTTGACTGGTAGAGGCGGTGCAATTCAACATCGCGTTACCATCGGTTCTGTTGATATAGAAGGCACGCACGCTCAGGAGATAGCTGTCAGTACCTGGAGTGTCACCCTTACCGAGTCGACTGGTTGTCAGCTCCAAGCCCGTAAGTTCACACACTCCAGGCGAGGAAGAGGAGGATGCTTCTTCGGCAGTCGCTGATGAAGAGGCCGGAGATTCAGTTGAGGAACTCACACTCGAGCCGGGCGAGGAGCTCTTTCCGGGTTCAGGAGACGAGCTGACGCTCGAGTCAGGTGAGGGGCTCTTGCCAGGTTCAGGTGATGAACCGGCACTCGATGGCGACGGACTCGGCCCCGGTTCTGGCGAAGCACTCGGCCCGGGTTCCGCGGAAGCACTCGGTTGCGGCTGTGGCGAAGGGCTTTGACCTGGCTCGAGTGATGGACTTGGCTCAGGTGTTTCACTTTTGCCAGGTTCAAGTGACGGACTCGGCTGTGGAGTCGGGCTCATGCCTGGTTCGGCGGGATGAGTCTTACCATCCGCGGGCGGAAGATCCCCTGGAGGACTATCAGTCGGCTTGCCGTCATCGGATGGAGGCAGGTCTCCCGGCGGTTGAGCCAGTACTGTCCCAGCCGTAACTGGCGGAATATCGCCTGGCTTGGTTATTCCAGGTATTCCCTCGATCGGCGGCTGTCCAATGACGGGGCCAGCTGGAACTTGCGGCGGTTTGCCAAAGACTGGAGGCGTACCAACGCTAATGGTGCTGGTAGTGGCCGGGCCAAGCCCCTTAATAGCAGGGGTCAGGTGATCACAATCTTCGGCGTTCCACCAACCCTCCCAGGTATTGCCGCTTTCATCGAATCCGCAGTCATCCGCCAATACCGTCCTGGCGAACAGAGTCTCAATCAGGCTGTAGATGAGGGCTATAATCAAACTAATGACCAGCAGGCTTCCAAGTGTTCTGACCGTCGTTCCTGGTCCCTGAGTGGTCAACCACACAATGACGGCGATCAGCGTTAGCAGCAGCGACAAAGGAATGCCCAGGTACCAAGGCAGGAGGGCAGCCAGCATTAGGCCCGGGCCCGTTCCGCCCAGGAGTAGTGGCAGGTCTCCTGAACAATCTTTAGAACCCGGTTATGTTGAGTCGCGAGCTTTAGGACGTCCACGAACAGATAGATGATGGCGCTGGCCAGCTGTTGCGTGAGTGGTGATAATCCCAGGAAAGTTAAGAGCACTGCCAGGCTGAAAGTGGCCGCACCATTAAATGGAAGTAGCATTCCCAAAAACAACGCCAGTCCGGCTCCCAACAACCAACAAGTCCTGCCCAGGGTAGTTGCTCGACGCAGCGTCTGAAATATGGAGACAGGCGCGCCCACCACACTCATGAACGCCTGGATTGGTCCATACCTAAACACTGAGAAGACGAAGGACCAAATCAGGGCGGACCATGAGCCCCAGACCACAGCAGCTGAGAGTAAGTTCCCTGTTACGTTGAGCCAGGGGCTAATCCAATGCGTTGAATCGAAATCGAAACCTCCATTCTGGACCACCAGCAGCCAGGTGTGTATGGCCCAGGTGAGAAAGAACGTGAGGAACATCAGAGGCAGACGCTTGAGCACATAGAGCAGAAGTGTGCGCGCCGGATTTTCACCCAGCGGCGCAGCAGTTGATGTTGCGGTGGCCAGTTCGAGTGTGGCAGGTGGAAAGGGCTCGACGCGCTGCGGCCCCGGTGCAGGCGCACCGCAATTGGGGCAGAACTTCTTGTTGCCAGGCAGGGCCGAGCCGCATTGCGTGCAGTTGGTCATTTCAGTCTAACTATGGAGTGCTGCAGTGTTGTGTTACTTACTTCAACTCTTCTACCGGTTCTACCAGCACGAAACTGCTGTGTGTCCGGCCGGAGGTTTCCACGAAAATCTGGTAGATACCCATTTCGGGAAATGAAAAGGCCTCTCTCTGACCCGTTTTGATTGCTTTAGCGAAGTTAGTTTGCTTTACGCGCACCGAAACCTCTTCATCTGGGTTAAAGACGCCTACTTCCTGGCCCCTTTCAATGCGTACCCAGTCAGGATTTAAGAGTCGACCTTCAACCTGGAATTCTCCGCTGTTAGCTCGCGCATCTTTTCTGACA
>Ga0187893_10005951_pt1 | contig 21302 bp, 24 predicted proteins | sample MA1701074metaG_FD_139574 | JGI IMG/M metagenome (GOLD analysis project Ga0187893, IMG submission 139574) | White microbial mat communities from a basaltic lava cave in the Kipuka Kanohina Cave System on the Island of Hawaii, USA - MA170107-4 metaG ...
CCGCACTCGACCTGGTGCCGCTCCGTCATGACGCGGCAGACGTGCTGGCCGTGCCGGACGCCCGAGGCGAAGATCAGCACGCTATTTCGGACCTGCGTGTGTTCGATGATCTCCCGGCAGGCCGACAGGACGAGATTGTCCTCGTCCATCAGGTCCTCGACCTCGCCGGCGATGTACTCGCCGCCGCGCACGTGGAGCTGGTCGTAGTCGGGGCGCTGCGATCCCGCCTTCGTCCGCAGCGGGCACAGGAAGCCCTGCACGATCAGCTCGCGGACGCCGATCTCGAAGCAGGCCGCATTGAGGATATTCTCCGGCGCACAGATCGTCCCGCTCTTCATCCGGAACGGCGTGGCCGTCATGCCGATGACCCGCAGTTGCGGATTGATCTTTCGGGCGTCCGTCAGGAACGTGCGGTACATTCCCTCGCCGTCCGGCGGGATCAAATGGGCCTCGTCGACGATGACCAGATCGACCGGCCCGATGTCGCAGGCTTTCTCGTAGATGGACTGGATGCCGGCGATGGTGACGGCGTAGCCCAGGTCGCGGCGCTTCAGCCCCGCCGAGTAGATGCCGACCGGCAGATCGGGCGCGACGAGGTGCAGCTTCTCGGCCGCTTGTTCGAGCAGTTCGCGGACATGGGCGAGGATCAGCACGCGGCCATTCCAGAGCTGCACGGCATCGCGGCAGATCGTCGCCATCACCGGCGTCTTGCCGCCCGCGGTGGGGATCACCACGCACGGGTTGTCGTCGCGCGTGCGCAGAAACTCGTACACGGCGTCGACGGCTTCGCGCTGGTAGGCTCGCAGTTCCATCACGCCACGACCTCCGTCCCGTCCGGCAGGATGCAGCGGTCGTCCATGATCGGGATGGTGTAGAGCGTGTCGCTCCGCCGGCCGAGGTAGCCAAGGATGAACGCGTTGACCCATTCGACCGGACGGCCCGTGCCGTAGAGCGGCACGGGCTTGCACAGGCACCCGGCGCTGCGGGCCTGCACGATCTCGCCGGGCGACCAGATGTTCTGCACAATCGAGACCTCGGCACGGTGCGTGTGGCCGTGGATGACGCTGCGCCCCTGGCTGATCTGAAGGTGTTGCCGGGTCGCGTTGCGGCTGTACGACCAGCCGTGCACAGCGATGATGCGGCGGTTGATTGCGTAGTGCGGGTACGTGCCGCCCACGGAGCCGTACGGCACATACGCGCATTTCGCGCGGCCCTTGGTCAACTGCACACGCGGCGCAAGCATGGAATAGGCTCCGCGCCCCTCGGCCGTCGCCGCCGCCCAGCGGTCGAGCCGATACTCGTGATTGCCTTCGACGATCACCAGACGGTCACAGACCTTCTGGAGCCGGTCCAGCAGCGCGTTGGCCGCGCGCAGGTCGTCGACGTAGTCCGTCTCCTTCATGCCGTAGGTCGGCGGATGCACCGAGAACTGGCCGCAGTCGAGCAGGTCGCCGAGGCAGATGATCAGATCCGGGCGCAGGCGTTCGGCTGCGCGGCATAAGACCCGCACCGCCCGCTCGTTCTGGTGAGGGATGTGCACGTCGCCGAAGGCCAGCATTGTTGTGCTGTGGCGCTTCGCCATCACTCCTCCCCCGCGACCATCGCCGCCGTGCGGGCGTAGCCGGCGATGTCGACCAGGTTGTCACGCTTGTGGAAGTGGCTCTGGCGCGCCAGCTTGATGGCGATCATGCACAGCGGGATGTCCATTGCGGTGATCGGCTGCCCGTCGCGCAGCTTGCGGGCCAGGATGCCTGTCCACATGTACGCCGCCCGCGCGAAATCGTCGGCCGGGGCTCCATACTCGGCGCGGCGCACGCCCTCGGTGATGCGCTTGGCCTCGTCGAGCATGGATTCGTCCGGCGGGGGCTCGACCAGCCGCAGCCGGTGAAGCCCGAGCGTCGGCGTCGGTGGATTCTCCAGCGGCCGCAGCGTGACGGCGTCGATGACCTCGCAGCCCAGCTCGCGGGCGACGGTGTACTCCAGCTTGGCGCCGCGCGAATCCTCCCAACCCGGCAGCATCGCGATCGCGTCGCACTGCGCGAGCATGGCCAGGTCGAGCCGCAGGTACGCCTCGCGCCGCAGGTCCTTGCGCCCGCCGAAGTTCTCGGCCGGGTTGAAGACCTTCCAGCCCGCACTGGCCAGCCGCTCGGCCGCCGCGTGGAACGCCGCGAAGTTGCAATCCGGATAGCCGGACATCGGCCCGGAGATGTAGATTCGGCTGAGTTGCGGCGGGTTCATCGTTTCGATTTGCCTATGCAAAGTTCAAGAGCTAAACTGGCGCTTGCGGTCGGCGATCTATCACAAGCGCGCCGGCCCCGAGATAGCCGGAAGGAAAGCGCAGCATGGATGCCAACATTCAGAGTCGCCTTAGGGGGCTGCTTCGGTCTGCTATCGAACACGAGCCGGCGAACGCCGATGAAAGCGGCGTACAGGGGTTTCTCATCGGAGCAGCCTACGCCTTGATGGAGGCTACGAAGATGGCCAGCACGGAAGGTACGTACGAAGGCGCCGGGACAGTGGACTATAGCCCGGCTGCCGCGGCTATGATGAGGGGTCACCCCCCTTCCAAAGGGTGGATTTACGGCTATCATCTGAACAATGCCTTGTATAGGTGCGCTGCCCTGTTTGGGCGGATATCGAAGACCACGCATACCCTCCTTGAGCTTGATATGAACACCCGCCAGTTGCTGGAACGTCAGCACCTTCGCATGGATAGCCCCGCTACGAGTCGCACCGACGCAAACGAGCTATTGCAGTTTCTGGAGCGCATCACAGATCACTACTTCGGCCATCGCAGAGAGAGTGACCAGGGAGCCACGCCCTGATTTCTACTTGCTCTGGATGTCTATTGATTCGACCTTCTAGGTACTCCCACCGACGCCTCAGGTGGTCACAGGCGATCAGTTCAGACTGCACGGCGGAAATCGCTGGATGATCAGGGCCTGGCATGGGATCTCCGCGATCCGCACGATGACCTTCCCGCTTGCGACGACCTCGGCCTTCTCCAGGAGCAGCCAGACGATCTGGCTGTCGTCGTGGAATGCGCCGCCGTTCTGGAGCGAGTCGCCGATCGCCTTGAACGTGTTGTCGACGTCGCGTTTGCGGCGATCGGGCGGGTACAGCTCGACGTGGACGGCCAGGCGGCCGGACTGCGCCGTGACGCCAGCGGCCCGGATGATCGCAACCACCTGCTCGCGGTAGGTTCGGCCCTTACGACTGATCAACATCCGGCCGCGCCACATGCGCCAGTAGTGATTGACGCTCGGCGGCCAGGGCAGCGTGATGTTGGTCATCCGTGACCTCGCGATACATCCATGCCGGTGCGCTCCATCACGCTGCCCGGCGTCCGTGCCGATCCGGTCGCCGCGTTAGCGCTTCCACGGCGGAGCCCCGTTATTGCCCGCCGCTACAGGCGCCCGCGCCAGGGCTGCATCCTTCTTGGCGTAACCCTTGATGACGTTGCCCATCTCGCCGTTGTCGTCGCGTTTCTTCAGGCCCACCGTGATGACGAGCGGGATGTTGTGCAACTCGACGCTGTCTTTGGGTGCGGGTACGCCGACGGCGCGGCAGATGGCGGAGAGTTCGGCCCGCGCGATCTTGACGGTGGTCGCGTTGGGGTTGTCGAGATTGAGCCGCGACCAGACCAGGCGGCTCTTGTACTCGCCCTCGATCACCTGGAAGGTGAACTGGAGGTACTGGCCGACGCCCGACTTGGTGGGCTTCATCTCGCTTTCGGTGATCACGGCCAGGTACTTGCCGGCCGGGATGGCCTCGAACGCGAAGTTGGGATCGACCTGATTTGCGTCAAATCCGTTCAGCGTAGGCACGATCAGACTCCTTTCTCGGTGGTTTCAGCGGTCTCGGTCAGAGGGTTCTCGCCGCGTGCGAGCGCGGCGTAGATGCGGTAGTCGAGTGGGAATTCGTCCGGCAGGTTCAGCCGGTTCTTCGCCACGTGCGCTGGACGCTCGGTGGTGCGGATGATCCGCTCGCCGGTGCCGATGCCCTGCACGCGCTTGCGGCCGAAGCCCTCCTCCGTGGTCTTGGTGTGGATCGAATACGTGGCGAACAAGACCTCGTCCGCCCATTCCTGGACCAGCGCCGAGGCCTGCTTGTGCAGGCGCGGGGAGTAGCGGTCGTAGGTGTCCGTCTCCGGGTTGGCGAAACGCTCGATCTGGGCGTGGGCGATCAGGATCACCGACATGCCGCGCTCATTGCGCAGCGCATCGAGGCCCTGGAGCACTTCGCGCCAGTTGGTCAGCGCGAAGACGTAGCCCTTGCCGTAGCCGATGTCCTCGATGCTCTCCACGCTGCGCTTCTGGCACACGTCGGCCCAGATCAACCGTTCGAGCCAGTCGACAGAATCGAGCACCACCGTGCGGTACTCGTGCGGCTCGGTGTAGAGCTCGCCCAAGGCGGTGATCACGTCCGCGTACTTCGTCGCGAGGGGAAATCGCTGGCAGTCGATGTTGGTCAGGCCATCCTCGGTCTGGATGAAGATCGGGGCCTCGGCCATCGCGCCGAACGTGCTCTTGCCGACGCCATGCACGCCGTACAGCAGCGTGCGGGGCGGAGCGGCCACGGGTCCCCGCTGCACCTGTTCAAGCAGTTTCATGAGATTGTTCTCCTTCGTCGTTTCATCGCTTCGTCTTCTGTGCGTCCGGGGCCGGGGCCGGAACGGGGCCCTCCTCGCCCTCCGTGGCCGGGACACTTCGTCCGTCCGGCCCCGGACCCGGATTCACAGTCGTTCCACCAGCCGCAGCGACTCGTAGCGCGTGAACCAGTCGCCCGTCTGGCGGCAGCGCCGCAGGTCGGCCATCGCGTCCGCGTTTTCGCGCTGCGCCTGCTCGAGCACGGGGGACGCGATCTGCCACACGCCGCAGCGGAAGGGCTCGCGTTTTTCGACCGCGACAATATGGACCGGCAGGACGTGACCCGACGCCTGTTCGACCAGCGCGCGGTAGAACGCGACCTGATGCAGGTAGCCGAAGGCGCGCATCGAAAGCTCGAATGAGTCGATCTCGTCGGCCGTCTTCAGGTCGACGATCCCGCGATCCTCGACGGGATTGATCCAGTCGATGCGCGCCTGGCACTGGAAGTGCGCGTACATGCCGCGCACCACGCCTTCGGCCACGCCGTCGCCGAACAACTCGCGGGCGAACAGGTGGTCACGCACAGCCGCGGCCATCTGTTCGACGGTCGCGGCGTGCGAATCGCTGAGCACCGGATGGCCCTGCCGCTCGGCCCACTCGGCGAACGCCTTCGTCTGCGAGCCGAACGGCTGGCCGGTCTTGGGATTGATGGGACCGCCGACCGCGAACTCGCGCTGGTAGCGCTCGCGGCCCTCCAGAATCAGCACGTGCGCCGCGCGGCCTACGAGATAGGCAGCCGTGTCGCGCTCGGGCACCAGGCCCAGTTCCTTCTTGCGGTACAGCAGCGGGCAGCGCCGGAACTCGTTCAGCGCGTGGGCTGACAGAAAGTCCTTCGCCTTGGCGTGATAAACCTCTGCCGGCTCGCGGATGAGGAATCGCAGGTCGATGTCGCCTTGCCCGTCCATGAGCTCTCCCGTGGGACTGCGCCTCCGTTCGCCTACCTATATCTGCGTGTGCAGGGAATCTGTCGCACGAGTTCACCCCTCCGGCCCCAGGCCGGCGGCGGTGAAGTGGCGACGGATCTCGCGGATGGCCCGGTAGATCGTGCTGCGGTGCATGCCGAGCCGCCGGGCCGCCTCGCGCGGCTTGTAGTACCGCAGCGCCTCGCAGATTCGCTGGAGCTCGGGCGGCAGATTGGAAACGACTTCTGGCAAGTCGATGGTCAGGTCCACACGCTCCTGCTCGGACCACTCACCCTGACCCGGGTCGTTGACCGTCGGGCTGAAGTTGGGCATCGCCGAGATCGGCGTTGGGCGCATCGACTCGTGCTTCTGGCGATTCGCCAGCGAGCGTGCGACGTGCAGGTAGTAGCGGTCGAGCGTGCCGTTGATGAACGTGTTGCGTTGGGAGCGGCCGGGATTGTGCCGAACACCCGCCTTGAGAAGCTCGGCGATCATCTCCTGGCGCAGGTCTTCGGCCTCCTCGTCGCCGAGGCGGAAGGCCTCGACCAGGCGCCGGATGCGGTAGTCGATGCGCGCGAGGGCGTAATCGTCGATGCAGTTGTCGGTCGGGAGGGCAGTTTGATCAGCCATCTGCAAGTCTCCGGAAAAGGCGGAAAACTCGCGACCCCCAGCGGGCCGCGACGCCCTCCGACGGGGTCGCAGATGGCGGCGTGAGAATGTCTGCGGCCGCCGCAACCAGCAGCGGCGACCGGAAGTTGCGCGCAGAAAAAACGCGATTGCAGTTGCAGCCGGCTACTGCAACTGCAATCGCGTCCTCGGGAGCAGCGGCCTCAGCGCCGCCGCTATGGCAGGGGTGGACACATTCAGGAGGAACGGCAGGAAAGAGACGCTCCGCAGGAGCGCGGGCCCGACACGAGGAGGTGGCCGCCGCGGCGAGCCGCTTACGTCATCCGGATCGCTCGCCTTGCACCGCCGCTTCGACATGGTCATTGCCAGAGGCGGTTGGCGGACCAGCGGACGGCGCACTTGACTCCCGGTCGCACGCGGGTACAGTATGTGTGCGGTTTGTTCGGCCGGGTCGGCAATACGCCAAACGGACTGTACCATGCGACGTGGCATCGCGGAACATAATCGGACGTTGTTGGAAGCCCTGCACCGCCAAGCCTCAGGGCCGTTTTCCGCCGCGGAGGCGGCCAGAATGCTTGGATTCGATCTGCGTCGCACCCGGCGGTTGTTGGCGTACCTCGCCGCGCGCGGTTGGCTGGTTCGCGTTCGGCGGGGACTCTACGCGCTCGTACCGCTTGGAGCCACTGAACCATCTGAGTGGCGCGAGGATCCGTGGGGCGTGGCGGCCAAGACGTTCGCACCTTGCTACGTTGGAGGTTGGAGCGCCTGTGAACACTGGGGCCTGACCGAGCAGATCTTTCGCGATGTGGTCGTGATCACCGCGCGTCCAACGCGCAGTCGCAGGCTCGAGATTCAGGGGACGGCGTTCCGGCTGAAAACTCTGCCAAAGAACGGGCACTTTGGGACACGCGCAGCGTGGCGTAATCGTATTCGCGTAGCGGTATCCGACCCAACGCGCACCATCGTCGACATCCTAGACGACCCCGAAATCGGCGGGGGAATCCGACATGTTGCAACAGTTCTCACCGCGTATTTCGAGAGTGAGCATCGCGACGAACCACGGTTCATCGAGTATGTGAACCGGCGCAGAAACCGCTCCGTGTTCAAACGGATGGGCTATCTCCTTGAGGCTTTGGCTATCGACGCCCCGAAGCTTATCGCGTCCTGCTACCACCTGAGAAGTGCCGGTTTGACGCGGCTCGACCCGACCGTCCGCGCCAAGGGGCGTATTGTGAAACGCTGGAATCTCAGGGTCAACGTCGAAGTACACGGAACGGAGCCGGCTGCGTGATCTCCAAGTTCGCAATCGAAGAGCGGGTTCGAGAATGGGGCCTGCGTGAAGACGTCGTCGAAAAAGACTACGTCATTGGCTGGGTGCTCTGGGGGATCGCCGCCGACCCGCTACTCGGCGCGCAGTGGGCCTTCAAGGGCGGCACGTGCCTGAAGAAGTGCTTCATTGAAACATATCGCTTCTCCGAAGACCTCGACTACACCGTTCTTCCTGGCGGCCCCATACGTCCAGACGATGTTCTTCCGCTCCTGTTGAACGTGCTCGGACGCGTCACCGAAGAGTGCGGCATCGACTTTGGAGAACGGGCGCCGATTCACAAGGGGCACAGCTCAGGCAACTACACGGAGGGGCGCGTGTATTACCGCGGACCGCGAGCAGCCCCGATGGTTGCGAGCATCAGATTGGACTTGAGCGCTTCGGAGCGGGTGATCCGGTCCACGGTTCTGCGTCCGATTGCCCATCCCTACCCGGACGACCTCCCGGAACCGAGGTTGGTCCGTTGTTACGCATTCGAAGAGATTTTTGCAGAGAAGATTCGCGCGATGGGAGAGCGAGGCCGCCCCCGCGACCTTTACGACGTGATCAATCTCTTTCGCCGGTCAGACCTGCGCGGCGAGCCTGCCGACATTCACAACCTTCTCGTACAGAAGTGTCACGCGAAGGGAGTGCCCGTGCCAACGCTCGCAGCCATTGAGTCCTCGGCCACGCGGACCGAGCTCGAATCAGAGTGGGCGAACATGTTGGCGCACCAGTTGCCGGCCTTGCCGCCGCTGGATGATTTCTGGGAGGAGCTGCCCAGGCTCTTCGCCTGGCTGGAAGGTGCGCTGGTCGAAGCGGAGCTGCCAACTGTCGCGGTGACCGCCGTCCCCGAGCTCGAAATCGGATGGGCGCCGTCGCCGACAATCGCGACCTGGGGAGCAGGCGTTCCGTTGGAGACGATTCGATTCGCCGCGGCTAACCTGCTATGTATCGAGCTAGGCTATAACGGCAGTCGGCGTGTGATCGAGCCCTACTCGCTTCGACGAACGCGCGCTGGCCACCTCTTGCTCTACGCCGTGAGAGCGGATTCGCGAGAACCGCGGGCGTACCGCGTGGATCGAATCGAAAGCGTGCGAGTTACCACGCGAACGTACCGCCCCGTCTACCGAGTCGAATTGTCCGCGAGCGGTTCGCTCCGTGCTCCGGAATTATCTCGCCCACGGCAACCAGGTGCTCCGAGGCAACGCACACGGTCTGTCCGTCACGGCCTCGTCTATGTCGTTCAATGCCCCTACTGCCATAAGACCTTCAAGAGAAAACACGCGGGTGCGACGAGGTTGAATGAGCATAAAGACACGAGCGGCCGGCGCTGCCCGGGATCGGGCCATCTTGGCTACGTGGTGGAAAGCCGCTACGTCTAGCATGCGTTCACGAGCGCAAAGATCCGTTCTATCGGCGCCGCTTGTAGTTCATGACCGCTTCAAGGGAGTCCGCGGTCTCCCACAAGATCTTCAGGACCGTGGCCCGCCTGTCGTTGAAGCAACGCGACACGTCAGGCTCGGACAGGCTGGTGCGTCGGGCGAGTTCCTTCTGGTTCGGCCGGGGCAGCAGGACGGGCTCGCGGCCGCGATCGCGGAGCGAATGGGCATGGTCGCGCGCGGCGAGCAGGTGCTTCTCCAGTTCCTTCTCGAGCTTCTCGATGTTGGCCGTTCTTGTGCCGCGTCGCGGCTGCGGCCTCGGATGTCGGCGCGGCATGGTCGCCGACGCAATCGTTCCGCCGGAACCGCCCTTGGCCAGCGTCCGGAGCACGCCCACGATCTTCATGACGCTGCGGGCAACGTCCTGCCGGTCCTGCCACACGCACGCTTCGTAGGTTTCGACATCGTCGCTTGCATAAAGTTCATAAAACGCATCCCTGGGACCGTCGTTGCGGAGGTACGCCACGGCATCCATGTCCCGCGCCAGCTCCTGGGCCTGCGGGATCGCCTCTTCTGCCAGTCGGTCCAGGGTCTCGGCGAGTTCTCCCAGTCCGTTCATCTGGAGCTGGGTGAGCAAGGGAGTCCAATCATCCTCGAACACGCCGGTCGCCAGCTCTGCGGGCCCGAGCATCTCCTGGAGGTCTTCGCCCAGCAAGGTCCAGTATCCTCCCGCAGGGTGGGGATCTGCTTCAGCGTCGCCGATTGCCTCCACCCAGGCGTGTAACTCGTCCGCCAGCCGCACGGCGACCTGCTGAATGCTCCGATCATCCTGCGCAGCCCGATCGGCCTCGACGAGCCCGAGCGCCTCGCGCAGCCCTGTCAGCCGCTGTCGGTACTGCTTCTTCTGCGAGCCGCCCATGTCACGCGGTGGGGCCTGCACCTCTACGTCTTGGTCAGCGACCATGCGCGAATCGGCCACGCCCGGACCATCGTTCGAGGCGGTTTTTGCTGCGGCCCACGGCTTGGCCGCGATCGCGTTCCCTCCCTGAAACGCTTCAATAAGCGAAAGGGCCCTGGTGACGCCATAGGGTGTGGCAGTTACGGCTGACCGCCATCCGGAACCACTGGGCATGCCGGGACGCCAGGCATCGTACTGGTGTTGCTCCAGGAACCCGAGTCGGACGCTCTCGGACACTGCCTGCTGCACTGCGTCAGCAACCGCCGCTGCGGCTTTGCGGCGCCAGATGAGACAGGCAATCTGCTTGCCGACGCGCTCCAGCGCCTCGCGCTCGACCCAGCCGTGGAACTGAACCTGCGGTCCGTGGTATCCGAACGGCAGGTGCGTGGGATTGAAATGCATCAGATGCCCCAACGCCGACGCGAGCAGCGTCATCGCGGACTCGAGTCGCACGTCCTGATGGGGCGGCGGCTGGTCAAGCAGACGCGGGACCTGCCGCAACCTCGCAATCCACTCGGGCGTGATCTGCCGATCGTCCGCCCGCACGCGACAAATTCGAAGCAGGACTTCGTCCACCAACCCATCCCCGTTGGGAACCGTTTTCGTTGCATTGACCGCGAGGAACCCCACTCCGACTGGATCGGCACTCGTGATGCATTCCGACTCTGCTGAGCTGCTGCGATTCATGCTTCGGCCCTCCGGTCCTGCGCGCTTGGCCGTCGCGCCTCTTATAGCACTGCATCGAGGTACTCGAGCGTCAGCCCACGTCGACCCCGCCGAGATGCGGCAAGGCCCGTTTGGTTGCGTGCCGTTGGCGCCGGGTGATTCGTCGGGCGTCCGGCAGGCAGGTCCGTACAGCGCAGCATGAGAACTGTCGCGCCTCCGCCGAAGCGCCGCCGGCCGGCGGCGGCGCCGGCGGGCCACATCGGGCACGAGGATTGCGCTGGCAGTACACTGCGCCGGAACATACCTGGACGACACCCGGCGCGCGCCGGGTTGACGGGGTGCGAAAAAGACGCCGGCGGCCCCCATCCGTGGGTGGCGATTCCTTGGCCGGCCGCCGGCCGGTCCAGGCTGGCATCGGTTGAAGCCGCAGCCGATCGTAGTTAGGTTATGGTTCGGTATTTCGGATGTCAAGCGGAAAAAACTTGGTCGGGACTCATTGCCTGGTCGCGGCACGGAGACCCTGCCACAACCGTCGCTGGTCCTGCCATGCTGGCTCACGGATTATCGGTCGCACGTGTCGTTCGGTGATCCGGTCGTCCCCGCACACAACCCGCGGCAGGAACAGAAGCTCCTCCTGGATGTCCGACGCCAGGTGAAGCAGGTTCATGATCTGCGTCACGCGGGCGCGGGAAACGTGCCCCAGGCGGGCCAGGTCCGCCTGGTCGGTGATGGCGCCTGAACGGATCAGGCCGTCGAAGCGAATTGCCAAGGCCATGAGACGGGCGACGCGGGGCACCCGGCCGGTGGGCACGTCGTCGGGCACCGGCCGCGGGCCGGGGCGGATTTCCCGGCGGCCCCTGTTCCGCAGCGAGAAGTGAATCCGGCGCGTGACGGTCAGGTCGCCGTCGTGCACGTCACGCCCTCCTCAACCGACAGCTCGCTGATCCCCGTCGGGTTGAACGTCACCGAGATCTTCTCCTGCGCGGCATCGTACGCGACCTGTTTGACGAGCAACTGCACGATCCGTTCGCGCACGCGCGGAGCGAGCGCATCCCAGACGGGATCGAACGCCTCGATGGCGCCGACGAGTTCGTCCTCGTCGATCAACCGCTGGCCGGCCAGCGCGATCTGGTCGTCGATCTGCGTCGCCCGTTGCTCGGCGTCGTGGAGGCGATCCTGGAGGTCGGCCAACCGGTCCCTCGCGTCCTCGCGCCGCATTCCTGGGCCGGTGAGATGTCGAATTGCAGCCGTCAGGCGCGCGATGCGCCGGTCGGCGAACTTGCGCTGTTCCTGCAGGCCTTCGATTCCCTCCTGGAGTTGCCGTCGCGCCCGCCGGATCGAATCGGCGATGACCTGGTCGTCGTTCCCGAGCGCGCGAATCTGGTCGACGACGAACTGCTCCAATTCGGCCGCGGGCAGCGACGGCGAGGGGCACTTGTCCCAGCCGCGCTTCTGGGCGTTCACGCAGACATAATAGCGATAGCGCCTGTTGCCGCTCGTGGCGAAGTGGTGGCTCATCGCGCAGCCGCAGGACACGCAGCGCACGAGGCCCTTCAGCAGAGCGCCGTACTTGTTGCGGACGTACGCGCCGCCGCTGTTGCGGTTGCGGCGGAGCAGGGCCTGCACGCGGCGAAACAGGTCCTCGTCGACGATCGCCTCGTGCTCTCCCTCGTAGACCTCGTCCTGGTACTTGACCTTGCCGAGATAGACGACGTTGGTCAGCAGCTTGAACAGGGTCGACTTGTCGAACAACTTGCCGCCGCGCTGCCTGCCCTTCTTCGTCGTCCAGGCCTTGTTGACCCAGCCGAGTTCGTCGAGCCCCCGGATCGTCGCGGTCACCGAGTTGCACTTCAGGTAGAGCCCGAAGATGTAGCGGACGCGCTCGGCCTCGTCGGGGTTGACGACCAGGCGCGACCCGGCCGGCTCGCGCAGGACGTCGTACCCGAGCACCGGCGGGCCCCCCGACCACTTGCCCTTGCGCCGCGCCGCGGCGATTTTGTCGCGCGTCCGCTCGCTGATGATCTCGCGCTCGAACTGGGCGAAGGACAGCAGCACGTTAAGCATCAGCCGGCCCATCGACGTGCTGGTGTTGAACTGCTGAGTAACCGAGACGAAGGCGACCTGGTGCTTCTCGAAGGTCTCCATCACGCGGGCGAAATCGGGCAGCGAGCGGCTCAGGCGGTCCACCTTGTAGACTACCACGCAGTCGATCTTGCCCGCCTCGATGTCGCCGAGGAGGCGCTGGAGCGCTGGGCGCTCCATGTTGCCGCCCGTGTAGCCGCCGTCGTCGTAGCGGTCGGAGAGGCAGACCCAGCCTTCGGCCTTCTGGCTGGCGATGTAGGCCTCCGCGCTCTCGCGTTGCGCGTCGAGCGAATTGAAGTCCTGTTCCAGCCCCTCCTCGGTGCTCTTGCGAGTGTAGATCGCACAGCGGATCGTCGTGGCGGTGCGTGCCCGCCTGTTGCTCTGTCCGGCGCGGCTGCCGTTGCCGTTCCCGTTGCCGTTTCCGTTGCGGCTCATGTCACTTCGCCCTCGTCACGCGCCCGGGTCGGCGTCGCGATGCCGAAGAAATGCCAGCCGTTCCAGTGCGATCCGGTGATCGCATGCGCGACCGCCGTCAGCGACCGGTAGGACCGGCCGTCGTACTCGAAGCCGTTCGACAGCACGGTCACCTCGTACTTGTGCCCCTTGAACACGCGCGTCAGACGGGTGCCTGGTGCCGGCAGGCGCTCGTCGCGCGACAGCGCGACCTTGCCCGTCACGGTTTTCAGATCCGCCGGTGCCGGCGGCATGGACAGCTCTCGCGGCGGTCGCGTTCGCAGGTCGGCATCGCGGGCCAGCTCGGCCGCCCGCCGCCGGGCCCGTTCCGAGAGGTCGCCCTCGGCCAGGGCCTGGAGCCGCCACGCGATGCGGCGGAAGAGGTACTGCCGGTTGGCGGCGTGGTTCTCTTCGTCGAACAGCTCCACGTGCCGCCTGCGAAGCTCCTTCACCGTCATCCGGCGTAGGGCGGCGATCTCCTTGGCAAGGCCGTCGGCGTTGACGTTCATGGTCATGTCGCTCTCGTCCTGCTGGTCCCGGCCGCCGCCATGCGGGGAGGCGTCTCGGGCCGTTAACCGTCCACCACACTGAGCCTCGTTTCGCGGGAAAGCTCAAGGCCGGTTTCCAAGGATTCCGAGGGTTTTTCGACAGACATGCTGGCCAACGCGCTGGCGGGCGTGTCGCTCCGGTCGGCCGCGAACATGCTCGGCGAATTGTCGAGAGGCACGCCAGCCAGTCCGCCAGCGGGCACGCCGATGCACACGTCGGCGGACGGGCCGCCCGCGCTGCCGGTGGTGCCGCTGGCGTCGGCCGTATTGCTTCCGATCAGCCGGACCAGCCCGGCAGCCAGAATGGCGATGATCTCGTCGCGGCGCTGCTCGGGCGCGATCTCTGAGCGGAGCGACCTCCGTGTCGCAGCCATGTGGGCTCCTTCCCCTGGCGACTGCCGAGGGAGTTCACCCGTCTATATCTGCGTGAGTATCGAAACTGTCGCGGGGCAGAACACCAAACCGGGCAGAACCCGGCACGCTCGAGACAACGCCGGGTTGCCGCCGTGCCTCCACCAGAACAGCGCACACAGCGTGCCACGTCCGAACCGCGGGAGGAGCGGTGTTCCCTAAAGGGTGAGGTACCCGAGATTCGCCAGACGGAATGTCATCGCCTGGGGGCTGACGTGGTATCGTTTTGCCAAGCGCTCTAACTCGTCATCCTTTGACAAGTCGATTGCCTCGCGCTCACGGAGGTCCTCGACGACAAAGGTTACCGGCATCAGAAGTTCGGCAGCGAACAGGTTTGCCTCAATCTCGGACCTGTCACTTCCTTCTGTTGAGCGCGCGTCACGCTTATATACTTGAAACCCCTTGTCAACATGGAAATCTTCGGTGCCGTGCAGTAGCAGATGGCCCAACTCGTGTGCGATCGTGAATCGCTTGCGGCCTGGGGCATGTGCTCGGTTTACGCCGATGAGCACCCGGTCGCCACCGGGGATGCGATGGAGGAATCCAGAGAGATCGTTTTCCGCTTGTGCCTCTCGAACCGTGGCACCGAGCACGCGCGCGACGCGTCGGACATCGACGGGCGGTTTCTCGATCTTGCATTCCTCCAGAAGCCGCTCCACAATTCGCCGGATGTGTTTCCTGCGAATAGCCATGGGTCACCTCTGCTTCCTATCGCCGTGCACGACCCGCTCGACGAACTCCTTGGCTGGGGGCGCAAGCCCTTCGGGTATGTCGCTTTCCGGTTCGGCGTCCGGGATCAGTAATCCCGGCTTGACGCAGAGCGCCCGAGCGAAATCCACAAACGTGTGCAACAGCACCTTCTGCCGACCGCGTTCGATGTTCGTTACCGACGTTCGGTTGAGTTTGACGCACTTCGCTAGCGCGTCCTGCGACAACCGTCGCTTCCTGCGCAGGTCCCGGATCCGTTCGCCCAGCTGGGCGTAGAACCGATCAACTTCGTCCATCGTACCGTCCACCGCTCCCATTGACGATTGCATCATACGCCCCGCAAGTCGCGATGTCAACGCCGCAAACATGTTTGTGTAACCAACATAATGCAAAGTGTGGTTTCATACATTGACATCAGGCCCAGGCCGCGCTGACGTTCAGCGTCATGCGGGTGCGCGTCAGCCGCGAGACGGTGCGGCGCCGACTGCACGACGAGGCGCTGGTGTGGCGTCGTCCGCGGCCGGTGGTGAGGCTCGTGGATCCGCGGCGTGGCGCGATCCTGCGCGATCTGCGGCAATTGCTGCGGGATTTGCCGGAGGACGAGATTGCCGTGTTCCAGGATGAGGTGGATGTGAACACGAATCCGAAGATCGGGTCCATGTGGATGCGCCGCGGCGAGCAGGCCGAGGTGGAAACGCCGGGCGACAATGAGAAGCGGTATCTCGCCGGGTCGCTCAACTGGCGGACGGGCGACCTGATCCTGACCGAGGGGGGCAAAGGGGAAGGCCGCAACTCGAAGTTGTTCCTCCGACATTTGGAGGATTTGCGGACGCGGCTGCGATGCTACCGGAAGATTCATGTGATTTGTGACAATGCCATCTTCCACAAGTCCCGCGCGGTGCGTGAATACCTCGCCGCGCACGGCGACCGGATCATCCTCCACTTCCTCCCGAAGCGCGCCCCGGACCTCAACCCGATCGAGCGTATCTGTTGGCCTCTGCATGAGGAAATCACGCGGAACCATACGTGCCAATCCATGGCGGAACTGCTCGATCTCGTCTTCGACTGGCTCGAACACCGACGACCGTTCGAGGTGGAACGCGACGCGTACCTGCAAACAAGGGCAGCATAGACCGGTTTACATATTGGGAGGAGCTATTTAGGCATCGATCCATACCACTACACGTGTGTCGATTCCCCTTCGGGCCAGCTGAGAGTACTAATCGCAACGACCGCTACGATGGGAAGCGTTGCTGCTGCCGTAACGACATGGGATATCCTTGAGCGATGGAAGCCCAGATATGTATTGCTCGCCCGGCGTTGCAGCGGGCGATCCTGCGAAGCAAGATCAACTACACATCGGTGACGTTGTTGTAGGCGAAACAGTGATCCCATATGAGCACGAGAAGTTGCGCCAGATGTCCGGCGACGAGATTGAGAAGAGGCGCAGGCAGCCAGCTTGGACGTCAAAGGGTAGGCTTTTCAGTGCGATCACGAAGCTTGCCAACGAGCTCGTCAGCAAAGGTAGCGGCCGCCGAAGCATCCACGTAGGTGCAATCGCGACTGGCAGCAAATTGGTTGAAAGCGAAGCGACATGGACTGATCTGCGCCGATTGCACGATAAGTTGCTCGCCCTGGAGATGGAGGCGGAGGGAGTAGTGTTCGCCTGCGAACAGCATCCCACTCGACCATTCTGGGCGGTCATCAAGGGCATAATGGACTACGGAACTGTGGATTCAAGACGCGAGAACAACAAGGAGGAGAGCCAAGCAAAGGCAGCAAGGACCGCTGCCGAATTCGTCCGAGACCTGTTAGAAGGAGGTTACCTGCCGATATCGGACGCGATCCGTCTCGCACGGCGATGAGTTGCGATGCTCAACTTAGATCTGGTGTTATTCTCCGGATTCATGGATCCCGCTTGCCACTAAAGATCCCGCCCATACCAACCGAGTCGGGATGTCGCGAGACGAGCTAGAAGATTAAGAAGGTATCCAATTATCCCAATGACAAAGATCAGAGCATACATGCGGGGTAGATCGAATCCTGCGAGGCTGTCGTTAACACGCGTGCCAAGCGCGTGTGTCGCCCCAAGCATAATCTCTCCAACGATGGTCAGGATCAACGCCAGACTAAGGCCCAAACGCGCGCCGTCCATGCTCTGCGGTAGCGCCTGCATGAAGATCACACCTATGCGATGTAGCAGTGTTCCACCGTAAACCTGAGTAACCTGGATGCGGAGCTGCGCGACATGGGCCACGCCGAAGGCCGTGTTTGCGACTATTACGAGACCAGCCCCAAAGGCAGCCATCGCGATGCGCGATGCTTCCCCCGTTTTCAGGAAGATCAAGAAGAGCGGTAGCAAAACAAACGCAGGAATTGACCGTAGGAAGTCCAAGGGACCGGTCAGAAGGCGATTCATCGCGGGAATGCTCCCAATTGCGGCCCCTAGTGGCCACCCGACTCCCAAGGCAAGGCCGAAGGATGCGAAGGTGCGCAATACCGTCATTGCGATATCGCTCCGGTACGGTGGCTCAGTGAGGAGACGAGAAGTTGACAATAAGATGTCCCAGGAATGGGGAACGAGAGCTGGCGAGGCAATGGCGGCGATCTCCCAAGTACCAATGACGACCGTCAAGGACGCGACTGTCTCCAGGATTCGTCGAGCACTGGGGCGTTTCATTGCTCTCTGGTCCCCGCCCGAACCGTGCGCACCTGCTGTTGAAAGCTCTCCTCGTGCATCCAGCGCAGAGGCCTTGGTGACGGATACGGGCATTCGATGCGGATCATGTCCTGCGCACCAACGCGAACCGGCATTGATCGGAAGGGGATGACGACGTCAGCCATGAACACGGTTAATTCTGGAGAATGGCTGATCAACAAAATGGTCAACCCGGAATCAACACGGATTCTCTGGAGATGCCCGAGCAACTCAATCGAGGCATCGTAGCTAAGGTTCGAAAACGGTTCATCTAATAGCAGCATTGATGCTCCCCTCGCCAGCGCCCTGAGTATGCAGGCCTTCTGCTGCTCACCGCCGCTCGTGGCCTGTGGCGGGCGACTTAGTGGTACGCTCAGGTTTGTACGTTCGCACAACTCATGGACCCGCCTGCACCGTTCACGACGCGGGACGCCAGCGAGCTTCAATGGCAAGGCGATGTTGTCGAGCATTGTCATCCACGGCATCAATGACTGGTAGGTCCGTTGCCAGACTACGCCCAACGTTGCCTCCTGCGCTAGCCCTCCGTCAATCTGCACGGTGCCACTGTCCGCTCGCATCGAATTAATGAGAACTTCGAACAGAGTCGTCTTTCCCACTCCGTTCGGACCGGCGATCACACCAACTTCATTCGCCGACAATGTGAACGAGACGCCGTCGAGAATGCGCCGGCGCTTCCCGTGACCGGCCCGCGAGACCCGGATATCTCGAAGTTCTATTGCCGTCGAGTCGTTCATGGCTTCTCAGGCACACCTGGGCAGGTCCATGGGTCGCTGCAAGGTACCTCATCTGACGGAAACCCAGACGGACAATCCTGGTAGAACACCTTCACTCGGGCATCCACCCTAGCGCGAAGCAAATTGGCGATTTTATGCAGTTCATCCTCCAATACGGGTAAGACGCCACTGTAGGCCGGACGCTTGTCAATAGTAGTTAGTTGCAACTCCGACGCATGCAGGCGCCGCACCAAACCAGCAAAACGCGCGGAAGCGATACTGGCTCGATTGTCCGTGCGACCGCGGACAACCATTGTCTGGACGATGATACCATCAAGCTGGCCGATTGAATCCGCGAGATCTTCCAGGTCGACATCGACACGCGGCTTATTGATCTCTTGAAAGGTACGCTCGTCTCCAGCATCGAGCTTAATCAGCCGTTGGTCAAACACCCGCAAGGCCTCAATGAATCTCGGGTCCGCATAGGGGACGGCATTTGTGAAAATCGTGAGCGGCACATGCAGACCGAGCCTCGCGAGCAGCTCACGGGTGAACTGGGCCACCTGGAACAAGTCAGGATGAACGGATGGGTCTCCGTTGCCAACAAAGGAGACGGAGTCAAAGCGCGCTCGATGCGTCAAGCGCTGCCGAATGCCGTGCTCAATCACCGGATATAGTTCAGGCACGCGGGTAAGCCTTTCAAGCTCGTGCCGGAGCGCTTCAACGCGATGAGGGCTAGGAAACTGGCAGTACATGCAGTCAAACGTGCAGAGGCGATGATCCTGAGGAAGCAGATTGACGCCAAGGGACCAGCCGATCCGGCGCGACTGGATTGGGCCGTACACCACACCATGACGATAAGGCAACTGGGGAAGTGAAATCGTTGGTTCAACCGACGGTGAAACAACAGTTTGGCCAGGTAATGTCTTCATTATTGTGCCCTCCAGCGATATATCAAGCGTTCCACGTCAACCGGTCCTTCAAGGCGACCAGCTTGGCGCAAGGCGCCCTCTTGGATGCGTAACCCATGTAGGTCCGGCGTCTGGATCGTGGTGAATCGCGTGATTACTACCTTCTCTGCCAACTCGGGTGGGATCGGCGTGAACTCCGGATACCGTGCTGCCCACTGTCCGTAGTCATGCTCGATCACAGTGACTGCGTCGTAAACACTGCGGACGAACGCGTCGGCGGCTTTTGGATTCTTGTCCGCCCAGCCTCGAGATATCAGAAAGCTTGCCGCGCAAATGGGCCTGCCGTCACCGATGTATTTCGCGATTGGTGAGGGGACGAGAACGCGCGAGAGCCCCTTCCCCGATCCAATCGTGATAAACGGCTCAAGGGTGAAGGCTGCATCCGCCGACCGAGCCTCGAGCGCAGGTAGGATGTTCGGCGGGGGCAACTGCTGGATCGCAACGCCGTCCGGATCAACACCAGCTTTCTGGAGGATGACCCGCAGGTACGCCTTGAGCTGTGATCCGGGAAAACAGATCACAGTCTTGCCTGCCAAGTCCCTTATGTTCTGCATCGGCGAGTCCGCACGCACGATGATTGCGTCAAAAACACGGTCTTCCGTCAAGATTTCCTGCAGGTAGATTTCCGCGTTCAACTTTCCGCGGGACGCTGCTGCGAGAATCGGCTCATCTGCACAAACACTGGTGGCCTGGATTTCACCGTTGATCAATGCCAGCAGGAGGAGATCCGAGTTCGCGTATCGCTTAAACTCGACTGCGACGCCGCGCCGCTCGGCGATGCCGTCCTTGACGGCGATCCAGTTTGGAAGGGTCGTGGATACGGGCAAGTAGCCTACAGCCATCTGAGTGGCAGCAGCCTTGCCTTCGCCGTCGTCCTCGTTCTTTCGACAGGCCGTCCCCAGTAGGGACGTTACAAGCAAAACCATCGTGCCCGTCGCGATTATTGCTGACAGCTTCATGAGCTTGGCTCCGAGTTTGGAAAAAGGGGCCGAATCGCATCGGTGGGGCAACGATACGACCAGTCTGCCAGTTCTTTTTGCACATGACCAACATTCTGCACACTCAGCCACTTCGATGCATTGAGATCAAGGCGACTGCTTAGCTCCGTCGTCACTTCCACCCACGCCTGAAGGACATTCGAGCGATACAGCATGCCTGCGTCTAGCCCATTGGTCTGGCGGTCCCGCTCAGCGAGTTGGCTGACAATGCCGATGCGGCAAAACAGTGTTGCAATAGACGGTAGACCCGCGTCGGAAGCGCCGAGCACATAAACCTGGTCAGTCCACCGCTGCGTACCCTTCGCTTCCTGCGCAAATACCCTGCGCAGCGTAAACTTAAGATCTGAAACCATGCGCTCATACCCTCCCCAATCGTTTCGAGCAACATAAAGGGCACGCATGCCATGGCGCAAGCACCCGCGCACCTTGGCCGCGACGGCCTGATCCTCGGCCGTAAAGAATCCAATCGATGAGTGAATCTGAAGCACGAGCGACGAGGCATCACCGGTGCTACTGGCGCTTTCCAGCAAGTGCACGACCCCGTAGGGCCCTTCGGCGAAGATGGGCGGCGGGCGATTGAGTCGTTCAAAACCAAGATCCTCTATGAGCCGACGCTGCTCTTCCGCGCTAGCAACCTGGTCGTCGACACCTCGCCACGCACCAAGGTCCTCAAGTGCCCACACGAACGCGTTGGCCATCTCCGTGGAGCGTGGTGCGCGGTCGCTCGCTTTTTCGATCGGGCTTGGCATTGTTCGATAGTGCCGAACGGTGCTAGCCTTCACGCGATCGGTTACCCCAAGCCGCGCCAAGTAGATGTTCATCTGCTCAGCCAAGTCCGCCGACGTCACTGCCCGCCGCTTGTTACCGCGTGCCAGCACGGTTTCGGCGAGGAGACGCTTCCAGCCTGCCGCCGCGCTACCTGCGTCTCTGGATTGCTTCACGCTCATCCGCCTGTCCTTGCCCGTGGAGCCCAATGAGCCACGCTGACCCATGATTATACCATCGGATCGGCGGGGTAGCAAACCTAAACGTCCTCGTCAGCGACAGGCGCATCGGCAAGCGCTGCAGCACGTCGCTTGATCGCCTGAGGAGATATTGCCAAATGTCGTTGATGGCGTCGTAATCAGGCGGCGTTCCTCTCGGCCTTTTCTCCGTTGACGAACTTCACGCCGGCGATGACGTCCGGGAGCAGCGTCGCGCCGTTGAGCA
>Ga0187893_10005952_pt1 | contig 21302 bp, 15 predicted proteins | sample MA1701074metaG_FD_139574 | JGI IMG/M metagenome (GOLD analysis project Ga0187893, IMG submission 139574) | White microbial mat communities from a basaltic lava cave in the Kipuka Kanohina Cave System on the Island of Hawaii, USA - MA170107-4 metaG ...
GTCCCCGGTTACGTGATCATTCAGTTGAAATCAGAGTTCAGTCTATAGAGCGCTAGGCAATCAAGGAGACAGCGATGGCGAAGGAGAAATTTGACCGTAGCAAGCCCCACGTCAACATCGGGACGATTGGGCACATAGATCACGGCAAGACAACGCTGACGGCAGCGATCACGAAGGTCTTGGCGAAGAACAATCCGAAAGTGCAGTTTCGGAGCTTCGATTCGATTGACAACGCGCCGGAAGAGCGGGAGCGGGGCATCACGATCGCCACAGCGCACGTGGAATACGAGACCAAGAACCGGCACTACGCGCACGTGGACTGCCCGGGACATGCCGACTACATCAAGAACATGATCACGGGAGCGGCGCAGATGGACGGCGCGATCCTGGTGGTGGCAGCGACGGACGGGCCGATGCCGCAGACGCGGGAACACATCCTGCTGGCACGGCAGGTGGGCGTGCCCTTCATCGTGGTGGCGATGAACAAGGTTGACGCGGTGGACGACCCGGAACTGCTGGACTTGGTGGAGTTGGAAGTGCGGGAATTGCTCAAGACCTACAAGTTTCCGGGAGACGACATACCGGTGGTGCGGGTGAGCGCGCTGGGAGCGATCAACGGAGAAGCGAAGTGGGAGCAGGCACTGGAAGAGTTGATGGAGCAGGTGGACAAGTACATTCCACTGCCACCGCGGGAGATTGACAAGCCATTTCTGATGCCGGTGGAAGACATATTCTCGATTTCGGGACGCGGGACGGTGGTAACGGGCCGGGTGGAGCGCGGGAAGGTGAAGGTGGGAGAAGAGATTGAGATTGTGGGGATCCGTCCGACGGTGAAGAAGGTGGTGACGGGCGTGGAGATGTTCAAGAAGTTGCTGGACGAGGGAGTGGCGGGAGACAACGTGGGATTGTTGTTGCGAGGAGTGGAGAAGGACGACGTGGAGCGGGGACAGGTGATTGCGAAGACGGGCTCGATCACGCCGCACACGAAGTTCAAGGCCGAGACCTACATTTTGACGAAGGAAGAGGGCGGGCGGCACACACCGTTTTTCAAGGGCTACCGGCCGCAGTTTTACTTTCGGACGACGGACGTGACGGGAGTGGCGACGTTGCCAGGGGGAACGGAGATGGTGATGCCGGGAGACAACGTGGCGTTGGAGATCGAGTTGATTAACCCGATCGCGGCGGAGAAGGGGTTACGGTTTGCGATCCGGGAAGGCGGACGGACGGTAGGCGCCGGCACGGTCACCGAAATCCTGGCTTAGGCAGGCGTCGAGCCCCGGGCGTTAGCTGAATTTTTGAGTTGAGCGAACATGCGAGATATCATCACTTTACAGTGTAACGATTGCAAGAATCGAAATTATTCGACGACGAAGAATAAGAAGAAGACCACGGCACGGCTGGAGTTTAAGAAGTTCTGCAATACGTGCAGAACTCACACTGTGCATCGTGAAACTAAGTAGCCTACGGAGCGCTCGCAGAGCGTCCGTAGTTTTTCATGTAGGCCAGTAGCTCGAATTGGTAGAGCGCCGGTCTCCAAAACCGGATGTTGGGGGTTCGAGTCCCTCCTGGCCTGCCAGTCCTCATCAAACGGGTCATATTTATGGCAACCGAAACTTTGGTTGAACGGTCCTCGCTTCTGGAGAAACTCCGGATCAGGCAGATGCAGCAGTTCTTTGTCGAAGTTCGGGCGGAATTGAAGAAGGTCTCGTGGCCCGGGCGAAAGGAAGTTTACGGCACGACCATTGTTGTCGTTTGTGCAGTCTTCTTCTTCGGCATCTATCTGGGCTTAGTGGACTTGGTATTGCGCTTGGGCGTTGATCAAATCTTTAAGTTCTTCAGGTAGCCCAGTACCTGTATCTGTCCTATTACGGAGCGGCAATGGCAAAACAGTGGTACATCGTTCACTCGTACTCGGGATTTGAGAGGAAGGTCGCCGAGAGTCTGAAGAGCCGCATCCAAGCATTTGGAGTTGAGGAAGAGTTTGGCGATATTATCGTGCCGACTGAAGACGTTATCGAGATGAAGGGTGGCAAGCGGGTCACCAGCTCCAAAATGACATTTCCGGGCTATGTGCTTGTCGAGATGGACATGACGGACCGAGCCTGGCACATCGTCAAAAACACACCGCGTGTTACTGGGTTTGTAGGATCAGGGCTGAAACCTTCTCCTCTCAGCCAGGCGGAAGTTGACCAGATCATCTACCACGCCGAGCAGACCGCCGAGAAACCAAAGGTTGAGCTGACGTTTGAAAAGGGTGAATCGGTGAAGATTATCGACGGTCCCTTTAACAGTTTTACTGGCACCGTGGACGAACTGAACGAGGATCGCAATACCTTGAAGGTGATGGTGACCATCTTTGGACGACAGACGCCCGTTGAGCTGGATTACTTGCAGGTAGAGAAAGTGTAGGTAGGTACGCGCTGCTGCGCGTCCTGTTCAAAAGCTACCGAGACGGACGCGCAGCAGCGCGTCCCTACCAAAGCGTAGGAAGAAATTCTCAATGGCAAAAAAAATCACTGGTTACATCAAGTTGCAGATTCCTGCCGGAAAAGCGACGCCTGCACCTCCAGTCGGACCCGCGTTGGGTCAGCATGGCGTCAACATCATGGATTTCTGCAAGGCGTTCAACGCCAAGACATCGGGCAAGGATGCGGAAGGGCTCATCATTCCCGTCGTCATTACGGTCTATGCTGACCGGTCTTATTCATTCATTACCAAGACCCCGCCAGCCTCAATCTTGCTGAAACGGGCATCGGGAATTGCCAAGGGGTCTGGCCAGCCAAACAAGAACAAAGTCGGAAAGGTGACGGAAAAGCAGGTGGAGGACATTGCCAAGTTGAAACTACCCGACTTGAATGCCCATGACGTGGCGGCTGCGGTGAAGATCGTTAAGGGCACCGCACGCAGCATGGGGATCGAGATCGTCGGTTAAGGAGCAGAAATGGGTCGCGTGGGAAAAAGGTTTAAGAAGGCAAAGAGCCTGGTTGAGGTAAAGCCCTACAAGCTGGAAGATGCCATGCCGTTGATCAAGAAGATGGCAACAGCGAAGTTTGATGAGACGGTTGAAGTTGCCATGCGTCTGGGAGTCGATCCCAAGCACGCCGACCAGATGGTGCGTGGAACCGTTGTGCTTCCGCACGGTCTTGGAAAGAGCAAGAAGGTTTGCGTCATCGCATCCGGTGAGAAGGTCAAAGAGGCAGAGCAGGCCGGCGCCGAGCATGTTGGCGGCGACGATCTGGTTGCCAAAATTCAGGAAGGCTGGCTGGATTTTGATGCCTTGATTGCCACGCCCGATATGATGAAGTCGGTCGGTAAGCTCGGCAAGGTTCTGGGACCCAAGGGACTGATGCCGAATCCAAAGACGGGCACCGTCACATTTGATTTGGCGAACGCGGTTCGGGAAATCAAGGCCGGCAAGGTGGAATTTCGCGTGGACAAGACATCGATCATACATACACCGGTGGGCAAAGCTTCCTTCACTGCTGAAAAGTTGATTGACAACGCCCGGACGTTGATCGATTCCGTGGTGAAGGCCAAACCGGCAGCTGCGAAGGGGAAGTATGTCCGCAGCATCTCGATCAGTTCCACAATGGGGCCCGGAGTTTGGTTGGATCTGGTGGCATTTGAAAAGTAGTCTTTGAATCTTTAGGAGTCATTTCATGGACCGGAGCGAGAAGGACAAGGAAATTGAAGCATTGAATGCCGAGTTCAAGGCGGCGAAAAACCTGTTTGTCGCTGGTTTTCAAGGGTTAACCGTAAGCCAGGACAGCGAGCTGCGACGCAGCATCCGCGCAGCAGGTTCGAAGTACAAGGTGGTCAAGAACACCCTGGCGCAACGAGCGTGTAAAGATACCTCTGTTGAGCCTTTGAAGGAGAAATTCGCGGGCAGTAGCGCGGTGTTGTACAACGAAAAAGATCCGGTGGCTCTCGCCAAGGCCATTACGACGTACGCGAAAAGCAACCCATTGTTTGTGTTCAAGGCAGGTGTGGTTGAGGGTCGCGTGGTCAACCTGGCCGACCTCGACCAAATCGCGACGCTGCCTTCCAAAGGGGAGCTCATTTCGAAACTGATGTTCCTCCTGAATTCGCAGGCGCAGCGAATAGCTAGCGTTGTTTCCGCTGTTCCGAGAAATTTGGCCGTGGTTCTCAACCAGGCGAGCGAGCAAAAGAAGTTCAGGGAGTAACTGGAAGATTTTCTGAGACGCTGAAATTAAACATCATTGAGGAGGATGTAATGTCTGACAAAGTTCAAAAGATCCTGGATGAGATTAAGGAGCTGAGCCTGCTTGAGGCATCGAAGTTGGTGAAAGCGCTCGAGGAGGCTTTCGGCGTTTCTGCCGCTGCCGCGGCGCCAGTGATGGTGGCTGGCGGAGCCGGTGGCGGCGGCGCGGCGGCGGCTCCGGCTGAAGAGAAGACGGAGTTCACCGTGGTTCTGACCAACGTCGGTTCGAACAAGATCAACACCATTAAGGTCGTTCGCGAAGTCACCAGCCTCGGCCTCAAGGAAGCCAAGGATTTGGTCGATGGCGCTCCCAAGACCCTGAAGGAAGGCGTCAGCAAGGATGAGGCGGAAGCCATCAAGAAGAAGTTTGCCGACGCGGGAGCTGCTGTCGAGTTGAAGTAAAAATTCAAGGTTCTATTGTCCGGAATTCGATCTTCAATCTCAAAATTGGGTCAATTTCCTTCAGGGGGAAAGTGCGCTTTCCCCCTATCCCTGTTTCCTCAGAGCCCAGATCTGAATCATTTTTCCAGCATAGCCAGCATAGATCGTTAATCAAGAGCGGAATCCGGCTGAGGCCGTCGCCGGTTCTTAAGGAGTCACCAAGATGGCAGTCGCGTCGAATGGGAAACTAAGAGAGCGCGTCAATTTTTCAAAGATCTTAACCTCGATCCAAATTCCCAACCTGATTGAAGTTCAGAAGAAATCCTATGAGCGTTTTCTTCAAATGAACCTTCTGCCTGGGGAAAGGGAAGACATCGGTCTGGAAGCCGTTTTTAACTCGGTTTTCCCGATCAGCGATTTTAGGGGTGTGTCTTCCTTGGAGTTCGTGGATTTCTCGATTGGCAACTGGGAGTGCAAGTGCACAAATCTGAAAGGACTGTCGCATCTCCGCGGCAAGTGCAAGTCCTGCGAAAACGTCATCATCACCAATCCGTTCTCAATTGACGACATCGTTTGCTCGAAGTGCGGCACGTTCAATCGCAATATCTCCACGTTCTGCAACCGTTGTGGCGATCCCGTCAGCCTGAAGTTGAAGTACGACATGGCGGAGTGCCAGGAACGGGGCATGACGTATGCTGCGCCGCTCAAGGTCACCATCCGGCTCACGATTTATGACAAGGACCCTGACACTGGCCAGAAGGCTATTCGAGACATCAAGGAACAGGAAGTCTATTTTGGCGAAATCCCGCTGATGACCGAGAACGGCACGTTCATCATTAACGGTACTGAACGTGTGATCGTCAGCCAGTTGCATCGCTCCCCTGGCGTCTTCTTTGAGTCGGCCAACGCCAAGACCTATTTCCTGGGCAAGATCATTCCTTACCGCGGTTCGTGGGTGGAGTTTGAGTACGATCAGAAGAATCTTCTGTATGTGCGCATCGATCGAAAGCGCAAGTTCCTGGGAACCATCTTCCTGCGCGCATTGGGGCTCAAGTCTGACGAGGAATTGATCCGCGCTTTCTACAAGACCGATCTGATCAGCATCGTCGACAGCAAGTTGTATTGGAATGTCTCCGAGAATCTGATTGGCATCAAGATTTCACATGACGTCATCAACCCGAAAACGAAGGAAGTCATCGGCCATGCTGGCAAGAAGATTTCCCACAGCATCTACAACCTCATCACCAAGGCGCACATCACGCAGGTAGAGATTTCGCCGAACGATCTCGAAGGGTGTTTCACCGTCGCGGATGTGGTCAGTCGTGAGACCGGCGAGGTATTGCTTGAGTCGAATCAGGAACTGAAGCCAAACACCATCTCTGCGATCATTGATGCCGGCATCACCGAGTTTTCAATCTTCAATCCTGAGCGAGACGACGCCGGGACGGTGCTTAGTCAGACCATGCGCAAGGACACGATCAGGACGACGCAGGAAGCCCTGATCGAAATCTACCGCAAGATGCGGCCTGGCGATCCGCCAACGCTGGAAACAGCCACGAACCTTTTCGAAGGAATGTTCTTCGATGCTCGAAAGTACGATTTCTCCCGCGTTGGCCGCTTGAAGTTCAACATCAAGCTCGATCTGAATTCTCCCCTCGACAAGCGCACGCTCGAGCCCGATGACTTCTACGCGGTCATTCGTTACTTGTTGAAATTGCGCAAGGGCATTGGTCTGGTCGATGACATTGACCACCTCGGAAACCGCCGTGTGCGCGCCGTTGGCGAACTTCTCGAAAACCAGTTCCGTATCGGCTTGGTGCGTATGGAGCGGGCCATCAAGGAAAAGATGTCGGTTTACCAGGAAATGTCCACGGCGATGCCGCACGATCTGATCAATGCGAAGCCTGTGATGGCCGCTGTGCGCGAATTCTTTGGTTCCAGCCAACTTTCACAGTTCATGGACCAGACCAACCCGCTTTCTGAGATCACCCACAAGCGGCGTCTTTCGGCACTGGGCCCGGGTGGGTTGAGCCGCGAACGCGCCGGATTTGAGGTTCGCGATGTGCATACCACCCACTATGGGCGCATCTGCCCGATTGAAACGCCGGAAGGACCCAACATCGGGTTGATTTCTTCACTCAGTTGCTATGCGCGCATCAATGAATTCGGATTTATTGAGAGCCCGTATCGCAAGGTGAAGAATGGCAAGGTTGTGGATTACGTTACGGTGAGCAATGGCGGAGACTCTGATTTCAAGATTGGCGAACACCTGGAGAAGAACGTCGTTGAGAATGAAAACAAGGCACTCCGGGCGAAGGCCGGAAAGAAACGCCCTGCGGACTATGAGCCCTATTCGTTTTACCTGACCGCCTGGGAAGAAGACAAATATATCGTCGCCCAGGCGAACGTAGAGTTGGACGCAGAGGGTAACATCACATCCGATCTCGTCAACGCCCGGCAGGCCGGAAACTTTGTTCTCAAGAACCGCGAGGAAATCGACTACATTGACGTTTCGCCCAAACAACTCGTCAGTGTGGCGGCATCGCTGATTCCGTTCCTGGAAAACGACGATGCCAACCGCGCGCTCATGGGTTCGAACATGCAGCGCCAGGCCGTTCCCTTGCTGCGTGCGGATGCCCCCTACGTTGGAACTGGCATGGAAAAGGTGACGGCGCACGATTCGGGTGCCGTTGTCATGTGCCGGCGCGCTGGTGTGGTAGACAGTGTCGACTCGGAACGCATCATTGTGCGCGTCGATACGGGCGAGTCGGGCCAGCTCTCGCGCGAGGTCGGCGCTGACATCTACCAGCTGAAAAAATTCAAGCGGTCCAATCAGAATACTTGCATCAACCAAAAGCCCATTGTCCGGAAGGGAGATCGGGTGCATGCGGGCCAAGTGTTGGGTGACGGGCCTTGCACAGATATGGGCGAGCTCGCTCTGGGTAGAAATGTTCTGGTGGCATTCATGCCTTGGCGCGGCTACAACTTCGAAGATGCGATTCTGGTCAGCGAAAAACTCATTAAGGAAGACTACTACACCTCGATTCACATTGAGGAATTCGAGATAGAAGCGCGGGATACAAAGCTGGGACCTGAAGAAATCACGCGCGATATTCCGAACGTGAGCGAGAGCTTTCTGCGAGACCTGGACGAGAGCGGCATCATTCGACTTGGCGCTGCCGTCAAACCTGGCGACGTGCTTGTCGGAAAGGTAACCCCGAAAGGCGAAACCCAGCTGACTCCCGAAGAGAAGTTGCTGCGCGCCATCTTTGGTGAGAAGGCTGGCGACGTGCGCGACGCGTCACTCATCACTCCACCCGGTATCGAGGGTGTGGTGGTGGAGGTGAAAGTTTTCTCGCGCAAAGGGCAGGACAAGGACGAACGCGCAAAGGCAATCGAAGACGGCGAGATTGAGAAGCTGGAGAAGAACCTCAACGATGAAATCCGCATCCTCACGGACGAGCGGAACAAACGCGTTTGCCAGCTGCTGGAAGGCCAGGTGTTGACGGCTGACCTGGTTAACGAGCGCTCCGGAAAGCGCATCCTGACTAAGAAGACAACGCTGACGCGCGAAATCATTCAACGATTGAGCGCCAAGGATCTGTCCCGCGTCAAGACCGGTCAAAAGGACGGCTCTGTCTCCGAGCAGGTTCTGGAAATCGAGGAAATGACCGCGCGACAAATCGATGTCTTGCAGAAGCTGCACGACGAGCGGGTCGGGAAGCTGAAAAAAGGCGATGAGCTGCCTCCTGGAGTGATCAAGCTCGCCAAAGTCTATGTCGCCATGAAAAGAAAGTTGTCAGTGGGCGACAAGATGGCTGGTCGTCACGGCAACAAGGGCGTCATCGCCAGAATCCTTCCGGAAGAAGATATGCCTTACTTGCCAGATGGCACACCGGTCGAGATTGTGCTCAATCCGCTGGGCGTTCCTTCACGTATGAACGTCGGCCAGATCCTTGAAACTCACCTTGGCTGGGCAGCCAAAGCGCTGGGGCTGCGTTTCGCAACCCCCGTTTTCGATGGTGCCACGGAGAAAGAGATCAAACTGCAGCTTACGAAGGCCGGTTTGCCAACTTCGGGGAAAACCTATTTGCACGACGGTATGACGGGCGAGCGATTTGAGCAGCAAGTGACCGTTGGATACATCTATATGCTCAAGCTCTCGCACTTGGTAGATGACAAGATCCACGCGCGCTCCATTGGTCCCTATTCGCTCATCACCCAGCAGCCGTTGGGCGGCAAGGCGCAGTTCGGCGGCCAGCGCTTTGGAGAAATGGAAGTGTGGGCACTGGAAGCCTACGGTGCAGCGCACATTCTTCAGGAACTGCTGACGGCCAAGGCCGACGATGTATACGGCCGCGCCAAGATTTACGAAGCGATTGTGAAGGGTGAAGCAGCCATTGAACCCGGGCTGCCAGAATCTTTCAATGTGTTGATCCGAGAGCTGCAGAGCTTGTGTCTTGATGTGGAGTTGATTAAAGGACCGTCAGACAACTGATGGGCCACAATCAGCCACGGTCAAGCTGGAAACTCTAAGTTATCAATTGTACCCTCCCGAGGAGGTCTACCTTGTTTCGACAAAACCCATACGACCGAGGCAACGTCATCGCTGATTTCGATAGCATCAAGATCAGCCTGGCTTCGCCCGAGAAGATTCGTTCCTGGTCCAAAGGCGAGGTTACCAAACCCGAAACCATTAACTACCGGACTTTCAAGCCGGAACGTGATGGCCTGTTTTGCGCCAAGATTTTCGGCCCCGTAACGGACTGGGAATGTCTTTGCGGTAAGTACAAGCGGATGAAACATCGCGGCGTCATATGTGACAAGTGCGGAGTGGAAGTCACTTTGTCCAAGGTACGGCGCGAGCGTCTGGGGCATATCGAGCTGGCGAGTCCGTGCTCGCATGTCTGGTTCTTCAAGGGACTGCCGAGCCGTATTGGCCACCTGCTAGACATCAGCCTGCGCGAGCTTGAGCGAATCTTGTACTTTGAAGCTTACGTCGTGATTGATGCCGGCGATGCTCCACTCAAAGACAAAGAAGTCCTCAACGAGGAGAAGTACCGGCAGCTGATGGATGAGCACGCTGGCAAGTTCACCGCCATGATGGGTGCTGAGGCCATCAAGCAGTTGCTGAAGCAGCTCGACATTGAAGAGTTGTCAATCGAACTGCGTCACAAGATGAAGACGGAGACCTCTCAGCAAAAGAAATTGAAATTTTCGAAGCGGCTGAAAGTGGTCGAAGCTTTCCGGAAATCCGGCAACAAGCCCGAGTGGATGATCCTGGATGCAATTCCGGTTATTCCACCCGAATTGCGACCGCTGGTTCCTTTGGACGGTGGACGTTTTGCCACCTCCGACTTAAATGACCTGTACCGCCGCGTGATCAACCGCAACAATCGGTTGAAGAAACTTATTGAGCTGCATGCACCCGACGTCATCGTGCGCAACGAAAAGCGCATGCTGCAGGAAGCGGTTGATGCGCTGTTTGACAACGGGCGCCGTGGCCGCGTGTTGCGCGGGGCCAACAACCGCCCGCTCAAGTCCCTGTCCGACACGCTGAAAGGCAAGCAGGGACGCTTCCGCCAGAATCTTCTTGGAAAGCGCGTTGATTATTCCGGACGTTCCGTGATTGTGGTCGGCCCCGATCTCAAGTTGCATCAGTGCGGCCTCCCCAAGCGGATGGCGCTCGAACTGTTCAAGCCTTTCATCTATAACCGGCTTGAACAGGCTGGACATTGCACAACGATCAAGGCTGCCAAGGAAATGGTGGAGCAGCAGGATCCCATCGTCTGGGACATTCTCGAAGAGGTGATCCGCGAGCATCCGGTGCTTCTCAATCGTGCGCCCACCCTTCACCGGCTGGGCATTCAGGCGTTCGAGCCCAAACTCATCGAGGGCAAGGCCATTCAGATTCACCCTCTGGTCTGCACAGCCTTCAATGCCGACTTCGATGGCGACCAGATGGCTGTGCATATTCCGTTGTCGCCTGAAGCGCAGATTGAAGCCTCGGTTCTCATGCTGGCCTCGAACAACATTCTTTCGCCGTCGAATGGCATGCCCATCGCGGTCCCGACTCAGGACGTGGTTCTTGGCTGCTACTACCTCACCATGTCCAAGCCAGGAACCAAAGGGGAAGGCCGTGCTTTCGGTAGCACGGAGGAAGTCTTGCTGGCTCTGGAAGCCGGAGAACTCGAAACGTTGAGCCCCATCCGCTACCGTTACACGGGTGACGTGATCGATTTGACGACTTCCTATGACGACCAGAGTGTGTTGCACACCGAAGTGATCCACCTGCAAAAGGATTTTCTGAAGACAACGGTTGGAAGGGTGATTCTGAATGACCATTTGCCCAAGGAAATGCCGTATATCAACGGCCTGCTGAAGAAAAAAGGGTTGGGTCAACTGGTGCAGTACTGCTACCTCAAGCTGGGGTTGGAGAAGACAGTCAAAATGCTCGATGAGGTAAAGGCGCTGGGCTTCCACTATGCCACGCGGGCTGGCATCTCCATCGGCATCGAGGACTTGTTGATTCCGAGCGAAAAAGGAAAGCTCGTGGAATCGGCCGAACGCGAAGTGCTGAAGGTAGAAGGCCAGTACCAGGAAGGTGCGATCACCAAGGGCGAACGCTATAACAAGGTGATCGAAATCTGGTCGAACGTTACCGAGAAGGTGGCCGACGAGATGATCCGCGGCATCGAGACGCAGAACAAGGAGGGCATTGAGTTCAACCCAATTTACATCATGGCTGACTCGGGTGCTCGTGGTTCGAAGCAGCAGATCCGTCAGTTGGCTGGTATGCGTGGCTTGATGGCCAAGCCGTCCGGTGAGATTATCGAAACACCCATCAAGGCCAACTTCCGTGAAGGACTGACCGTGTTGCAGTACTTCATTTCGACGCACGGCGCCCGCAAGGGATTGGCGGATACGGCGTTGAAGACTGCTGACTCCGGCTACCTCACCCGTCGTCTGGTGGATGTGGCGCAGGATGTCATCATCTCCGAACCGGATTGCGGCACGATGAACGGCATCTATGTCGGTTCCATCGTGGAAAGCGGTGAGATCATCGAACCGCTGCGCGACCGCATCGTGGGCCGCGTTTCCCTTGATGAGATCAAGGACTACGAAGGTAACGTGATCGTGGATGTCAACGAGGAGATTACGGAAAACCTGGCCAGCGAGATTCAAGCAGCCGGCGTGGAGCGGGTAAAGATCCGTTCCGTGCTGACCTGCGAATCCCGGCGTGGCGTCTGCATCAAGTGTTACGGACGCAACCTCGGCACCGGCGCCATGGTTGAGCTGGGAGAAGCCGTGGGCGTGATTGCAGCCCAGTCCATCGGCGAGCCTGGCACGCAGTTAACCATGCGCACCTTCCACATCGGTGGCACGGCAAGTCGTGTTTCGGAACAGTCAACCCTCGACGCCAAGAACGATGGCGTTTTGAAGTTCATCAATCTCACCTCAGTTCAAAACAAGGCGGGCGACCTGGTCGTGATGAACCGCAACGGCTTGATTGCCATTGTCGATGAGAAGGGACGTGAGAAAGAAAAGTACTCAGTCGTGTACGGCGCCAAGATCAAGTTCAAGGAAGGCGACGACGTCAAGGAAGGCGACAGCCTTGTGGAATGGGATCCTTACACCTATGCGATTTTGACCGAGGTGGGCGGCACAGTTCAGTTCAAGGATTTGGTGGACGCTGTCACTATGACCGAAGAAGTTGACGAAGTCACCAGCATGTCGCGCTGGGTGGTCACACAGTCGCAGGATGAGAAGAGACAGCCTCAGATCGTCATCAAGAGTTCTGATAAACATAAGACCGTCAAGAAATACCTGATGCCGGAACGCGCGCACTTGATGGTGCAGGACGGTGACGAACTGAATCCCGGGGACGTTTTGGCAAAGATCCCGCGCGAAACCACCAAGACCAAGGACATCACCGGAGGGTTGCCGCGCGTCGTCGAGTTGTTCGAAGCCCGCAAGCCGCGCGAGACGGCGGTGATCACTCACATCGACGGTGTCGTTAAGTACGGCGACATCGCCAAAGGGACCCGCAAGATTCTGGTGACCAACGAAAACGGCATGGAGCGTGAGTACTCCCTGCCACGCGGTGTGCACGTCAACGTTCAGGAGGGCGAAACGGTGCGCGCTGGCGAGCCTTTGATGGACGGGCCTCTGAACCCGCACGACATCCTGGAGGTTTTGGGAGAGAAGGAATTGCAGGCTTATCTGGTCAACGAAATCCAGGAGGTTTACCGTCTGCAGGGCGTGAACATCAACGACAAGCATATTGAAGTCATCGTGCGTCAGATGATGCGTTGGATTCGAGTCGAAGAAGTGGGGGACACAGATTTCTTGCTCGAAGAGCAGGTGGACAAGTTCCGCTTCAAGGAAGAAAACGATCGCGTCATTGGCGAAGACGGCCGTCCAGCACGCGGAGAGCCGCTCTTGCTGGGAATCACAAAGGCGTCTCTCTCCACGGACTCCTTTATTTCCGCGGCATCATTCCAGGAGACGACTCGCGTTCTCACCGAAGCCTCCATCAGCGGCAAGGTGGACTACCTGCGTGGCTTGAAGGAGAACGTCATCATGGGTCGCCTCATTCCGGCTGGAACTGGCATGGAGCACTACCGGAACGTCAAACTGAAATCCGATGAACCGGTTCGTTCTGAAGAAGCCGGAGAAGAGGCTTTTGACTCTCAAGTGGACTTCAACGAGGAAGAGGGCATTGACGAGATGGCCACCTCGAATTAGTCTATTCTTTTGATTCCGAGCGGGCTCAAGCCCCTGCAGCTTTCAAGCTGCAGGGGCTTTTTTGTTTGGCCACCGCATTTTCGACGTGCAGGAAAAAACAGAAGTGGAGAGGAACCAACAAGGAATTGCCATCCTTGCGATTGGGTCGCGCAGACGGCAGAAGGGTTCTATTCGCCCCTGCCAGGTGCTAGCGACCGTTCTGACGACAGCCGGACTATTACCTGACGACGACGATTGCCGGTGAGAGGGCTAACTGCGCGGATTCCCTATCCAAGGCGGCGGTCGCTCTGCTGAGCTTGGATAACTCTGACCGCCTAGGGAGGCTCCCAGTGGTCAAAAAGATCAATCCGGCCGATGGTAGGTCCGTAACAACGCCCTGCGTTCAGTGTGAATGCAGCGCCAAGCTAGGGGACATAATCTGTGAAGACTCTATTCAGCCGAATAACTATCTCGCGAAAACTGCTGCTGATCAGCATTTCATTTTCGCTACCGATCGTGGTCCTGCTGGGCATGCTCGTCGTGCAAATCAATAGCAGCATAAACTTTGCCCGGTGGGAGTTGTCTGGCAATGAATACCTTCGACCCCTGGTAGAACTGCTCGACTTGATCCCGCAAAACGAACTTGCTATCAAATTTGCAGGTCCGTCGAAAGACCAGCTTTCGCAGCTTCATTCCAGGATCGACAAAGCTTTTGCGGTTCTCGAAGCCGTGAACCAGAAGAGTGGAGAGACTCTTCAATTCACTGCGGAAGGCCTGGCCAAGCGGAAACGAGAACATGTCGTCCTCGAGAATGTTAAGCGAGAGTGGCAGGAGTTGAGGGCTGGAGCGGAAAGGCTCGCCCCTGCTGCCTTGCAGGAGCAACACCGCCACTTGGTGGCTGATCTTCGAATGATGATCACGCACGTCGGCGATATGTCAAACCTCATTCTCGATCCCGACCTCGACAGCTACTACCTGATGGATGCGACCCTGCTGGCCGTTCCTCAAACCCAAGACCGGCTGGCGGCTGTGATGGATTACGGTGCTTCCGTCCTCCAAGGCAGGACGGTCGGTGAAGCGGAGCGCAGTCAGCTTGCCGTCTATGCTGCCTTATTGAAGGAATCTGACAAAGAGCGCATCACCGCTGATCTGGAGACCGCCCTGAACGAGGACGGCAATTTCTATGGACCGAGTGAGACGCTGCAGCGTCGCATTCCGGATTTGGCAGCCAGCTATGGCAAAGCAGCCGACGCGTTCAACAATCTGACTTCCGGGTTGGCTACGACAAGCTCGCCCACCCTGGAACCAACCGCATATCTGGCAGCGGGTCAAGCAGTTCGGAGTGCCAGCTATGCTTTGTGGCTCGGAGGAATCGAGGAGCTGGATATCCTGCTACAGAAGCGGATTGCTCACTACGAGAGCCTGCGGCTGACTGAAATTTTCCTAACGGCCCTGAGCCTGATCGTGTCGGCCACATTCGTCTTTTTCATCACGCGCAGTATCACGGCCCCGCTGGAAGAGGTGATGCGTTCGCTGGGCGGCAGCGCCGAGCAAGTCAACACCGCCGTGCGCGAGCTGGCCGCCGCGAATGACATGCTGGCCAAAAGCACCTCCGAGCAGGCGGCTGCCCAGGAAGAAACTTGTGCGTCGCTGGAAGAAATCTCCAGCGTGGTAAAGCGCAACGCCGATAGTTCTCAGCAAGCCAGACGACTCACCACGGAGACACGAGCGACGGCAGAGGATGGCGCGGCAGACATGCAACAGCTCAGGCAGGCGATGGACGCGATCAAGGCATCGGGGGACGGTGTGACGAAGATCATCAAGACCATCGACCAAATCGCCTTCCAAACCAATATCCTGGCTTTGAACGCCGCCGTGAAGCCGCGCGCGCTGGCGAAGCCGGCATGGGTTTCGCCGTAGTCGCCGATGAAGTTCGGAACCTGGCGCAGCGCAGTGCGCAGGCGGCTAAGGAAACGGCTCAAAGGATTGGCGATTCAATCACCACCAGCCAGCAAGGCGTTGCGCTAACGACTACGTTGGCTGATCGCCTCCAGGATATCGTGACCAAGGTGCGAACGGCCGAAGGGTTAGTAAGCGAAATCGCAGACGCATCGGGTCAGCAGAGCCAGGGCATCTCGCAGATCAATACCGCTGTCAATCTGATGAGCAAAAATACCCAAGACAACGCGGCTACAGCCGAGGAAACCGCCAGCTCCACCCAGGAGCTCAGTAGTCAGGCTGGTTCACTTCAGACTGCGGTGGAAGTGCTACAGCGGCTCGTGAACGGTAGTTAGGCGAAGATCTCTTGAGTCCATCTGCTTGGTGCCCGTCTGGACCTCGGCAGCTACTGCGCAATGGAGATGAAATCTAGCTGGCCGGGCTTTGGCTGATCTCCGGCATCTCGTGACCAAAGTTCGAACGGCCAAGGGCTTGGTTAGCAATGTCGCAGACCCATCCGACTGGCAGAGCCAAGGCAGATCAATACTGCTGTCATCCTGAGCAGCGCCGCTACTGCCGAGGAAACCGCCGTTCTGCTCAGCGGAAAGGTTGACTTGGCCAGGACCAGCGCAGGAGTCGCGGAGCCTCGCAGATGTCCGGTCCGCCCCGGACGCTTTTTTCGTGGCTTCACACACCGAAAGAGCAGGGAAATGAAACACAGGCAGACGTACAGCCACAACAGAAACTAGCGACTGGGTCTCGGTTTTGCTGGTAGTGGCTGTAACTCCTCCTCGATAGCATCGCAAGCTGCTCCAAGTCCATCCTCCGCGCGCACTTTTGCGGCCACCGCACTTGCCGCTTGCCTATACTCAGCATGCTCCAGCAACCGGAGCAGCTCTTGCGCCACTCTTTGCGCTCGGTATTGCGGCGGATAAACGACTCGCGCGACACCGAGTCTGTGGACTCGATACGCGTTATCAGGTTGGTCGTGGGCAAAAGGCACGGCCAGGATAGGGCAACCTGCACTGAGAGCCTGACCCAATGTTCCAATCCCGCACTGTTGCACGATGATCGCAGCTCTCGGAAAGAGTTGCGAATGCGGCGCCGCATCCACAACCAGAATGTCTTTGGAATTCTTGTTCGCCAGGCGGGTGGCACCCTCGTTTCCAGCAAGCAGTACGCCACGAAGGCCTAGTCGCCGGACCGCTGTGATACTTTCCTCATAGAAGTCTCCCGCTGCCATCACTGCAGAACTTCCCAGTGTGAACACGATGGGCGCTGGGCCCTGTGCGAGGAAGGATTCCAATTCAGGTGAGAGCGACTTTCCGTGGCCCGCATCGAACGGTATGCGTCCCGTAACACGCACGTTTGCCGGCCAATCTGGCTGCGGTTTGGCGAGCACGCTTGGAAAGAGCGCGAGCACCAGCCGCGGCGAGTGCTGTCCTTCGTAGATTGGGTCGCCACCCCGGGGCAAACCTAAGCGGGCTCTGAGCTGGTAGACAGGCGCCGACCAGTGACGCGTGGAACGCCGAGCAAGCTTGTACAGCAGCGGCGCAACCCAGGGCCCCAACCGCTCCAGACGTTTTAGGAACAGCGCCGCCGGTAGCACAGGGAAATCGCGAGTTGAGAAAAACGAGATGGGCGCAAGCACGCTTGAGATCCACGGAATTCCCGTCTTGTCGGCCAACACGGGAGCGGAAAACGTGATGGGATGACTGATAAGGAGGTCTGCACCCTGAACTGCCTCCCGTAGATCTTCATAGGCATCCTCAACGGCTGGCAGCATAAGTTCACGCAGTATGACTTCAGGCCCACTTCTCGGATGCATGACGCGGGCCACGATCTCGGAATCTCCCGGATCGATTTCCGGCCTTACGGCGTAAAACGCGACGCCTTCGCTCTGAGCCAGGCCGCGGTAGTAGCCCGGAGCGGCCAGGACGGGCTCGTGACCGCGTGCCTTCAGGGCCAGGGCAAGACCCATGTACGGATTAATGTCGCCGAAGGATCCCCAAGTCGTTAAGACAATTCGTGCCATGGCAAATTCAAGAAGTCGAATCCAGAACCGCAGTGCTCAACCCAGTACCCACTCGCGCATTTGAGCAAGGACGCGAGTGTATATCACGCAGAGCGCATCGCCTCAAAGTACAACGATGCTTGCTTGACGCCGGTTTTTCGGCGCGCTAGATTAAGCCGCCACTCGGCGACCCCAAACCGCTCTTGCGGTCCACTTGGAGGCTCCATCATGTCGACGATTGTTCTCGTGGTACTTCTTTTGGCAAGTCTGACTTCTGCTCCATTAGCCATTGCGGGTGCTCAACCGCAGGGTGGGAGCACGACTCAAGAGAGGAAGTTCATCAGCGTTAGCAAGCACACCCAGGAAGACGATGAGCGAATTCTCAAGCTCTATCAGGGACTGCGAGTGGCCGATGTGTCCGACGGGATGGACATGGCCGGACTCCAAGACGTGGGTTTGATGGATCCGGACATCAAGCCCCTTTGGCGCGACGTCGAAGGATTTCAGCACGTCATCAGCGGCTTGGCTGTGACCGTGCGATATCTCCCGACCAACAAACGGCCAGACAAAATGAATGCGACCGATTTCAGACAATGGGAGGGGCGCTGGTATCGTGAGATTTCACCTGAGCCTTTTGTGCCGTTGCTGCGGCAGGGCTCCATCATCGTTATCGATGGAGAGCAAGACCGGGATACCGGCTCTATCGGCTCGAACAATTCGCTGGCCTGGAAGATGAAGGGGGCCCGTGGCATTGTGACCAGCGGCGGCGCCCGGGACACAGACGAGCTGATCAAGCAAAAGATTCCTCTTTACCTGAAAAAGATTGGACGCGGAATACGACCAGGGAGAAACGAAGTCGAGTCGGTCAACCAACCGGTGATGTGTGGAGGTGTGCTTGTGCGGCCAGGCGATGTGGTTGTGGCGGACGGTGACGGCGTAGTTGTGGTCCCTCGCGAACATGCTGAAGAAGTAGCGACGTGGGCAAGGGAGATTCTCCAGGGCGACAAGGCCGGCCGCCGGAAACTCTATCAGCAGCTCGGAATGCCTTTGGACAGAACGGTGGAGCCATGAGTCAGAACCGTTTGCGAGTCAGCCATTTGGGGCTTTGCTTGCATTGCTTGAAGGATGGGCCTCGTGTACGATGAAATGACTAATGACAACGCACGAATGACTAAGCAATGACGAAGAACGAATGTCTAAAGGACATGCTTTTCGTCATTCGGATTTTTGGCTTCCTTCCTCATTAGGGCTTCGTCATTGGTCATTCTGCTCAGCGGTGCCTTTTGTTTTGGGCTCGTCCAGGTTCGGTAAGAGTTGATCTCCTTCATGATTTCAATCTGCTCCCCGCGCTCATGAAATACCTCTGGCTGCTTTACAAGAATGTGATGCGAAACCGCCGCCGGACGCTGCTGACGGTGACCAGCATTGCTGTTTCCCTGTTTCTGGTGACGACGTTGTTGACCCTGCTCAACGAACTGCAGAACCCCATTGAGACCCCGGCCTCGGCTCTTCGTCTCATTACCCGGCACAAGGTATCCCTCTTCAATTCCTTGCCAATCGCCTATCGCCAGAAGATTGCCAAGGTGGAGGGTGTCGAGGCCGTCATGGGCTCGATGTGGTTCGGAGGAGTCTACAAAGATCCCTCGAACTTCTTCGGACAGTTTGCGGCTGACACCGAACAGTTTTTTCAAGTCAACGCAGACATGATCTTGCCTGAGGAGCAGAAGGAGGCGTTCCTGAAAGACCGCACGGGCTGCCTGGTGGGCAACAGTCTCGCCAAGCGTTTTGGCTGGAAGATTGGCGACAAGATTCACCTAAAAGGTGCGCTGTTCCAGTTTGACCCGGAAATGACGGTTCGGGCTATTTACGAGGGAGGCTCTGACCTGGGAAGCACGTTGTTCTTTCACTGGGAGTACTTCAACGAGGGGCTGAACAATGCTGGCTTCACCGGAACGTACACCATTCGAGCACGCTCAGCGCAAGAGGTCCCAAAGATCGCCGAACAAGTGGACGCGCTCTTTCAAAACGCTCCGGTCCCTACGAAGACGGAAACCGAACGGGCATTCATTCTGGGATTTATGTCCATGCTCGGAAACGTGCAGTTTCTCATCACCAGCATTTGCTCGGCGGTGATCTTCGCAATCATTCTGGTGGCGGCTAACACGATGGCCATGTCGATTCGGGAACGTGTCCGTGAGATTGGCGTCTTGAAGACTTTAGGTTTCTACAATGACCGCATCCTGTTCCTGCTGATAGGAGAATCGCTGCTACTCTCGCTCTTTGGCACCCTCCTGGGGGCACTGGGCGCGCGGGTTCTCTATTCTCATCTCGACATCGCAACATTGACCAGCGGATTCCTCCTCCGTCTAGACGTGAATCCATGGATCTTGTCGACTTGCACGGCGATTGGCTGCGGCGTTGGACTGCTGGCTGCTGGAGTACCGGCCTGGCGCGCCTCGCGATTCCCGGTCGTAGATGCCTTGCGCCGCGTGGCATGAAATTTAGTACTGAGTCCTGAGTCGACGGGACAGAATTCTCCCCCTTGCGAAGCGCAAAAGGGGGAGATTAAGAGGGGGTCGTTGTTCCCCCTACGGAATGTTTAGTTCATCTCTGCTTGGCTATTCATCATTGCCGTGAAAATTCCTGTCAAATACAACATTGGCAGCTTGTGGGTACGTCGCGTGGGAACGTTGATGACCGCCATGGGCATTGGTCTTACCGTGGCGATCTACATCACCATGCAGGCGCTCGTCACCGGACTGGACGCCACATTTGTCGAAACCGGCCAGCCGAATCATCTCATTGTGATTCAAGAGGGTTCGCTCAACGAAGTCAACAGCTATTTCAACCGTGACCTGCTCAACACCATCAAGCTGCTGCCGGGAATTCAAAAGGACGGCAACGGCGAACCTCGTGCCGCCGGTGAATTGCTGGTGGTCATCAACCACCCACGCCTGACCGGCGAGTCTTCCAATGTCGTCGTGCGGGGCACTACTGCAATGGGCCTGCAGCTGCGACCAGAAATGAAACTCGTCGCGGGCCAATGGTTTCGCCGCGGATTGCGTGAAGTGGTTGTCAGCCAATCCCTGTCACGCCGCTTCCAGAACATGCTATTGGGCGAATCCCTCCATATGTCGCGCAGCGACTGGAGAGTGGTCGGAGTGTTCGACGCCGGCGGGACCGCATACGATTCGGAAATCATGACCGATGTCGAAGACGTCGCCCAGGACTGGGACCGGCCGATTTACACGTCGATGCTGCTGGAGGCCCTGGACGCGGCCGCTGCCAAGGACCTCATCCACCGAGTCAGCGACGATCGGCGCATTCACTTGCAGGCCATTTCTCAGAAAGAATACTTCAAGGGTCAGGCGGTTTCTTCGGTTGGAATCAAAGCGCTGGGGGTTTTTATCGCTGTGGTTATGGGCGTGGGATCCTGCTTTGCTGCGATGAACATGATGTACGCGGCGGTTCTTTCACGGACCAAGGAGGTCGGCACTCTGCGCGCACTCGGATTCTCTCGTTGGAGTATCTTATCCTCCTTCATGCTGGAATCGACGCTGCTGGCCCTGCTCGGGGGATTGGTGGGATGCGTTCTTGCTCTTCCACTGCACGGTATCTCCACTGGGACGGCCAACTTCACGAACTTTAGCGAGGTGCTTTTCAACTTTCGCATCACGCCGAAGATTCTCCTGCACGGCATGCTGTTTGCGGCCTTCGTAGGTATTCTCGGCGGGGCACTGCCTGCGCGCCGCGCGTCCCGGGTGACCCTGATGGAAGCGCTGCGAATGTGACCGAAACCTCGGCCAGAACGCTGCCGTCACGTCGTTGTCTCCCTCGAAAATCCTCTCCTTGGAGGGGTGGCGCGCAGCGACAGTGGTCGCGAAGCGCCTTGGTGGGTTCGTGTGTGCCGAGCATGTCTAACAGCTAGAGGGTGAAAGTCCCTTTCACAACCTGATGGAGGTGAAGTGATAGCGAAGCGCAAGGGCGACTCCGCGAGGAGGCGTCTGAAAGAAGCGTGGA
>Ga0187893_10005953_pt1 | contig 21297 bp, 24 predicted proteins | sample MA1701074metaG_FD_139574 | JGI IMG/M metagenome (GOLD analysis project Ga0187893, IMG submission 139574) | White microbial mat communities from a basaltic lava cave in the Kipuka Kanohina Cave System on the Island of Hawaii, USA - MA170107-4 metaG ...
AAGGAGGAGCTTGATGGTGACGCGGAAGGTTTCGAGACGCTTCTGGACTTCCTGCTCGTTGCCTTCGGCGTCGGTCTCGACGTCGCTGGTCTCCACGATGTGCTTCACCGGCTTGCCCGCGACGATGTGGCGGTTGCGGCCCTCGCCGACAACGCCGTTCAGGCGGCCAGCGGCAAGGAGCAAGCCCAGGTGGCCGACGTGGAGACGCGTGGGAGGCCGGCTGACTTCCGCCAGCGCCCGGGGTTCCAGGAGATCCTGGAGGCGCGGGATGAGGGGCGAGTCCTTGACGAGTTTCAGAAGCTCCAAGGGCTCCACTTCCCGCTCCCGGATCATGGCCCCCGACGACGCGGGGACGTAGTACCGGCCGACGAGATCGGCCTTGAGCGGCGGAACCTCTTCGGTGCGATACTTCAGAAGCCGTTCGACCTGGCCGGGCGTGTCCAGGGGCCAGAGATTCCGGCGGCCCAGGACGACGATTTGGCCGAAGCGGTCGAACTCCCCGTCCGGGAAACGATAGACGTTGAGCTCCGTGAAGTTCGACGCGAGGAGTTCCGCGATTGGGCGCGTCAGCCGCTTCTGCGGGATGATGTAGACGAGCACCCCCGTCGCGACCAGGCAGTCCATCGTCCCCCGGAGGAAGATCAGCTCCTTCCGTTCGCCTTCCTCGTCGTCGTACGGCGGATTGAGGAAGAGGAGCCCAAAACCTTCCGGGGAGACGTCCACGTGGTCGAACGAGGCGTGGACGACGTGCTTGAGGCGGTTCTTCGCCTCCTTGGCCCGCGCGCCGTCAAGTTCAATGCCGAAGGTTTCGACATTCTTGCCGACGCAAAATGACTCCAGGGCCACGCCCTCCCCGCAACAGGGGTCGAGCGCGCATGTGGTTCCGCCGTAGCTGGGGAACGTGACAAGGGGTTTGAGCAGTTCTACGACGCTGGGAGGCGTCGCGTAGAATCCCATCTTGGTCTGGCCTGCGAGGCGAATAGGGTCCTCCTTAGAACCACGAGGCGAAGAGGGGTTCCTCTCCGGTCTCAGTGGCGTGCTGGACAAGCGCGAGGGCTTGTCGGTATTCCGCCATGTAGCCTTGGTGCCGGTGACGTCGGGCGACGGCGCTCTTCACCGCCGCTCGCGGATCGCCGCCATAACAACTGGCGATCCATTCGCAGTAGTTGGGCCGGCCATCCTTGGCGTCGGCCACAATCCGGGCCGCCAGGCTCGGCGTGGCGTATCCCAGGGATTCGGCGATCACGTGGGCGACCACGCGCGGATAGCGATGGAGAACTTCCGCTCTCGTCATGATGATCCTCGAAAGGAACGGGGCGGCCTCCCCGGAGGGAGGCCGCCCGCGTTTGAGTCTCGATCAGGCGGCGGCGACGGGGACGGGCTTCTTGGACCAGGACGCGATCGCCTCGGAGGCGGTCTTCATGTCCGTGATCCCGTTCAGCACGTCGCACACCGTCTCGGCGTCGGCCTTGCGCTCCAGGAAAAGGTAGTTGACCTTCATCCACTGGGGCCAAGTGACGAACTCGGAGTCGTAGGAGAGTCCTTCCTTGAGCTCTTCGATCTTCCCGACGCAGTCGGTGGAAGTCAGATGCTCGGGAGTGATCTCCTCGCCGTGCCGCCGGAGGAAATAGGTGTACAGCATCCGCTGCTTCTGGGTCGGGGGCTTCGGCTCACCGTCCTTCGGGACGAAGGGCTTCCGGTAGCGACCCCAACGACGGAAGTGGCGGACTTGGGCAGGAGCAGGGTCGTCCTTGGCGGCGACCGCAGGCTTCGGCTTGGCCGGCTGCGGTTCGCGCTTCTGGACCTCGGCCTTGGGTTCCGGCTGAGGCGCCTTGGCCTTGGCCGGCGCGGTCGCCTGGACTTTGCCCGTCGCAGGCGGGCCCCAGCACATGAGGACGCCCCGGGCGGACTGCCCGTCGTCCTTCTTCGACTCGATCCGGAGCCGGTCGCCCCAAAGCGAGAGCGTCACCGACTTCCCGATCGCGGCCACGCTGAGGACCTGCCGCAGGTACTCGGGGTTGAAGGCCACTTTCCGGCCCTCGGCCTCCGATGCCAGGGTTCCGACCGCCATGTTCACGTCGCGCGGCTCGGACTCGAACCGAATCCGGTCGCCGAAGAGCGTGACCTGGATGGTCTTGCCGACGGCCGCGGCCCGGAGGACGTCCTGGACGTACTCCGAATCGCACGTGAGGCTGATCGGGTCGCCCCTCCCGTTCCAGAGATTGGCCTTCTGGGTGTCGGGGTAGCGGGCGCCGATGGGATCGAACGGCACAGGCGTCGCCTTCTTGCCGATCTTGACCGTGATCACCGGCTCGACCTTGTTCGAGCCGACCTGGACCACCGCGCCGTCACCGAGCTCCTTCGAGAGCTGCTGGGCGACCTTGGCGGGCAGGATGAAGGGTTCGGGGTCTTTGTCGGCACCGCCCTCGGCCAGCGCGGTGATCTCCACCAGCATCGAACCGTTGCTCGCCGCCGTGAACTTGCCACGGGGGTTGACGGAAATGCCGGAGAGGGCCGGTATCTTGGAGTCCGCCGAAGCGATCCGGTAGAGGTTCAGGTTCTCTTTCGTGAGATGAATCGTAGGGCACCTGGAAAAGGACGCCCCGCCCATCCTTCGCGGATGGGCGGGGCCGTCGCTGGTGGCTACTGCTTCTTGCTCTTGGAGCGGCTGCGGCCGGGGGTTCCGGCGCCCAGATAGGAGATCGTCCACGAGACCTCGCGCTTGGTGAGGTCCGCGAACGCCTTCTTGAACCTGATCTGGGAGAGCTGCTCCACGTCGTCGTCCGTGAGCCCCGCCTTCTCGGTCATGAGCTTCGCGAACTCGACCTGCTTGGGCGACGGGCGGTCGTCGGAGGGGCCGGCGCCCTTGGGGGCCGACTCCGGGGCCGGCTTCTCGCCGCCCTCCGGGTTCCCCAGGATCTCGCCGCACACCTCCAGCGCGTTGAAGAGCGGCTTCCCGTTCTCGTCGGCGCCGGAGATGGCCAGCTCGACCTCCTGACCCACGATCTCCCTGCCGGGCTTCTCGCCCTCGAAGGAGTCGTCGTAGTCGTACCAGGCGCCCGCGATCAGGACGCCGCCCGGGTTCGCCTTCTGGACCACGCCCTTGACGGACTGCAACTTCTCGGTTTCGGACATTCATGTCCTCCTGAAACGCGCGGGAACAATTCCCGCGACTTTCCTGACGGTGACCCGCCGCGTGAGGATGGCCGCAAGCGCGAACCACAGGATTCGTGCCGCGACCCACGCAAGCCGGACAAGCCGTCGACGTATGATGATCGCCTTGCCAGAGGCCATACGACCGCCTCTAACCGGCGCGACGAAGGGAGGAAAGCGGGACGTACGTCGGCGGGACGTAGTAGGCCGTCAGCCACTTGGGGTTGACCATCGTGTCGATGGTGCCCGGGTGGCGCCGGCGCTTGGCGTAATCCCAGCCGAATTTGGAACGGACGACCGACTTCGGTCTCAGGAAATTGCTCCAGAGAACGATGCCCGACCGGTTGGTGGAGGGCTTGATGACGGCCCACCACTTCCCCTGGTCGGCGGCGAGGTGGACGTAGTCCTGTTCCTCGCCCCGATAGTCGGCGACTCCGGCAAACAGCCTGTCGTACATCCCCGAAAGGAACCAGTGGAGGTATCTCGGATAAGCATTCCGCATGATCGCTCCTCCTGAAAATGCACCGTCCCCCTGCCGGTGGGGACGGTGGGATCGTGGGTACGATTCACACCGCCCCCGGGTCCGACAGAATCCGGGAGCGAGCGACAGGGAAGCGACTTCTAGGCGGCCTGCCGCGCGACCTCCACGTCGGCGGCGGGGATCCGGAGGCCGAGGTCGACCTCGAGCTGGACCAACTCCCTTTCGGCCACGGGAAGGGCGTTGTTGCCCTTGGTCTGCCACTGCACCATGCGCAGGACTTGGAGGGCGTCCTCGCGGTTCGTCCGGTGGCGCATCAACTTCGGGAACTTCTCCTCGGCCAATTTGAGAAGCGGAACGGTGAGGTACGGGTCGTTCTTGTGGAACATGGCTTGGTCTCCCGCCCGTAGGGGCGATGTGTGGACACACCGCCCCCCTGCTCAGGGGCGGATCAATCCGACCACCCGCAGAGCAGTGCGGGACGACACGCGAACGGAGCTACGCGGCGACCGGTTCGGCGAGCTCGATGCCGAGGGCCTTCGCGGCCATCTCAGCGAGCTCGCGCCGCTCGGCGGGCGTGAGTTCCTTGAACTCCGCCATCGTGAGCGGGCGGCCACCGTCGGCCTCGAAGAACGTCTTGAGCACCTGGACCGACGTCGGCTTCTCCACGGGATTCTCCTTGCCCAATCGGGGCAAATGCGACCGCCTGCTGCTCCAGGGCGGTCTTCTTTCCAGGCTTCGCCCCGCAGAGCAGCGCGGGAACATGAATCCGTGAGAACTTCGCGTTACAGCTTGGTGCCCGGCGCTTCCTTCACGCGCACGCCTTGTCGTCCTCGCTTCGAGAAGCGAAGGACTCCGCGACGCGGTGGAAGAAGGCCAGCCGGCGGCGAAGGTCGCCGCACACGGCGATGTCGTGGTTCACTTGGGCCAGCGCCTCCTCGACTGCGTCCATGGCGAAGGCCGGGCTGACAACGGCCAGCCCCTTCGGCGGGATCGCGATCTTGAGTTCTCCCAGCAGGTGCTCCAGGTACGCGGAGTTCACCGGCAGGGCCAGGCGGCGCAGGCGGAGACTGAGGATTCCGTGATCGTCGCGCCTGACGTAGAACCAGTCCCAGCCCTGCTCGTCGGGGTTGGCTTCCTTGAGGAAGAGCAGGGCCAGCTCGCCGCGCTCGGAGGCGATTTCGGCCTCGAGCGCCTCGCGGCGGGTGGGGTCGGCCTCGTCGGCGAGGCGGCTGCGCAGATCGACGATCCGGTCTGTCCGGCATGCGATCATGCGCTCGGCGATGAAGTTCATGGTTTGGCTCCTCGGATTCACTCTCACGCAACTCGGCGGAAGATGGGGTCTTCCAGGGTTTCGAGCTTGAGGCGGTACCACCGGACGCTCTGGCGGCTTCGCCGTGCGAGCTCGGTCAGGCCCATGCGCTCGTACTCCTCGGCCTGGCGCTCCCACTTCCGGATCTTCTCCCGGAGCGTTTGCGCTTCCGTCCTGGGGCCGGCCTGGATCGACGTAAGAACATCGTCCGGCGGCCCGAAGAGGGCGCGCGCGATCCGTTTGAAGAGCTCTTTCATGGCTACCTCGCGGGTCGGGACGACGGCCAAGCGGCCGGCGTCGGACACGACCAACGACACACACTGTCGTCGGCACGCACCTCCTTTGCCTCAGGGCAAGTCCAATAGGCTTGTCCGTGGGCATGTGGCATCTCCCCGGACGGGGACGATGCGGATGTATCCGCAGCGCCCCTCCGGGATGTGGAGGAGCGGTCGACAAAGGGAATAGGCTCGGGCGTCTCGGTGGACGCCCGAAAGAGAAAAGGGAAAGAGATAGAAGTTTTCACGAACCCGATTGCCAAAGAACGTTGCCCGTCTGCTCCCGGCCCGGAGGCCAGGAGGACGAGCCTGCTGGTTCCGCGCCCCTCGTGGGGCGCGATCCGGCAGGCTCGCGCTATGCCGCGCGTCGCCCGGCGCGGCTGTTATCCTCCTTCGAACGCATCCACTCCCAGACGATCCGGGCCTGCTCCCGAAGCCCGGCGGCTTGGAGGATCTTGAAGAGCCTCAAGGCGGGCTTGGCAGGGTTGGAGGGCCTTCCCGACTCGGGGAAGAGGACCGCCCTCGTCAGGGTGTCGACGACGATTTCGGTCTCGAAGGGCGAGACGGGCTCCCCCGCATCGGAGTCCGGCTCCCAGAGTCGCAGCCCCAGGCGCGGAACCCGGACGATATCCCCCGCCATGGCGACCGTTCCGTCGATCACCACCCAGAGGCGGCCCCTCGCATCGACCCTGCGCAACTTCATCCACTCCCGGCCTTCCCTCAGCACCAGCGCGTCCTTCATCCGCTCCTCCGTGTTCGTCCTCTACCCTTAAAGGCACTTGAACCCCCTCAACCGGATGGGCGATGGCGGAAGAAAAGTGAAAAAAGTTCGGGAGGCCCATGAAGACCGGAACCCCGCCGTGCCGACGTGGCACGGCGGGGCTCCGAAGAAAGGAGGAAGTTTCTATTTCACGAGGGAGGTCACGCGCTCCTGAAGTTTCATCAGGCTGTAGATCCGGCAGGACTTGAGCGGCTCACGATGCTGGTAGGCTTCGGCGTCACCCGACTGTACCAGCGACAGATTCAGGTAGGTTGCGGTTTCGGGGACTACGAGGTGGGCAATCATCTGTCCGTCGAAGGCAATGCTCTCCGCGATGGCGACCATACGCTTGCCGTCACGCTTCGCCCGCGCGAGGAGGGACGACAAAGCCTCTTTGGATTCCGGCCGCTTGGACCGGATGTGCGCCAGCCGCAAGGTGTGCCCGTTCACGTCGATCACATGGCCGCTCCGAACGACAATCTCCTGCCCTGTAAGGTCCAGGACCAGTCCCAGCTGGCCCTTTGCGGCCATCGCCGTAAGCTCTTTGCCTCCTTCCATGCCGGCAATCATCTCTTCTACCAACTGAATCATCATCGGGAGAACCTCAGAAGCGATCGCGACGACCGGAAGGAACTCGGGGGCCAGAAGCACGCATGCGATCCTTGCCAACATCGCGCCCTTCATCGCGAGCTTCAGTCCCTTCTGCTGGGCTCCCTCCGTCTTCGCGAGACACTCATCGCACCGCAGGAAGAAGTCGCGGCCCAGCATCTGCGCGAAGGGCACCTCCTTGAGGAGCTTCGCCATCTTTTCCTTCGGCCGCTCAAGGCCGAGGGTACGGGCACCTGGAATCGCCGGGAAAGATACGATTGCCAGGTCGTGGTCCCCAAGGGCCTCGACGTCGAGCATGGGGTGCGCACGCCGCAGTGTGTGCCACTGCTTTAGGCGGTCGATGTGCGCTGCGGTGGAACGCAGGCTGGTTGGGATGTCGCGATCCGGATGCGAAGGAAACGAGATCTCCAGGAAATTCGCGATGCCATTATCCGGCGACTCAATCCCGGGATACTTCCAGTCCGTCTCCGAACGAACGAGAAACCGAGAAACTTGGCCAGGGGAACCCGGCATCGTGATCTCGACGATGCCCGCGACCAGTTCAGGTTCCCCGATCTCACCGGGGTCGTAGAGGGAATAGGCCGGAAACCGGAAGCTCACGGCACACTGCGTCGTGAGGCCGACCATTCTATCGCCCTCCTGGCCGAGGATGAGAATGGGCGCGCGGGCCTCCAAGCAGTCTCCCACCAGAAACCCGTCGTCCTCGTAGGCCGTATGCCGCAGCGTTCCGAGGGCACCCGGAATCGCATTCACGCGCGCCAGAACGACGTTGCGAAGCGCTTCTTCGTGCGCCCTCTTGTCCTGGGCGTTGGCCTTCGAGGGCGTGCCCAAGCCGAATGCCAAGCCGAGGATGAGGGCACCTCCGGCTACAATGCCGATGCGATTCATCCACGGTTTCAGGCCAAGCCCCGACGCATGAGACTCCATAGCTCCTCCTCTGAAAAGTTCTGCCGATACCTTCCCGGAGGAGGGCAGTTCCTTTTGAGGAGTGAGACGTCCTGAGGTCTATGAGGTGGGCGTGGGCGAGTCGAGGAGGGTCAACTCTTCCCGGAATTCATCCTCGGAAGAGCTGTACTCGCGGGCGAGCTCCTGCGCGTACTGCTTGATTTGCTTTCGAGCCTGGTGAAGCCAATTCGTGATCGTCGTCTCCGGCACGCCCAACTTGTTGCCAGCCGCGGCGTAGGTTAGACCCGTCAGATCGCAGAGAACCAACGCGTCGTAGCAGCGTGGTCCTTTCGCTCCCTGCTCCTTCTGGAGGCGCTCGCGAGCGAGCTTTGAGATATGCTCTTTCCAGCAGCGGTCGAAATGCTCGTCTGAAGGCTGGTCCGCCGGGATCTCAAGCACGCCATCATCTCGGCCACCCTGCTCGATCGACTTGGCATCCCGGACACGCTTGCGATCTCGGGCGTGTGCGAGGACATGCTTGGTTACCCCGAGCAGCATACTCCTGAATCTACCCTTCGTTCGATCCGCCTTCTTGAGGAACTCCAACTGGCAGACTCGAAAGAAAACCTCCTGGATCAGATCATCAACGTCGTTCTCGTCCTTCACCCCTTTGTTCCTGATGAAAGCGCTGATGGGGCCTCTGTAGCGGAGAAAGATCTCGGTTCGGGCGCGCTCTGGGCGTTCGACGATGGTCGTCCAGAAGGTGGAGGGAAACCGAACGAAGTCCATACCTGCAATAGAGTATACGCCCTACCTGGAGGTTTCTGCAACTCTCTGCTGTCCAACTACTTACGGACGCTCTTGGCTGGCCGCCAGCAGCTCGTGGACTCACCATTTACGGCAAAAGGATGCCACATCCAGGAGGAAGGTATGGCCAGAAAGGAAGGAGGAAGACATGAAGAAAATCGGGAAGTCGGTGATCGCGGTGGCGACCATGATTCTCGCTCTGCTGTTCCTGAGCGGTTGTGAGAAGAAGACCAGCTGGAGCATCGGTTGGGATGGGATTCAGAAGCATGAGCGCTGGGTCATCACCATCCCAGAGTAAAAGGATTCGCCTTCCTGCGGGAAGGTATGACCAGAAAGAAATGGAGGAAAGAACGATGAACACGATGACGCAGGAAACCCAGACGGTGCCCATGGCGCGTACGCTCGGTCGGTTTACCGGACGGGTCGTCCCGGGGAGCCGGTCCACGAAGCTCCTGACGGTGGGGATCACCGCGGGAGTGCTGGCTCTTCTCGGCTTCTTGGCTTTCTCGCCCGGGAACTCGGCGCCGAAATCCCCGAAGCCCGCTCCCAACGCCAGCATCAAGGTGGCCGACGTCGTCAACCAGCAGGGACCGCGCACTCACCGGATGGTGCCCTTTACGGTCACCAAGAGCGGAACGGTGAAGATCGACGTCCAGGTGTCCTACGGCGGCGAGGTCGACCTGTTCGTGGTGCCCGACTGGCAGCGGGCGAATGTGTACGCAACCCTCACGAACCCGCTCTTCGGACCGGGCTACACGTACTGCTTCGAGGTCGATGACATCGCCGGTGCCAAGGAAGTCCAGAGGCACTTTGAGGCGGGCCAGTACTGCGCGGTGCTTCTCAACAAGAACTGGCTCAACGGGATCGAGACGCGGACGATGGTCACTCAGAACCCGAAGTTCTAGTGAGAGCTGGCCCAGAACGAGGTGGACGATGACGACGATGGGCGGGTCCCTCCAAGTGGCTGCGGGGATGGTGACCCTGGCGACCCTTGGAATTGGAACTGCGTGGCTCCTGGCCCGACGTAAGGGACCCGCCCGCGGATGGTGCGCGAGGTGCAACGCCCCGAATCTCTGGAACTGCCCCAAGGAGACGCCCTCCTCAAAAGCATATGCGATGGCTGCCGGGACCCTCTGTACAGCCGCGGTCGTGATGATTTGCCTGGCAGTCGCGGTAGGCGGGTCAGAATGGAAGGACATTCTCGCGGGAACAGGGTTGCTGTTGGCCATTACCGCCCTCCTGCACGCCGCAGTCTCCCGTTCAAGACAGGTAAGGGTGGTTAGGTGCGATACGTGCGGAGCGGAGTACCCCAGCCCAGTCCCGGCGGTCCCGCCAGGTTCTCAGAAGAAGTCCCCGATGTCTGCCGATGCCGACCGCTTGTAGTCGGTGATATAATCCTCATCGAAACTCGATGACTCCTCCGGCGCTTCCCCCCGAAGTGGATATTGCCTCCGCTGACCCATCGAACCACTACGGCAAATACGTCCGGGTGGCACTCCTCGGTGAAGGAGGCATGGGAGAGGTCTGGAAGGCTTGGGATCGCGAGCTCCATCGTTGGGTCGCGTTGAAGTTCCCCCGATTCGAAAGCCGCGAAGACCTCGAACGGCTGAAACAGGAAGCGCAATCTGCCGGCCAACTCAACCATCCGAACATTGCCGCCGTCTTTGAGTTCGGCCAGGCGCAGGGGCGTCATTTCATCGCGATGGTCTACTTGGAAGGGGAGCCACTGTCCAGATTTCCGCGCACGGAGCGGAAGAAGTTGGTTGGCTTTGTACGACAGGCGGCGCTCGCCGTGGCCTCCGCTCACACCCAAGGCGTCATCCACCGTGATCTAAAGCCCGACAACATTATGATCGGCCGCGAGGCTGAGCGGGTCTACGTGATGGACTTCGGGATCGCACGCCGCACAACCGGCACTCTCACATCCACGTCGGCGGGAACACCGCCTTACATGTCTCCTGAGCAGTTGCAAGGGCTGAAGATTGATGGACGGAGCGATGTCTGGGCACTTGGCGCCACGCTCTATGAACTCCTCGCGGACCGACTCCCCTTCGAAGGCGCGTCGGGAGTTGACGTTGCCAGAAGGATTCTGGAAACGGACCCACTCGCTCTGCGGCATGTAGACCCGGATCTGAACACCATCGTAACAAAGTGTCTGGAGAAGGACCCTTGCCGTAGGTACGCCACGGCTCAGGAACTCGCGGACGATCTTGGTCGCGTGCTCGAGGGCGAGCCAATAGTTGCCCATCCCCCATCACTTGTCTATCGGGTCCGAAAGCGTCTGGGAAAGAGGAAGCTCGCGCTACTTGCCGGGCTTTCGGGAAGCGTAGCCGTGGTCCTGCTTGCCCTAGCAATTTCATCCAGTGTTCGGAAGCAGCGGGAAATCGGCAGCAAGATGGCTGAGGCGCACCAGGCCCAGGCCGGTGCGCGTCTATTGAAAGCTGCGCAGACCTTCAAGGATGTGCTTGCTCTCGATCCCGGAAACGGGGACGCACGAAGATCGCTGGCGCACGTCGAACGTGATATGTCTCGAGCGCGGGGCCTTCTCGACGACGCTCTCGATCGCCTGGCATCGGTGGATCGAGAGCTTACAAAAGACATCCCTGTGGAATCCGTCCAAGCCGAAATGCAAGCGACTCGGTCCAGGATCCAGGAGGTGCTGACGGTCTACGCCGATTTTCCAGATGCCCTTCTCGCGATGGCGCGGTCCCATGTGTTACTCTTCGACAATGAGCGCTACATGGCGGTCAACTACTGCGATAAAGCCATTGCGGCAGATTCGACATTTGCCCAAGCCTACCTGCTTGGTGCGCTCGTGAAGGCAGAGAAGTATGAGGTAATGAACCACGTGGTGCCTGGGCAAGCGAAAGCGTCGGAATCCCCGGAAGGCAAACGCCTTCTGGCCAGCGTAGTGGCGGATCTGGATTCCTTCATGAAGCTCGTCAGCGACCACACGCGTGTCGAGTATTCAAAGGGCATCCTGGACTTCGCAGAAGGCAGGTACCAAGAGTCCGCAGACCGTCTCCGAAAGACGGCATTGCCATCTGACTACTTGGCCTGGAGGCTTGCCGGGCACGCATTGCTTCACGGGCAGCAGTTCGGCGAGGCGATTCCAGCCCTCAGCCGGGCGCTCGACTTCAGGCCTAGCGATGTGGGGTGCAGACAGTGGCGAGCCAATGCAAGCGCTCAGTATGCGCGTAAGCTAAAGGCGGAGAAGCGCGATGCCGAGGCGGATAGAGCACTGAGCACTGCTCTCTCTGACTACGAAAAGTTACCACAGACATCTCAGATCCCGTTCTGGCGCGCGATGATCCACTACGAAAGAATGGAGTGGGACGCCGCTGCCGAGTTGTTCACGAAGTTTCTGAAGGAATCGCCTCAGGATCCCTACGCTCCATATGCGCTGAACAACCGAGGCGTTGTTTTTCAGCGTAAGCGTGAGAACGAGAAGGCGATTGCCGATTTCAACGCGGCACTCGCGGCAAACCCACGAGATGCAGCCCCTCACGTCGCCCTCGGCGAGATCTACTTGGAGCAGCGGCGTTTTGATCTGGCTGCGGAACATCTCCAGAAGTGTACTCAACTGAACCCCGGCGCTGCCGCGAGCTGGGGAGCATTCAAGAAGTGGACTCAGGCCCTGGTAGCCAAAGATATGCTGGCGCAGGCGCTCTCAGTTGAGAAAAACGAAATGGAAGTCAGTCCGACGGACCCCTATCCGGTGTTTCATGCTTGGTATTTGGGGCTCCTGAGCGGCCGGCCTTCAGGCGAGATGGCCGACATCCTCCGCGGAGCTGAAAGCCGACTAACGCCGGACAAGTGGCCTCATCCGATCTGGCGGTTGTATCTGGGTGAGGGATCGGTTGATGATTGCCTGCGGCCAACGTCGACGAACGACAAGAAGGAAAAGGAACGGTCGTGTGAGGCTTTCTACTACATCGCCCAATGGTATCTTACTCGGACCGACAAGTCATCGGCCCGACAGTGGTTTGAGAAATGCGTGGGGACCGAGGTCGTGCAATTCTACGAGTATGCCATGGCAAAGCTATGGCTGGAACGCCTCCGATGAAGAGCCGCTTGGGATGCTGTGATCTTCGGAAAAGGACTCCTCCTTTCACGGGAAGGTATGCCCAGAAGAAAGGAGGAGGCCATGGCGATCATCGGATGTCTCGCATGCAATGGAAAGGTTTCTACGGAGGCGGTCGCGTGTCCGCACTGCGGCCATCCCATCAACGGCGAGGCATCGGTGAAGCAGTCGCTTCAGGTCAGCGTTTCGCAGGAAGCTCCTGGCTTCCTGAGCGGCCTCGGCTACGAACTGGGCAAGCGCGTTGGATGCCTGCTCTTCTTTGTGATTTTGATCCTGGCGCTTCTGCATTTGTGTTCATAATGCGTGGGCATTACACCGCGATCAGCAATCTGAGGACGAGTCTGTGACGGATCAAGGCCATCCACCCGAACCGCAACGTTGCGTCCTATGCGACAAGCCCACAGCCAGCGCGGCCGCGTGGACGCGATGCCCATCCTGTGGGGTCGCCGTCCACCAGGGGTGCGTCAAAGTCCAGGCAGGAACCCCTCCGACGTCCCATTGTCCCCATTGCGACAGGATTATCGAATGGCGAGTTGACGGGGCTCGCATCGACGAAGCGCTCCCGAAAGCATCCGTCGAGTTCCTAAAGACCAAGGGGTACCACAAAGTCGTCCGAGTCGGGATTCGCGAGCAGCACCTTATCGACGCGAAAGCCAACCTCTGGTCGGGCCGGGAAACCGTACGTGTTGACGATGCGACGGTGGTGAACCAAGTATCCTGGAAGGAAAAAAACACCTATCGGCTCCGAGTCGGCGTCCGCGAGCAGTACGACATCGCCGTGACGATGTCCTCTTGGGGAGGGGTTCACGTGGAAACCTTCCCCGTCGGCGAGGGCGGCGCCCCGGTCGTCCAAATGTTCTCACCCCCCAGCGTCGACGTCAAAGTAGTTCATCACAGCGGATGCCTCGGATGCGGCTGCGGTTTGCTCATAGCCCTACCCCTGGGTGCGATCGGACTGCTCATTGGCATTTTCGCAATCTTGACTGGCTAATTCAGCGCATGACCGCGACAAGACAAGACTGAAATAGAGCGTGATTAGAGCCTAGGCTATGAGGGAAAGGTCATGGAGATTGTTGTTATCGCAGACGACCCGATTGTTGTTCCATGGGGCCGGACAGGACGCTGGTGGGATCGGTGACGCTTACTGAAACTCGACGCCTCCGATTCGCGCGGGGACTGAAATGAACCAGAGATCTCTCTTCGCGGCCATCGGCCTCATGGCCTCATTCGCGCTCAGCTCATGTGACGGGAGGCCCGGGCAAGGGCAAGCCGGCAGCCTCGCTACCACCCCGAGCCCGAAGCAGCCTCCCATGCCGAACGACACCCTGCGGGATTTTCAGCTGACCTCTATGACCGCCCTGGCCGAGGCGAGGCTCGGCCCGGAACAGATCGTGTCGCTGGGTGGTCATCATCGCTTGCGCAAGCTCGACCGCTGCATCTTGAGATTCGAGCATTGGGCGTTCAAGAACAGCAAAGGTCTGTTGGCGGGTCCCAAATCGTACAAGAGGGAAGGATACCTGCTGCTCCTCGGGCAGCAGAGCGGAAAGGTGATTGCCCTCGCAACCCGGTGCGGGGTCGATATGTCGTGGCCTCATCCTGGGTTGGTCGGTGAATCGCCGGGAGGCATGCCGAAGTTCATCGCGGGTATCGTCGCGTTCTCGCTTCCGGATGCCGCTCCGAGTGCTCCGCGAGATTACTACCTCGTTTCGCGCGAGACGGACATGTCTCATCCTTCGATGAAGAATCCAAACTGGGATGAGTCTGGATGGGTGCCAGGAACATTTGCAAAGTTCGTCCGGGAAACAGGGATTAACTCGCTGGCGTTCTGGAAAACTCTGCTGGAGAGCGGTGACCGCATCGAGTTCTCGGAAGTCGGCAAGAACGATTTTGCCTTTGTTACATTCGAGCAGAAGAAGGTCTTCGGGATTGTTGCCTCGGATTCGAGGGATGGGCTCAAGGTGAACGAGGTGGTTCCGGGCACGGCGGCTTCGCGTGCGGGGCTGCTGGCGGGCGATGTCCTGGTGTCCTTAAACGGGCGATCCGTCAGGAACTCCAAAGAATTCCATGCTGCCTTGGATTCCTGCCCGGTCAACGAGCCTCTCAAGGTGGGCTATTCTCGACATAGGGATCTGCCTGTCGTCGAATCTACATTTGCGTTTCAGCACCCTGGAAATTTCCTGTCCAAGGGGAAGGTAGAAACCCTTGAACTGAGTCGCCCTCAGGAAATCATTGCGTTGGTCCTTGCGGAGCTCGATCGCGTGGGGGCTCTGCTCAGCACGGAGATGTATGCGATTTGCCGTTGGTGCAAGGAAACCATCGACCGGCAGGAGTTCGTGCAGCCGCGGGATCCGGCAGAGATGATCCTGTACTTTGCACCCATGGCGGCAGGGCTTGTCGGCCTGGACTGCGGAATTCGGGCCGGGCTCTACGCGGCCGATCGCATCGTGCATTTCCTTGGCGACAGCATCAGCACAATCAAGACGATCCATGAGGAGTTCGGCGACGTGAGGGCCTTCTATGGCAAGCACGTGACTCTCGGTGAGCCCTTTTATCTTCTGCCGGACCAGGTAAGAGTGGGCGATGACGCTCAGCTTCAAGCTACGGATACGAGCGGCAAGGAGCATCGTCTCCAGCTTGCCTACACGGCCCCGAAACCGGGAGCCGCGGAATACCTTCGCCAGTTGCTGGTCGAGTCGAAGGCGGCCGGGTATAGGCTGATAGCCATCCCAGACGGAACCGATGGCAAAGGGAATGAACACTGCCACCTGGTTCTGCTGTCCGCAGGGAATCAGCCGACGGTTCTTCAGCAACTCAAGGGTTATTTGAATCTGGTGTTGATTCGCAAGGGCTTTGCGACGGCAGTAGACCACGGTGTCAGCGACGGCAAGTCAACTAGGGTTGTGCTTCGAGGCTTACGCATGGTTGAAGGACTGGCGGGACGTTGATCATGGGGGTGCCCGCCCTGCAACCTGAACCCAAGCGAGCGTGAGCAAGTAACGTGGGCAAAGTGGGAGGGAGTATGCGGCCTCTACACGTATTAGGCTTTGTCGTAGTAGGTACTAGCTTCGCAGCTGGTTGCGTCACGCAGGGACGCTATGACAGATTGAAGGCGAAGTACTCGGCGCTGAAAGAAACTCGTGAGCAGTCACAGATACAGCGGGTAATCTCATCTCAACCCCACCCACCCACACCGCAGATTCATCCTCAAGATGGGGATAGTCATGTCCCCCTGAACCAGATTCTGGAGAAGGCCCAGGGGTGCCTGCTTGAAGTGGAGACTGTTCATTCAGGCACAAGATCCGTGGGACTCGGGGTTATTGTCGGAGTCGAAGACGATTCCAAGTCCTCTACGGGGAAAACCGCCTTTGTGCTGACGAGCCGTCTTCTCGTGGACTCATTGCATCCCTTCGCTACCTGGACCTGGGAGGATATATCGTCGTCAGAAACTCCTCACAGTATCACCCTCCGTTGGCCGTTCTCGAGTGAACCAGTGGAAGCGAAGGTCGAATGGATATCACCCTGCGAGACCGCAATCAATCGCTTGTACTCTTTGGATCTTGCGGTTCTTACGGTCCCGCTCCCGCCAAACCAGCGAGTTGTCGTTCCTCAAAAAGCTCCCCGGGCGGATTCTGAAGGAGACTGTTTCGTGGTCACGCGACGTCCAGATGGCTCTCTCGTCGCGCTTAGAGATCGAGTGCGGCCAGAGCCGGGCGACGGTGCCCCTCTCTTCCAGTTGGCAACTACGACGTATCAATCCTCTGCTGGGATGCCCTTTCCGCTTGGAGCCCCTGTGTTCGATCAACATGGGCAACTTCTGGGGATTGTCGATGCGTCCGGCCTCTTTCAGAAGCTCCGACGTCTTGCAGTCGATCGGGATCTGGCAGAGAGTTATCTAAAGAAGGCGGAGCGTAGAATAGAAGCAGTCTCCACTACAGCCCAGGCTTACTACGAAGCACTCGACAGGAAGGTCACCGCGTTACGAGAACCCGGAGGAATTGCCTTTCTCGTCAAGGAAATCGTCGGCATATTCAATCCTGAGTCCCGACCAGGGGCAACCGCTAGTCTTCCCGCAAAGGCCCTCACCGTCGGCGGAATTGCCTCAGCTGGATACTCGCGATACATGCACCTCAAAGCCTCGTCTCAACTTGCCACTGCCGTTCAGAAGGGAAAGTCCATAGGCTTGGTGACAGAGGCCAAGACATTCAACACAGTGGGGGGGATCCTAGGCGGTATTGTGGGAATTGCGGACGCTGTAGGAAACTGGCTTCGCGAAGGTCATCTTGATCGCGAGTTTGAGGAGTCTGAAGTAGCTCTTACCGCCCGCTTAAAGATATGCCAAGGGGACTTGGACAGGTCGATCCAGGATCTGACTGAAGCAATTGATTCGTTCTGGGCAGAACGGCTTCAGTTGGAACTCCAGGAGCAAAAATGCACGCTACGACTGGCAAGCCAAGAGTTAAGCCGGGCGCTGAGCGAGCTCTACACCAGCGGACTTCATGGTGTGGCATTCGCGCTGCCAGCAACGGGAGGCCAAGTCTTACGAGGAGAAGAACCCTACATTTTTATAGTTTCGAAGGGGCGCTTTTGGGGCCGACTGTTACAACATCCGGAGTCCCGCGTGGGGAATCGGTGGGACCTCTTGGGACTAGCTGCCACATGGTTGAGTCATTCTGCCAGCCAACCGCACACCTTTGATCCTCTCAACCCCAGCGCACTTCCGGGTTGGAGCCGGGACAAGGCCGGACTCTGGGAATTCTCCCGGGAAGGTGAGAAGCGACTTGTCGCGATACTGCACAACGGAGGGATAGGTTACGTCTGGGAATTTGGGTGGCCCTCCTCCGATTCGGAAGGCGAGGCAATCGCGATGAGAGTTCTGGAAACCTTCCGATTCGAGCGCAGTGCGGATTTTACCAAGGAAGATCATTCAACGCGTAAGGCGATCCTTGCGGCTGCGGATAAGGCGCGGAATTGTTACGAGCACGAACTCGCGCTCCAAGCTTACCGATGGCTTCTCATTATGAATCCGGGCGACCCGTATGTTCTGAATCAGTTCGTGTGGACTCTAGCCATGAGTGAGGTCCCTTCCGTTCGTCGGCCTGAGATTGCCGCATACTACGCCCAGCGTCTGGAGCGCCTACTGTCCGGCGACGATTTCACAAAGCTCGATACAGTTGCGTGGGCATATTTCACAGCGGGGGATGTCGCCAAGGCGCTTAATATCGAGGCGGCTAGTCTGGAGCGAATCCGTAAGACCGGAGCCAAGATAGATCTCGAATCTCATGTGCAACGATCTGTTGCCGTCTTTCGCTTCTGGAATGAGGTGGCCCAGCAGAATCCTGCTCACGGAGCCGCTGTTCAGGCAACGAGCGTTGGCAGACTCTCCAAGGATACCTCTCGGCGGCACGCATTTCCGATCGAGTTGCGAGAGCATTCTTCGGTTCTGTTGCAGGCGGACACGATCCGTCGGACCACCAAGCTGAACTTGTTCGTTCTCTCGGAGAGGGAGTACCAGAAGTACGCAAAAGGCGAATCGTTCACACCGGTCACCGAGCTATCAGTCACGGACGCTCTAGCAGTGTCCCGATCAGGAACGCTTCCGGCCGGACGACATTGGATTGTGACTGACAATATCGACCGGAGCGTCCTTGCTGAATTGAACCGTGCACTTCGTAACCCTGCCCTGGATGCGCTGTTGCCGGCGTATGAAACGATTTCATATCGACTTCGTATCACCGCAATTCCCCAGACTGGGAAGCAAGGTCCGATTTCCTACGAGTGCCAGTACCTCAAGTTGATCGGGATTCTGGGTCCAAAAGACAACAATGGTGTCGCGGTAGGCGAAGTAATCGCCGGAAGTCCGGCTTCGGAGCTAGGAATGAAGGCCGGTGATGTGCTCAAGTCCGTCCGCGTAGCCAAGACTTGGATAAATGTCCAATCGATCAAGCAACTGGGCGATGCCCTTTTGTCTGTCGTTGTGGGCGACCGCATTGGGGTGAGATTTTTACGCGATGGTAAGGAGCACCAGGGCGAGTATCGAGTGGCGTATCGCGATCCATTCGATTTACAACCGTAGAATGCCCGCAGGGCATACCTCTCCTCAGCATGGTTCCGGTGGGCCATTGTCACTTCGTGCCGAGGCGGATAGGCCGTACAATGGCTTATCGTCTGGGGTCAATTCGCTTCTATCTTCTATCACTCGGCGTCGTGGAGATTCTCCGCCTCCACCGGCAGAAATCGCCTACCGGCCCCTTCTTGGTCGCCTTTGTTCGCTTTGGCGCGCTTCCTTCGGCCTCGCAGGAAGTCATCTCAGCGGGCTTCGCAGGCGACCGGCCGGGTGGATCAATTCCCATAGGGCGGTCCGCCGCTACGCGGCTTCGCTCAACGGGCTCTTTCCCGGAATCGCGCTGCGGCGCGACCACGGGAAAAAGCCTCTGCGTTATGTGGAGCGCCGCATAATTTAAAGAACTGGCTGTTTCTGGGCTCGGAGGACGGCGGGCGGTGGGGCAGCGTGCTCTTCAGCCTGATCGAGACCTGCAAGCTCCACCGGATCAACCCGGAGGCGTACCTGAAGGATGTCCTGGTCCGGATCGCGACCACGCCCCAGAGCCAGATCGAGAGCCTGATGCCCAGATGTTGGCGACCGCCCCCGCTGGCACCCCCGCCGCTCGTGCAGTCCTTGCAATCTTGAACACCCGCCTGCCGCAGGGCATACTCTACCCGAGGATTGTGGTCACCGGTCCATGGGGGGTCGTTGACGCTTAAAGAAGTGCCGCTCCGACCTCTGCCCGTTCACGATGTCGGAGGAGACGAAACTCAAACCGCAGGATCGGAAGGAATCTGAGAGGTAGCACGATGGGGATGAAGCCGGTCGAGATCCTCTGGACCGTCAACGTCGTGAAGCAGCATCAAGTCACCGTCAAGCGAACTGCGGGATCGTTCACCGATACGCTGTCAGTAACGGTCGACGGTCAGCAGGTCTACTCGGGTCCAGCCGGAGGATTTTCGGCGAACCGAGGGCGGCACCAGTTCATGCTCGACGAGCGCCCGGTTGAACTTCGATGGGTCTGGAGCGACATGACGGGCGATCCGGCGGCGCTCGTCCTCATGCAAGGGGAGACGGTCCTCGCCAGCAGCGGCACTCCCGAGCAGATCGCCCGCGCGTCAAGCCCGGACTTCCAGACCGGGGGCTTTCGCGGTTGGGCCGTGGGAGCCATCATTGCGGTGCTGCTTGTCGTGCTCTCCGGAGTTGCCCTCTGGTCCTTCGTCCTGAAGTCGACGGTGAAAGCGATCGAAGATCAATCCGCGGTCCTGCTCGAACGAACGATCCGCCTCCCCGCGACGAATAAGTACCAGACTACGTTCAACGCCCCCCGAGATACCTGGGCCGAGGTGACCATCGTCACCGACGATACCGTGTACATCACCCTCATTGACCCGCGAGGGAACAAGCTCATCGACGACAAGAAGATCGAGAGCGGCGGCAAGACCTCCACCGTTCGCCTGGAGGTCCCTGGAACCTTCACGGTCTGGCTTCACAACATCAACCTCTTCGAGGGGAAGTTCGTTCAGCTCCGGGTCCGGGAGACGAAGAACCCGCGCCTGACGGAAGAGGAGGAACTCAAGAAGCTCCGCGAGGATCTGGAGAAGCTGAAGTAGCTGCGACCGGGGTCTGGCCGGGGGCTGAAAGGCCCCCGGCCTCACACGCCAGCGTCCCGCCTTCGCGCTCGCCTACGGGCGACGACGACGCTCACGATGAGCGTGAGGCCGAGCGCGCGGCCATCCTCGCGGGACAGCTCGACGCCCTGCCGGCCGTAGCGTTGGATGAAGCCATGAGAGCCGGCGACGACGGCGGGATCGAAGGACGGTGTCGGCAACGGAGCTCGCCGAGGAGCGGGGGCGCCCACCGCGCGCGGCGCGACCGGGGAGGCGGGCCGGATCGCGACCATCTCCCGATGGCCGCGGAGGAGCGCCGTCACGACCGTCAGCGACCCGAGCGCCGCCAGGGCCGCAAGCCCGCGCGCTTTCGATGATCTGGGGTGGCGGTGCGGGAACGGCCGCGGCGCTGTCCCGCTCCGCCGGGCGCCGCGGGCGCCTTGGTCTCGGGCGCGCGAACATGGGGAGGCACCTGAAGTGTCGATGCAGAAGGTAAGGCCATGGCTTGGAGTATTGGGGGCTATCTCATCCTGCATCCTTGGTTTAGGTTAGTTTAGGTGCCATCGCGGGTGGCGTTTATGGGATTGGTCACTCGCGAGATCAAGGCGTTGGGTTCTTTGCTATTGTCGCTGGCTTGGCTCTGTTTGCCTTCGCGTACTTCCTGGTTCGAACAATCCTGAGGCCGCAATCGAATATCTCATCAGCGAAAACAGAGGGAAGAGGAGTAACTGGACATCGACTACCCGCCCCATCACCAAGTCCCGATCCATCGCCAACTCACGTTGACGAATTGCATTTTGAGAAGCGGGCACGAGTTTCAAGCGTCCAAAGTCAAGCCCGGCCGCCCCAAATCTCAGCAGCCACTAGGTCGATGGCTGGGGCCATACGTTTCTTTTCGATTGTGTTTCTTATCTGCGCCGTCGGTGCCTTCGTATTCCTCGTGCCGCTTCAGACTTGCACAACCTGTAAGGGGGCTGCCAAGGTGGAGGTGTTCAGCCAGAGGGTATTGACCTGCGATACGTGTGATGGCACGGGTAAGCTTACTCTCTTCCAAAAGATTCGCGGTCCCTCCTCCAGCCAGAAGTAGCTCCTCTCATCCATCCTCATCTTCCCGTAGGTACTCGGTACTCGCATATTTTTTCCGTCTTTTTTCCGTCTGCGCCCATCCGGTTGAGGGGGTTCAAGTGCCTTTAAGGGTAGAGGACCAGCGATCCGAGGGAACGCGATGGAAAACGAAGCGAAGAAGGTCGTCGCGAGCGCCCCCCGGGGAGGACCGGCCCC
>Ga0187893_10005954_pt1 | contig 21295 bp, 14 predicted proteins | sample MA1701074metaG_FD_139574 | JGI IMG/M metagenome (GOLD analysis project Ga0187893, IMG submission 139574) | White microbial mat communities from a basaltic lava cave in the Kipuka Kanohina Cave System on the Island of Hawaii, USA - MA170107-4 metaG ...
GAATGTTCACCGGCTTTTATTTTGAGGGTGTAATTGCCCGGAGGAAGTTGCGAATAATTGAGCGTATGCGAATGCGATGGCGCGGACCAATTGCGGTCAACCCCATCAAGCATGTGACTGTAAAGGGTAGCATCGGGGTTGGTGAAGTTGATGGCAGCAAATTCGACCGTTACATTGTTTTCAAAGTGTTGCAGGAAGACGGTGTCCAACGCATCGGCATAATGGCTGAAAGAGGTGTATTTTCCATTTACAGAAAAAGAATTGAGATGAACCGGAAGTGGTTTGTCGGCAACCTTCATCTGCGCGGGATAAAACCGGAATATTCCACCGGCATAATTGTATGCAATGCTTCCGTCATTGAGCAGGGCGAGCGATTCGTCAATTGATCTTGCCGGGAAGCCCTCACTGCTGCTAAAATGTGTGAATGACTTTGACAGAGGATCAAAGCGGTAAAGGCCATTTTCAGTGGTGATCCAGAGCATTCCATCATTGTCCTGAATGATATTGCGCTGTTCGGTAACAAGGTTACCGAGCCCGTCTTTTGTATAGGCAATTAAATTCCGGCTTTGGTCAATGCATACCAGCCCGCTGTTTTTCGTGGCAACCCAAATGTTTCCGGCTTTGTCAATGCACAGATCATTGGCAAACTGAATCTGAGCAAATTTTTTTTCGGCAGCGCTCAGAATTTCAATTGATCCGTCATCCGGATTCAGAACAGCTATTCCACGCGTTTGATCGCAGGTAATTATTCTGCCATTCTTGTCTTCCCCGATACCTGTAATTCCTGGACAGGGAAATTTATTTTTACTGCCTTCGGTGAACCATGCTTCGGGCTTTTCATCCATAGGGTTTATTTTCAATATCCCCCGGCCGTAACAACCGAACCAGATATTTCCTTTGCTGTCTTTGAAAGCAATGCCGGCAAACAGTGAGCGGTCGGAAATGTTCAGTGATTTTTGTGCGTCAAACAGGGTAAATTTTTTCGTGGATTCATCGAAAGAATAAATCCCTTTACTTGTTCCAATCCATATCAGCCCCCTGTTGTCCTTAATAACAGAAAACGGCTCTGCACGGAGTTCGTCCGCCTGCGGGATTGGGTACACATCATGCTTTTTTTCAGATTCATTGTAAATAGCAAGGATGCGGTTTGAATAATACCTTATACCGTAAATCTTTCCTGTCTTTTCATCATGATAGTATCTGTTTGCCGGAGCTTTTCTCCATAAAGAAAATTGAATAAATTTTTGCTTATAAGGATGAATGTTACAAAGCCCCCTTGCTGTTCCGATCCAACGAATGCCATCATCATCGGAGTAAATAAATCTTACAGCCGTATTTACTACGGTTTTTTCATTTATTGAATCGCGTATTACACCCCCGAATGTATTTGATTCTGTATCGAATGGCAAAATCCCGTTGTTTGTGGCAAGCCATAGTTCATTTTTCCTTACCGTCAACATATTGAAAATAATATTGTCGAGATTAGGCGATCCATCCTCATTAAATTTATAGCAGGAAATTAATCCTGTTGATTTATCGAACCGCGCCATGCCATTTCCCCAGGTTCCGATCCATAAAGTATTTCTGTCATGAGAATCGGGTAATACTTTAATTGCCTGGAAACTTTTTCCGCCTGCCCCCCCTATTATACATTTATATTCTGTGACGGTTTTTCTAATATCATCATAATGCATAATTTCACCATAGCTCGTAAGCCAAAGGGTGCCATCGGCATCTTCTGCAATCGAGTTGATGAATACACTCACGGCTCCCTCCGATTCAGGCATTGCCTGAACGAAAGCATTCTGCTTTTCATCATATCGCAGCAACCCCATGCCATTGCATCCTGCCCAAAGATTTTTTCGGGTATCCTCATAAAGCATAAATGTTTCCACTGTATAATCCCTGACGCCTGCCTGATTTAATACGGGGATCCGGATGAAGTTATTCTTTCTTTTGTTGTAAACACATGCTCCCTGAAACGTTGAAACCCAAACTCTGCCCCGATGATCGGTGGTCAAAGAATGAATCACATTTGATGGAATTGTGGCGGAGTCGCTGCTTAAGCTCTTGTAAACTTCGAAGCTGTATCCGTTGAACCGGTTAAGCCCCGACTGTGTGCCAACCCAAACAAATCCGTCCTTATCACTGGTAATGCAATTCACCTCCTGATTCGAAAGCCCCTCCTGAACACTGTAACTTGTGAAAAAATAAAGATCCTGAGAATTTAATTTTTCAGAAAGAAAAATAAGTGAAGCCAGGGCAGGAAGAAAATACCGCATGGTCTGATAATTTCATGGGAAAGATACAATCATTTCCCCACTTAAATGGGTAAAGAGATATTAAAAACACTTGCGACTTTTGAAAATAAACTTTAAACCCTTACTCATGAAAAAAATTCTACTTGCATTGCTTCTCATCTCTTCATTCACCCTCAAATCGCAGGTCCCCAATGGCGGCTTTGAAAGTTGGACTTCAGGAAATCCGGATAGCTGGAGCGCCAATAACTTTCCCGGATTCGCAGTTCCGATTACTCAAGCTACTCCCCCTTACAGCGGTTCTCTTGCAGTAAAAGGCGAAGTCGTCAACACTGTCGGTGGTCCATTAGCCCCCCTCCTCACCTCCACCGATGCTTCCTTCAACGGATTTCCCGTTTCGCAGGCATACGCCAATTTCAGCTTTTATTATAAGATTGGCGCAACCGGATCCACCGTTCTTTCCGTTTCAGCTATTATGTATGATGCGGGGGGAAATTTTGTGGGCGGGGGTGGCAACTTATATAATGGAAGTGTGAATGTTTTCACGCTGTCAAATATACCAATATACTATACAGGCACTAACCCGGTGGAGTGTGTAATTACATTCGTCCTCTCCGATACGGTTGCCGGAAATCCGAACATCGGAGATTTTTTTATTGCCGATGCTTTAATGCTTTCAGGATCTGTCGGAATACAAAACGCATCTTCTCAAAACGATTTTCTGACCCTGTTTCCTAACCCTGCTCATGACCAAGCTGTAATTGCCTTTATCAGCCCATATTCAGGCAATGCAGAGCTGATCATTTATGATGTCAATGGGAAAGCTGTAAAGCAGCTTTCAACTTTTATTCCAAAGCAAGGTCTTTTTGAATGGATATTTTCCGTGAATGAACTGCCACAGGCAATTTATCATGCGCGCATTTTGTGCGGAGGATACTTACGACATATCAGACTTATTAAAAATTAAAAATTTTCAAAAAATGAAAACAACTTTATTTAAATCAACTTTAATTGCCATCACGACTGGCGTACTCTTTCATGTCGGTCATCCTCTGAAAGCACAGCTTGTTTATAACTGGGCACTTGGATTTATTTCAAACACTGGACAAGTGGTATCTTGTGAAAGTCTTGTTGCAGATGCATTTGGAAACGTATATGCTGCGGGAAGCTTTGAAGAAACGGTTGATTTCGATCCCTCTCCAAACACATTCAATTTGACATCTGCGGGTGGATCCGATATTTTTCTTGCAAAATATTCTTCTTCGGGCAATTTGCTGTGGGCATTTAAAATCGGGGATACCAATTACGATCATGGCTATGGTATTACCCTCGACAGCTCAGGAAACATAATAATTACCGGCACCTTTCGTGGTGCTGTGGATTTCGACCCTTCGCCTGGAACAGCAACTTTGTCTATTCTTACAAGCTGGGATGTTTTTATTGCCAAATACACTCCGGCAGGGAATTATATGTGGGCGAAAAGTTTTGGTGGGTTTGGAAACGATGAAGGGTGGAGCATAAAAACCGATACATCCAAAAATATCTTCATCACCGGAGTCTATTCTCAAACGATGGACCTTAGTCCGGGTGCGAGAACTGCCAATATCACTTCAACAGGCGCCACTGATTGTTTTGTAGCGAAATATGATTCATCCGGAAATTATATTTGGGGATTTGGATTGGGTGGCACGCTTGATGATGTTGCGGGTACAATAGCCGTAGATTTATCCGGGCAGGTCTATGTATGCGGGGCATTCCGCAATACTGCTGACTTTAACCCTTCGGGAGGTACCGCTAATCTTACCTCAGCAGGAATTCTCGATATATTTATTGCAAAGTACAGCACTTCCGGTAATTATTTATGGGCAAACAGGATTGGAGCGGCTGATGAAGATATTGCAACCGACCTCAGTCTTGATCCGGCAGGAAATATTGTTGTGACCGGTAGCTTTCAGCTTACTTGTGATTTTGACCCCTCTGCATCTGTTAATAATCTGACATCAGCCGGAGGTCCCGATATATTTATTGCAAAGTACAATCCTGCCGGAAATTACCTGTGGGCAATCGGCATGGGAAGCCCCAATATTGATTATGGCTATGCAGTGGCTATTGATGCATTCGGAAAAATCAGCATTGCGGGAAGCTTTAAGGATATTGCCGACTTCAATCCCGGTGCAGGCACTGCGAATTTTACCACTTTTGGTGGTACAGACGGATTCATAGCCCGGTATAACGGAGACGGAACTTTAATTGGCGCTTACCAGTTAGGTGGTCCTAATGATGATATTACACAATGTATTGCCATCGGCAGTTCAGCACCGCTGAGCTTATTTACCGGTGGATACTTTCATGGCAGTTGTGACCTTGACCCTTCTCCTAACCAGGTAATCCTTACAGCAAGTTCTTTTCAGAGCGCTTTCCTGTCAAATTATATGGATGCAACAAACCACCAGAACGAAATGACAGAGATCCAAAAGAAGCTGTCTGTATTTCCTAATCCAACATCGGGAAAATTGTTTATCCACTCTGAATCCGATGCTGATTTGAAAATAATAAACGTAACGGGGAAATTAATTTCAATTGTCCGGCTGAGCAGCGGTTTAAATCGAATTTTATTAGAAAATATTGAAGGAGGAATCTATTTTCTTATTCCAGCTAATCCCGGTGTAGAAACAGTAACACAAAAAATTGTAATTGTAAAATAATCAAGATAAGAGTCTCTTCCTCCCTCTGTTTACTCGATACTTTATACTCTTTTTCCGAGGTCGCGAGCAGATTCGAACTGCTGTACAAGGTTTTGCAGACCTCTACCTAGCCACTCGGTCACGCGACCATTTTATTTAGCAGCGCAAACTTAACGCTTTTGATAATAAAGGAATCAGAATAATAAAATGGCTAAAAAAATTTCAAATCTACAATCTTGCATCCCATCCTGATACTTGATACTAGATAATTAATGTTTTTTCTGAGGTCGCGGATAGATTCGAACTACCGTAAAGAGTCTTGCGGACTCCTGCCTGACCACTCGGCCACACGACCATACTTTATGCGGGGTAATATTAATAAGAAAGCAGGAATCATAACAAAAAATCTGGTAAACGGATTATTAAGATTGAATGTTTCAGTCCGCTTTTGATTTTGAAAGCATGACACTTGCTTTCACAATTTTGCCATTCACCGGAGGATTGTATTTTGTAACCCGGACCGATATTTTTTCAAATGATTTCACTTTTTCTGCAATCGAATTTAATATCCTTCCGCAAACATGTTCCACCAGCTTGGAGCGGATATCCATTTCTTTTCTGACCAAATCATGAATAAGGCAGTAATCAATCGTATCTTCCAGATTATCGGAAACAGCTGCTTTACTTAAATCAGCTTCAATGTACACATCCACCGAATATTTTCCACCGATGATTCCTTCCTCTTCAAGGCAACCATTGTATGCATAACATTCGATTCCTTCGATGGATATCATTGTTTTCTGATTGTGCAGCGGATGAGTATTGTTTCCGGCAGATTGGTCAGCACCTGGTAAAGGATGTAAAATTTATGAATTCAATTTTTTACTGCAATTCCTTGCGGCCCAAAAATCGTATTTTATTGTTTCATAAACTTTCTGAAAATTTTGAGCAGCTCATCCGCCAAAAGAAATCCGTTCATACGCCACACTTCGCTTTTATTCAGAAACAAAATTAACACCGGAACGCTTAATACTCCAAACTTCTCTGTCAATTCCTTATTTGCATCCACATCAATTTTCAATATATAAATTTCTGATCCGGCTTTCTCTTTTAATTTTTCAAGCACGTCATCGAGCGCTTTGCATGGCTCGCACCAGTCGGCATAAAAATCTGCCAGCACAAGAGCATGCCGGTTACACAGCCCGTAAAATTGATTTTCAGTCATTTCATTGAATTGATTTTGTATTTAATAAACCCAATTAAGCAGGAAATAAGATTATTCATCAGCAGCCGGGCATGCGTGATAAAAAACTGCTCAAATCTATTTCAAAGTTCAGTATTATTCATGTAGCATTTTCTTCCCAACAATGAAACTATTTATTAAAAACAAAGTATGATCCATCAGGAAATTAGTGTTTTATGATGAAAAAAGTAAAAAGCCGCTCTTGCTGTTTTACGGATTGGAAGATGTTTGTCTCATTACTGGCCGTCTGTTCGATAGGAGCAATAAAGATAAATTATTTTACTCCCGACCAATTCCGCTCAGAGTCCATTATCAAATCGGATTTTAAAGCAGAACCTCCGGGATTTACACCGGGGAAAATTTTTTCGTCAAATGACAGGCCGGCTGATCCGCTGGTTATTGAAAAAATTGCACGAGCTGTTTGCAATAAAAACCTGAATGTTGAATATTACTCAAAGGAGCTTTCCGGAAAAAAAGAATTTCATACTAAATCGCCTGTATCTGTTGAATTTTCCATCAAAAACCAAAATTTTTACTGCCAGGATTTTGAACTGATTGCCTCGGGTAACGATGAATTCAAATTGTATTTTGAATATAACGGAATTAACCGGATAAGAACAGGACGGTTCGGATTTCCGATTCATGAGGCGGAAATTATATTTACTGTTCATAAATCTGATGCAGATGCCCCATGGCAAGGATTGGAGGGAAAAATTGGCTTTACAGTTTTCTCCGACCGAGCGCTTGCTTCAAAAATTGCTGCGGATTATGTGAATATTTTCCGTTCAAAGCAGGGGCTTTTCGTGAGCGCAACCACCACTTCGCCCGAAAAATCTTTACTTCTTGCTCAATGCATTTCCGAGGAGTTAGCACTGAATGATAATCATACGCTGATGGCGAAAATAAATGTTCAACTCACTGAAACTGCAAATGAACTGGGCGCAGCATATCAAAATTCGACTATGAGCACATTTTTTTCGGCTGATGAAGACGCCTCCTCTGCCATCAGCAGGGAAATGGCTAAAGAGTTGATTAAAACAAAAAATGAATTACTGCTGCAGCAGCTTGCATTGAATAATCTGAGCGATTATATGCGTCAAAACAGGATTTCTGGAAATGCGGTGCCTGAATTCGGAACTATCACTGATCCCGTATTTTCAAATTACATAATCCGGCTGAATGAAAAAATTGCAGAAAGGTCTTTATTGGGCAAGCAGGAAGCTACCATGCTCGATTCGGAAATTGAATTTCTGAAAAGCACCCTTGCAGAAGGAATCAGGAATACGCGCAAAAAAGCAGCATTGCAAATGGAAGAAGTAAGCCGTCAGCTTGCTGCAATTGAAAAACAACAGGAGGAGTCGGGGATGCCGGGACCATTTTTAAGCAGAAACCCTGATCTTCGATTAGCAGAAAGAAAGCTTGATTTTCTACTCGACAAAAAACTTGAAATCGCTTACAACGATTTCATCAATAAGGAGTCTGCAGTAATTGTGCGGGCGCAGCTCCCTGCTTCACCTATAAATCCGGATAAAGCAAAAGTGTGGATTCTTTTAATAGGCGCGGGATTGATTGCAGGATTCGCTGTTTCAGGTTTGAAGGTTTGGTTTAACAGGAAAAGGAAACTAATTGCAGCGAAAAACAGCTATTATAGTTCATTGCGAACCATTGGTGAAATTACCACAGATGTACAAAGTCAAGCGCAGGAAACTCAAAATATCTGCTCCGCTTTGCTCATGATGCAGAGTGGAAGCAAAAAAAGAATAATTACAATCTCATCCATGAAGCAGGGTGCCGGAAAAGAATATGTGATTGCCGAATTGGCTAAAGCATTTGCCGCTTATGATCTGAAGGTTCTTTTGATAAATATGGATCATAAAAATTCTGAGCTTGAGTCCGGCTTTTCTGTAAAGGGGGACTATAGTCTTGCGGATGTTTTCAACAATAAAAAGCTTTTGCACGAATGCATCTGCATCACTCCTTTTCCGACCATTGATTTCATTTCAGGCGGAGGGCATATTATAGACATGAACCGGCTCCTTGCAAACCGGAAAATTGAAATGACACTGGCGGAGCTTAGAGAGCATTATGATTTTGTATTGATTAATTCAGAATCAATATCTGAAAACCCCTCCTGGCTGGCTCTATTCAGTCAGAGCGATACGGGGATTATGATGATTGCTTCACATGATGACAGATCTGAAATTGAAATGCAGGCAAGATTGTATAATGAAATTTCGGGTCTGAATAATCTGTATTTTATTGCGGACAGCAGTTCTGAAAAGCTTAATAAAACAAAAGGAACCCCTGCAGTTCACAGTTCCAGAACATCCACTGATCCGGAATTACCGGAGCCCTCGTTCCTAAAAAGGGCTGCACTTTGGATGTGGTAGCTTTCGTATAATACTTTTTACGTAATACAAAAGCATGAGAGCGGGGCTGTTTTAGGCAATTCTCTCTAAATTGTTGATAAATTTTCATCAAAATCATACAAATGTTTGATTCGCGATAGGGTGCTTTTTGTGCAACTTTATGCAGTTAAGCCAGTAAAACATGCGTATCCGTTATAATCAAACGTCCACAGCAACATACCAAACCGGATATAATATGATCAGTCCTATTACTCGTTACGATTATACTGTGTTCAGCATCCCTCAATCTTCTGCTGATATTCACCCGCGCTATACAAAGCTTATCAGAAGCCATTCGCTGCCTGCATTGAGCATGGAGTATATTTATTCCGTTCAACTAAAATATATTTCCGGACGGTATGCCGAAAATCATTCGCGGGTTGTATTGGCCGAATGCAGTGCATGGAAATTTATCTCCAGACAGATTAATAATCTGAACCGGGAATATGAAATCATCCGGTTTTTTGAAGACATTAAATCAAGTCTCATCATCAAAACGATTCAGTCATCTTATGCAACCGTGCAAGCCAATGAGGTGATTGCTGTTTCCAACGCAAACTGCAACAACACCCCCTGGTCTGCATTCCCTGATAAAAGCCGCCTCTACTTTTTTACCTGGGAACTTGATGATAAAAGCATCCCCCTATTGTTTGATTACTTTCATATTATCCTTCAGACCGAAATTTTGTCCTGCAAAGGAGCGGATTATTCCTCCGTTAATTCTCTTATGAATAAGCTAATGGCCACCGCCCAGGTAAAAAATATTGTTGATAAATTCGGAATTAATATTCTGCTTCATTATAAAGTTTATCTGTTATTTGCCATGAGTTACTATCTCCGCTTTTATATTGAAAACCAATATCCGAAACAGATTATTAACCGGTTTATTAATATCTGGCATCAGGCATTATCCGAATTAAAGTGAAATGAATACCGACCGCATATTATTTGTACAATTCTTTTTCAGGGAAATATCCGGATTGAATTATGCTTACCTCAATTATATTGATGATGACCGGAGTTTCTTTTCAGCACATACCTCTGCCGAACTGCTGATTGATCGTGATGATTATGATTCTCTTGTTTATGTCCTAACCTCTTTTCCGAAAATAAAATACCTGCGCATTAAAAAAGATTTCTCATGTGAGTTTCTTGAACTTCAGTTTAGCGATAATACGCGGTATTTGATTAAGTTGTCCATAGAATTGTTTTATAAAGGCTACCATTTGCTGAGTTCACGCGAAGCATTGAATAATATTAAAAAATCGCCTGAAGGAATCCGGTATCTTTCTGAAGCGCACCGTTTCGAATATTTTTTTCTGAAATCAATGCTTGGCAGGCAAGATGTGCCGGAGGAATACCGCAGTGTATTCGGTTCAATGAACATGCAGGATCGCTCCCGAATTTTTGCACATATTATTCCCCGCTATCGTTTTGTGATTCATGTATTGGATGAGCTGTTTTCCTACCAAAGCCGGTACTTATTAAAAGTTATCTCCGCACTAAGAAAAAATAAAATGAACCGAGGAATCCGGTTTGCTTTTCACCGCATTCAATATTTTATGTTTCGATTGCGGCATCGAATTTTTAAATCCTGGAGCAGGCTTGAATATCATCGTTCATCTGAACAGGATCAGTTATCGCATCAGGACAAAGGTAGTTTTCTGAGGAAGAAATATCCTGCAAAAGCTCAATAACTGTAGCTTTTCCCAGCCTCATCTTTTGGCTAATGTAATCTGCAGGCAATCTGCTTAATTTTTTTTGATGATTTTTGAGCTCTTTTAACAATTACCCAAATGAAACCATTCGGAATTCTTGCTTTAGGTTTATTATTCTTTGCATCATGTAAGCCGGTGAAACAAACCGTTCAATCAAATATTTCAACTCCGGAAATGCAGCGCATAATGCCGGAACAGAAACCTTACCATGAATCCAGAACCCGGCTGAATGATATTATTCATCAGGAATTGCGTGTTAGTTTCGACTGGGAGAAAAAATATCTGTTTGGCGAGGCCACTATTAAAGTCAAACCCTATTTTTATCCGGTAAAGGAACTTATTCTGAACGCCCGAGGAATGGAAATTCATGAGCTGGCGATTCTCAAAAACATTAACAAGTTCAATCTTCAGTACAAATATGAAAACGACAGTCTGACTATTTTTCTTGACCGGAATTATGCTCGCGGTGAAGAATACACCCTCTATATTAATTACACTGCAAAGCCGGATGAATTAAAAGAAACTGGCGGCAGTGCAGCCATTACAAGCGACAAGGGGTTATATTTTATTAATGCTGACGGAAAGGAACCAGGCAAACCCAAGCAGATATGGACACAGTGCGAAACACAGGCAGCATCCGTTTGGTTTCCCACGATTGATGCTCCCAACGAGCGATTCACTCAGGAGATTTATATTACGGTAGATACCTCGTTTGTCACATTGTCTAATGGATTGCTTGTTTCGTCTGTTATAAATGAGCGCGAAGGAATGCGGACGGATTATTGGCGTCAGTCGCTTCCTTCTGCACCATACTTGACTATGATGGCCATCGGAAAATTCAGAATTGTAAAAGATAGATGGAGAAACCTTGAAGTAAATTACTATGTGGAACCGGAATATGAAAAATACGGCAGGGCTATTTTCGGAAACACTCCAGAAATGATGGACTTTTTTTCAAAGTTGCTGGGGGTGGACTATCCATGGGAAAAATATTCTCAGGTAGTTGTGCGCGACTATGTTTCCGGAGCAATGGAAAATACCTCAGCATCCCTGTTCGGAGAATTCATGCAGCGTGATGCACGCGCTTTGCTGGATGCAACCAACGAAGATGTCATTTCACATGAATTATTTCATCAATGGTTTGGCGACCTTGTAACCTGCGAGTCATGGAGCAACATTACACTCAACGAGTCCTTTGCTACTTACGGTGAGTATCTCTGGAATGAATATAAATACGGAAGGGAGGAAGCGGACTATGGTGCGATGAAGGACCTGGAAGGATACCTGCAGCAATCAAAAACAAAAAATGAAAATCTGGTACGGTTTCATTATGATAGTCAGGAAGACGTGTTTGATGCCATCAGCTATCAGAAAGGGGGGCGAATTCTGCACATGCTCCGGAAAATTCTTGGTGACGATGCTTTTTTCTCAGGATTAAATTTATATCTGAATGAAAATAAGCTCAGGCCGGCTGAAGCGCATCATTTGCGGCTTGCTATGGAAGAAGTTTCCGGCACTGACCTGAACTGGTTTTTTAACCAATGGTATTTTGATAAAGGTCATCCGGACCTGGAAGTTTCCTATGAATGGATTGATTCACTTAAAACGCAGGCAGTGGTGATTGAACAAAAGCAGGACTTTGAAAAATTTCCTTTATTCCGACTTCCGCTTATTATTGACATTTACAAACCATCGGGAGTTGAAAGCCATCAGGTGGTGTGCCGCAACAAGCGCGAAACATTTTTGTTTTCTTCCGATCAGAAGCCGCTGCTTGTAAATGTGGATGCGGAAAAAATGCTTGTTTGTACTAAAAAGGATAATAAAACCAATGAGGAATGGATTTATCAGTACCAACACGCCCCCTTGTTTTTGGACCGCCATGAAGCTTTGCAAAAAATTGCAAAGAATTATAAAACAGGTACCCCTTCAGCCGGATTGGTAATGCAGGCGCTGGAAGATTCGATGTGGGCAATACGTAATTATGCCATAAAGAATTCCGGCACACTTGCCAGGGGGGAGTCCACCAAAACGGAACTTATGAATAAGCTGATTGATTTATCAAAGAATGACCCGAAGGCAGCAGTCCGTGAATCGGCTCTTGCAGCCCTGAATAAAAATTATGATTCGCCCGAACTGACGAATGTTTATATGGAAGCTGTTAACGATTCGTCTTATGAAGTAATGGAACGGGCGATTTCAAATATTGCAGGAAAAGATAAGGACAGGGGCTTGTCCATTGCTAAGTCATTTGAATCAGTAAATAACAAACGGATTCGGGAAATTGTCTATCAGATTTATTCAGAATACGGCTCTGATGAAAATCATTCCTTTATGGAAACCGTGCTTTCGCAATTTTCCGGTGGGGGAAAATACCAAACGACATTGAGCTATGCTAATTTTCTGAAACGTTGCAGTCCTTCGACTATCGAAACCGGCATATTGAATCTTGAAGAAATTGCGAAAAACGGAAATCCATGGTTTGTACGCCTTGCCGGAATACAGGGACTTTCTGAATTATCAAAATACTGCGACAAAATGGCTGATGAAAGCAGCACTGATCATGCGTTGCAGGAAAAATACCATCACATAAAAGATCAGGTTGAGAAAAAAGTTGCAGCGATTAAAGCAAGCGAAAAGGATAAAAATCTGCTGAAAATTTATGGCTCCCTTGATTCGTCCGGGGAATAAAATTTACACTGCAGGAGCAGGGGGTTGCATTACCGTTCCGCATTTTTTGCAGGTTCTTAATTCTTTGGATTCATAAAACTTTTTCAGCACTGCCGGAAGCTGAGTTACAATATCTTTCAGCTTAAAAGTTTCTTCATGTAGCTTATTGCTGCAATTTTCGCAAAACCACAAACAAAGGTCATCTTCCGCCTCTTCCCGTATTCGTTCAATCACCAAACCAATGGTATTTGCCGGTCTTTGCGGGCAATGAGGAATGTGAGGGGGAAGAAGAAACATTTCTCCTTCTTTGATCTTAATGTCCACATTTTTTCCGTTCTGAATGGTTTTTACGGTGATGTCCCCTTCAAGCTGATAGAATAATTCTTCCCCCTCTTCAAAATGATAGTCTTTGCGTGAGTTAGGTCCGCCAACGACCATCACGATAAAATCTTCATTTCCTTTATAAACCTGCTGGTTGCCTACAGGGGGCTTCAGCAGATGACGGTTATCGTCTATCCATTTCTTAAGATTAAAGGGGGGGGCTACGGTCATATTCCGGATTTTTTATGTAAGTGAAAATGTCTCTCGCAACAGAGTGGGTTTTTTGCTTTCCAAATGTACTGCCATGCCGGCTTTATTTCGGATGAAGAAAATCATTCATCTTTTTTTTGACGTCTTCTGCCATTTCGCTTGCCGCTTTTCCAACTTTCAAAGCGGCATCTTCCGCATCATTTTTCAATTCGCTTAATTTTTCCTTTACACCGGCACTCAGTGTGCCCCCTGCAATCAAATTGTCAATTTGCCGGTGAAGCACATAAGGTAGCTTTGATTTCAACGAATCTGAAACAACTTTAATCGCCTGCTCCGCCTGCTGCGTGCTGATACCTGTCTTTTCGCAAATGTCATTAATCAATTTTTCCATTCAAAAAATTTTAGCTTTGTCCTTCAAAAGATTCCATTGAAAGTTATTATTTTCAAATGTACACAAATATAAATTTAATCTGAAGTCATGGATTTGAATTTTAACGGAAAACGGGCATTGGTTTGCGGAAGTACCAGGGGCATTGGATATGCTGTTGCCCTTCAGTTGGCGAAAGCAGGCGCAAATGTTACACTGATGGCACGCAATGAAGAGGCGCTGGAAAATGCATTGCGCTCATTGCACAACAGCGGGAAACAGGTGCATGATTTTATCACTGCAGATTTCACCATGCCCGAACAGGTAAAACAACAGATTGAAAATTATCTTTCAAGCCATTCTGCCATTCATATCCTTGTCAACAACAGCGGAGGGCCGAAAGGAGGCGCTATAACAGGCGCGTCAGCGGAAGATTTCAGAAAAGCGTTTGATATGCATGTTATCTGCAATCAGATTCTCGCAACTGCCTGCTTCGAAAAAATGAAGCTTGAAGGATACGGACGAATAATCAATATTATTTCTACTTCTGTGAAGCAGCCAATAAAAGGTTTAGGGGTGTCTAATACTGTTCGTGCTGCAGTCGCCAACTGGTCTAAAACATGGGCAGGCGAAGCAGGTCCATACGGTGTAACCGTTAACAATGTGCTTCCGGGAGCAACCCGCACTGCGCGACTGGAACAAATCATATCCGGCATTTCCGATAAAACCGGAAAACCGGCAGAGGAAGTTTCGGCTCAAATGATTGCAGAAATTCCGGCTCAGCGGTTTGCTGATCCGGATGAAATCGCTTCTGCTGTTGTTTTTCTCGCATCGCCTTCGGCAGCATATATCAATGGCATTAATTTGCCGGTAGATGGCGGAAGAACCAGCTGTCTCTGAATATGAATATGATTTATTCCCTAATGGAAAAAGGATTTTCGGGTTTGGAAATGGTTTTCCGCTGTATTCCGGCTGTCAGTCCATTCATTTTCCGCAATTATTCAAAAAAATAATCATTCCTTTTCCGGGATTGTTATCTTTAAGCCGATGCTTGATTTCCGATTGTTGATTTTAAGAAAAAAAATATTTCTCACCGGAAGCATTTTTTATCTGTGGTTTTTTTCCGGCTTTAACCATTTTTCATACTCGCAGTATGTGATGGATCCGGAAGAGCTGAGCCATGCAAAAACTTTTTACAGCATTGAATCTGCGATGCAGCAGCCCGATTCGATTTTCCGGCTCGACCTTTCCCGTAAAAAGCTTAAATCATTTCCTGCTGAGTTATTTTTATTTAAAAATCTGCAATGGCTTAACCTGTGCCGCAATCAGATTGCATTAATCCCCGACAGCATTTCAATATTTAAGTCGTTACAGGAACTTGATCTGAGCAAAAACAATCTATCACAAATTCCATCAGCGATCGGGGCATTGAAACATCTTACTGTTTTAAAGCTTAACCGGAATAAAATAACTTCTCTGCCTGAAGAAACAGGAAACCTGATAAATCTTGAAGTTCTTGAACTTTGGGATAACGAGCTGGATACCGTTCCGGATGAGGTAAGAAACCTGAAATCGCTGAAGAAACTCGAACTGCGCGGAATACTTTTTTCTGATGCGCAGCAACAACGTATAGTGTCACTGCTGCCGAATACAAAAATTCTTTTTTCGCCCAGTTGCGCCTGCAAGGAATAAGCCGGTTCCTCACACGCACGGGTGCAAAAGCAAATATTTATGACCACCGGTGCAATGCAATTGACCGGCAGATATTGATTCTGAATGCAGAATTCTGTAAATTTGGTTTTCATTTAAAGCTATAACTAAACTTTTTTTAAATGAACTACTTTCCTTTTCTCTTTTTCCTTTTTGCTGTGTATTCCTTTCAATCAAAGCAGGATTTTTCATTACAGCGTGAAGCAATGGTTCGTGATCAGATTGAAAGCCGCGGGGTGAAAGACCGGGCAACGCTTGCTGCCATGCGTAAAACCCCGCGGCATTTGTTTGTTCCACCGGATGAAATAAAAAATGCGTATGACGATAACCCTCTGCCCATCGGCTATGGACAAACCATCTCACAGCCATACATTGTGGCTTACATGACTGAAATCGTAAATCCTAAACCGGAGCATACAGTGCTCGAAATAGGAACCGGTTCCGGATACCAGGCAGCAGTGATTTCGGAAATTGTGAAGGAAGTTTATACCATTGAAATCATAGATGCATTGGCAAAGCAGGCAATTGCGCGGCTGAAAAATCTGAATTATAAAAATATTCACATCAATTCCGGTGACGGATATTATGGTTGGAAAGAACAGGCCCCCTTTGATGCCATTATCGTGACAGCAGCAGCTGAACATATTCCGCCTCCGTTGATTGAACAACTGAAAGAGGGTGGGAGAATGATTATTCCTGTGGGCACCCCGTTCATGGTGCAGCAATTGATGCTCGTAGAAAAAAAGAACGGAAAAATTAAAACAAGCAGCATGATGCCGGTGCGGTTTGTTCCTTTCAAAAGAAATAAATGAACGGGCTGCTTTCATACAGCCATCGCCTGATAATTGCAGTTGCTTTTATTTCAGCAGCAATTATTGCTTACCAGATTTCAATCATTCAATTGCTTTCATTTATGCAGTGGCATCATTTTGCCTTTATGGTAATTTCCATTGCCCTGCTCGGATTTGGAGCTGCGGGAACCACACTTACTGTGTTTCGTGCAGTTATTTTAAAAAATGCCCGCATGATGATTCCGCTGATGATGCTGATCAGCGGAATTTTTATGTCTTTATCCGTATGGCTTTGCAATCTTGAATTTGCACGCATGGATTCCATGCTGTTGTTTACCGATCCTGCGCAGTGGCTTGCATTTGCATCTGATGTTCTGATTTTTCTCCTTCCGTTTTTTACAGGCGCTCTTTCACTTGGAATTGTTTTTTCAATATATGTATCTGAAATCGGGAAATTCTATTTCGGCAACCTGATCGGTTCCGGATTTGGAGCGATCGCAGCAGCATTTATTTCCTGGAAATTTACTCCGGCAGAAATGCCTGTTATTGTTTCATTGGCTGCCGCCCTTGCCGGATGTATTACGATTGAGAAGTTCAAATTCAGATTAATAATTCCGGCTGCTTTATCAATTCTATTGCCGGTCATTCTGATTCCGAATCCACCGGAAATTATTTTATCGCAATACAAAAGCATAAGCCGAACGCTTAATCTTCCCGGATCAAAAATTGAATTTGAAAAATCAAGCCCCTATGGATTTTTGCAGGTGGTATCAGCCGATGCACTGCGTTTTGCGCCTGCATTAAGTCTTGCATTCAGCGGAGAAGCTCCGTCAGGCAAAGCTGTTTTTAATAATGGAAACCGGACTGGCATCATACCAAAATGCCAGGCCGGTGATTCACCCCCGCTATATGATTTCACTACCATGGCGCTGCCTTACACCATTGGAAAAGCCAGCCGGGTGCTTTCGCTTTCCTCCGGTACAGGAGCGCAGGTATGTTATGCATTGCTGAAAGGCGCTGTCCGGATTGACGCGGCAGAATCCAACAGCGCCCTGATAAATCTTTCCAAAAATGAACTGGCAAAAGAAAATGACTCATTATTTTACAGAAAGGAAATCAATGTATATGAATCCGAACCGCGTACTTTTCTATCCCTGACTTCCGAAAAATATGACCTCATTGAAATGCCTGTTATAAGCTCATTCGGTGGAACGGCAGGACTTTTTGCAATGCAGGAAGAATATCTGCTGACATTGGAATCGTTCAGTAAAATGTATGAGTTATTAACTCCTGGCGGAATGATATGCGTAACTGCCTGGCTGGATTATCCATTCCGGATTCCGATAAAGATTGCTGCAACCTTTGCTCAAACTGCTGAAAAAGCGGGAGCTGTTCCGGTAATCGAGCGCCTTGCTGCTGTCAGGAGCTGGGGGACTGTCACTTTTATTTTGAAGAAATCACCTATCACCAGCATTGAAATTGATTCAATAAAAAAATTTTGCGAAAAAAATTATTTCGACCCCCTGCTGCTTCCGGGAATCCGGATGACCGATAGAATGAATTTCAATGCAATGAACGACACATCGTTTTTCTATTTGATTGACGCTGCGGTATCCGCAAGCAGAGAGTCGCTTTTTGCAGATTATGATTTCCATATTAAGCCAGCAACTGATAACAAGCCGTATTTTTCACAATTTTTAAGAGGTAAAAGTATCCCTCGCCTTGCAGAAGTATTTGGAATGCAATCCATGCAGTTTATCGAATTAGGTTATCTCATTTCTGCTTTCACTTTTCTTTTTTGTCTGCTGCTTGCTTTGATTTTAATTATTGTACCGCTGTTTGTACATCATGCTGCCGGCAGCTTTAAGTTTCCGGTGTTTTTCTATTTCAGCGGATTGGGAATCGGTTATATGCTATTTGAAATAGTATTGATTCAGAAATTTGTATTGCTATTCGGCAACCCCGTTTATGCAGCTTCGTTTGCTATCGGAGTCATGTTGATTTTTTCCGGAGGGGGTAGCTATCTTTCTTCATCCGGTATTTTTGCGCATTTAAATTCACGGCAGATATTTGTGATAATTATATTCTGCTTTTTGCTGTATGCAATTTTTCTGACGCCAATATTTAATGCAATTATTCAGCTTCCGCTTTATTTAAAAGCCGGTGTTTCTGTTTTTCTCATTGCGGTTCCAGCTTTCCTTATGGGCATTCCGTTTCCCCGCGGATTAAAAAAAGTTTCGCAGATGGATGAAAAAAATATTCCCTGGGCGTGGGGTATTAACGGATGCATGTCGGTCATCGGTGCAACTGGCGCAGCGCTGATTTCAGCGGAAATGGGATTTACTATGGCAATGCTCATTGCTGCACTGGCTTATTCGGTGAGCATGTTTTCATCAAAACTTCTTGTCAGTAAAATTTAGTCAGGGTGAAAGCAGTCCCGAGAGGAATCCATCACTAAAAGTTGAAATTCTGATATTCAAATTGTTGGCAAACAAATAATATTAATGGTGAAACATAGGTGAAACTTTAAAATAAATCTGTTCGCTGTAACGATGCTTATTCTTCCGGTAAATTTATTTTAATTCACAAACATTAATTTGAACTTATTTTTATTTCGGTGAAGTAATTAGTTTTTTTAAAGATAAAATGTGCCAGGTAGATTAAAAACGCTTAACCTTAACTTAACATTATTCTAACCCCCGATTAATGATTCGGTAATACGTTTGCCTCAAAACAAATATGAAATACCGGATCGCAATTATTTATTTATTCATTTCCTTTTTCTCAATCAAATCTTTCGCAGATAAAAGCAGCATTTTCGGAAAAGTTTATGATAAAAAAACCGGGGAAACGCTCATTGGTGTTAATGTCCTGGTTGCCGGAACTACCATTGGCGCAGCAACAGACCTTGATGGAAGATTTCAGATTAAAAACCTTTCTCCAGGCAATTATGACATTACGGTTTCCTATGTATCTTATGCCCCGCAGGTAATTAAAGGAGTAACTTTAAAACCAAACTCGAACGTAGAACTCAACATTGCTCTCGCAACCACAGTCAGCGAATTGGCTGCTGTGGAAATTACTGCACAGGCAAACCGGCAGTCGGTAGCAGTGCTGATGATGGACATTAAAAATGCAAATGTCATTTCCGATGGTGTTTCGCAGGATATCATTAAACGGACTTCCGATAAAAATACAGGCGAAGTTTTGAAACGGGTTACCGGCACGAGTGTTCAGGATAACCGTTTTGTAATTGTACGAGGGCTGAATGACCGTTATAACTATACATTGATTAACGGAATGCCGTTTTCCTCTACCGAGCCGGACCGGAAAGCTGTTTCATTCGACATTTTCCCATCACAGCTTATTGATAACCTCGTAATCTCCAAAACCGCCTCTCCCGACCGTCCGGGCGAATTTGCAGGGGGGCTGATACAGATTAACACACGAAGCATCCCAGAAGAAAACAGTTTCACAATTTCAGCAGGAGGGGGAATTAATTCACAGACAACATTTAAAGAATTTTACCATGGCCCCAAAGGAAGCACCGACTGGATTGGACTGGATGACGGCACGCGAGCGTTTCCATCGTTTATGCCCGATCCGAAAACACTTTCATCCATGAAGCTCAATGACCGGATTGCCCTTTCAAAAAAGTTGACCAACGATTGGAAAATTTCACGGGATGAAAGCGCTGTACCAAATTTTAATCTGCAAGCTACCCTCGTGAAAAATTTCAAATCATTCGGAAAAGAATCAGGGTTGCTTGCCGGAATTACATATAATAATTCTCGAAGTTTAAAGTTTTATGAACGCCAGAATTTCGAAGGACTTGACACCAGCCACTCAGCCCTCGTATTTCAATACAATGACAGCATCTTTTCCTCCCAGGTGCTTGCCGGAGCTATTCTCAATTATTCCGTAAACCTGAATAATAAAAACAGAATCACCCTCAGAAATCTCTTTACACAGAACTCCGATGATAAAACGTTGCTTCGGAATGGAATTGCAATGAAGGATAATGCCAATGTGCATTCCACAAGCATTGAATACAACCAGACAACACTATTTTCTTCACAGCTTCAAAGCGAACATTACCTTGAAAAATCAGGAATTAAAATTCATTGGGGATTTTCAGGGAGCCACACCCTGCGTAACACTCCCGATACGCGCAAAATGCAGTACCGCACCCGCAATCTTTCTGACCCCGAAACCGACCCTGCGCTGTTTGAAGCGTATGTCCCTTTTGTGGTTTCTCCCAACTATGCCGGAAAATTTTATTCTGAATTGCGCGAAAATGTTTTTAATGAAATGGCAGACATCAGCATCCCTCTGAAATTTATAAAAGGCAGCCAGGAACTGAAACTTGGCGGACTGATGCAGCAAAAAGCCCGGACTTTCGATGCCCGCGAGTTCGGTTATAAAATTGCAAGTCCCTCCAAGTTTGATTATAATTTGCTTTTGCTTCCCCAGAACTTACTGTTCGAGCCGCAGAACATCAGCGAATCCGGTTTTGTCATTGACGACATCACCAATCCTTACGACCATTACAAAGGAAATGTTCTTCAAACTGCCGCTTACATGATGTTCAGCAATTCCATCACTGAAAAATTAAAGCTCGTATGGGGAATGCGCTACGAAAATTTCCGCCAGGAGCTGAATTCATTTGATGCCAATGGTGACAAGCTCAACATCGTCCGCAACGAACCTGACCTGCTTCCCTCCGCCAACCTAATTTATCTGCCTGCCGAAAAATTCGTCTGCCGCCTGTCTGCTTCCCGCACGGTGGTCCGACCCGAGTTTCGTGAAATCGCCCCCCTAAGCGTTTATGATTTCATCACCGAATCCACCCTCTACGGCAACCCATCGCTTGTCAGGGGGAACATTCTCAATTACGACATCCGCTTCGAGTTTTATC
>Ga0187893_10005955_pt1 | contig 21294 bp, 31 predicted proteins | sample MA1701074metaG_FD_139574 | JGI IMG/M metagenome (GOLD analysis project Ga0187893, IMG submission 139574) | White microbial mat communities from a basaltic lava cave in the Kipuka Kanohina Cave System on the Island of Hawaii, USA - MA170107-4 metaG ...
ATACGTGTCGGCCTGGCCGCGCTCATCGAAGGCCATCACCACCACGGCAGCCCCATAGCGATGAACCAATTTCGCCTGCTGAAGAAACTTGGCTTCGCCTTCTTTGAGGCTGATGCTGTTGACGACAGACTTGCCTTGGATTTCCTTCAAACCCGTCTCCAGTATGTCCCACTTCGAACTATCCACCATGATGGGTACGCGACAGATATCCGGTTCAGAGGCCACCAATCGCAGGAATTTCCTCATGACAGCCTGGGAGTCCAGCATCCCCTCATCCATATTGATGTCAATGATCTGGGCTCCCCCCTCGACCTGTTGTCGCGCCACGGAAAGCGCGGCCTCATACTCGCCTCCCAGAATCAGTTTGGAAAAAGCCGGTGAACCAGTAACGTTGGTTCGTTCGCCGATATTGACAAAGTTCGATTCCGGCCGAATCGTGACCGCTTCCAGCCCACTCAGCCTGGTATGAGGCTCGACGTATGGCGTGACGCGCGGAGGAAGACCTCGCACAGCCTCGGCAATCAACTTGATGTGTCCGGGTGTCGTGCCACAACAGCCGCCGACGATATTCAGCCAGCCATTCTGCGCCCATTCTCTCAATTGAGGCGCCAGGCTATCGGGTGTCTCTGGAAATCCTGTCGGTAGCAGCGGATTGGGCAATCCGGCATTGGGATGGCAGCTTACAGAGATCGGAGCCAGGCGAGAGAGTTCTTCGATCAACGGGCGCATTTCCTTGGGACCTAATGCGCAATTGATGCCGACGCTCAGCAAGGGCACATGGGAAATGGAATTCCAGAAGGCTTCGATCGTTTGGCCTGTCACCCCGCGATTGCTGCCGGCTTGAATAAACGTCACCGAGGCCATCAAGGGAAGTCTGATATGGCGATCATCGAAAAACTTATCGATGGCAAAGAACGCGGCTTTCGCATTGAGCGTGTCGAAGATGGTCTCGACCAACAAGAGATCGACTCCGCCGTCTACCAAGCCACGAACCTGCTCATAGTAGACCGTCACCAATTCGTCATAGGTGGTGCCGCGCGAAGCCGAATTGTTGACATCGGTCGAAATTGACGACGTCTTCGTCGTAGGTCCAATCGCCCCGGCCACAAAGCACGACCGACCCGGCGCTGCCATCTTGGCTTGCTCCGCCGCACGTCTGGCACATTCCCCTCCGGCTCTCGCAATCTCGTAGGCCAGCGACTCCATACCGTAGTCGGCGAGGGAAATGGCTTGCGAGTTAAACGTATTCGTCTCCACGATGTCGGCGCCGGCCTCGAAGTACTGGCGATGGATCTCCTCAATAATGGCGGGCTGTGTGAGGTTCAGCAGATCGTTATGCCCTTTCTGACTCTTCTTCCAATCCTTAAACCGCTCGCCACGAAATGCGGCCTCATCCAGTTTTCGCTGCTGGATCATCGTCCCCATCGCTCCGTCGAGGACCAGAATGCGTTGCTGCAGCAAGGCGTCTAACGAGGCACTCATGCGACCTGTCTCCGCGATCGAGTCCGCTGTGATTGTGAAAGAAGTCCGGCCATCATAACCGACAGGTTCATATGCCAGCAAGCAATCCCATCCTCTTGCCTTGACAGGAGGGAAAGCCGCCGATACGATGCCGGCACCAGCTGGAGAGAAACCTTGCTCCTGCGTCTTTCCATCCATACCAGCTTCTGGTCCCTGCTGCTGCTCCTGCTCGCCACCGGCATCTGGCTCCAGCCTTCTGTTGTCCTCGCAGCACCCTACTTTGAGGATGGGTTTCTCGGACTGACACAAACGGAATTACATCAAAAACTCGGGATGCCGCAGGCCGTGCGAGATCGGAAGTCCGAGCTGCGCGTCTTTACCTACTACGCCATCACCGATTGGGAAAAATATTTTCGGAAGCTCGTTTCACCGGAAAATGGCGAGGACGTCTATACCTTTACACGCAACGGCATCGAGGTCCGATACTCGTTCAGTTACACCATCGACCCCAATGATGAAAGCGAGAATAGGACATTATTCGTTCGTCTTGTCGATGTCGAGTTTTCTCCCGTCGTCCCTCTTGCCAAGATCCCCTCACTCGTCCCGGAATTTCACCCGTCAGAGGATCCTGCGTCGCCCTCATTCCGATCAAATATTTGGGTGTTGTTGTTTAAGGGCACTGCATCACCACAGGCTCGTTTTATTGTGAGAGAGGCAACCAGGGATAAGCTGGAGTGGACCTTGGCCTACCAGCTATTTTCGTTGCAAGGCCTGCCGGACCCACTCACAACCAAGGCGCTTGTCGATCGAGTGGAGATCAGCACGCAAAGTGTCGACCTGGTGAAGCAACGGCAGCGACACACCCATGAGCCCATCATGAATCCGTATTCGCGAGAATTCGCACAACAACCCTCGCTTCAAGCCAAACCGGCGAAGAAGATTCCTCTTCCAAAATACGCCGAATAACGATCGCGATTAGTGAAGGACGTGACGGGTGAAAGGGGCTAGGGAACCTGCTGGAGGCGATCTTGCTGTTTTTTCGCTGCGTCGGTGGCTTTGGCTTTCATGGCATCGGCCGCCCCACCTTGAGCCGTATACAACAAGACAGGCGTGACAATCCCGGAGATGATCAAGATCCAGAGAGAAATGAATTTTATGGCCTGATTCCTGCTCATGTACATCGCAATCACACAGATCAACCCAACAAGTCCCGCAGTCGTCAAGATTTTCGACTGAGCGGGCGACAAACCTGAAATCTCCGGAGCAAAGCCGCCTATTGTTGAGGTCATATTCTTGGCCCAACTCGTGACCGTATTGTGGATGGCCCCCAACGGGGCAGCCTGAGCCGGCGGACTGACAGGCCGTTCGGTAGTTTTCACCTTCGCCCGATATCGCTCCGGAATGCTGTTGTAATTGTCCGTCAGAACCGGCGTGCCCTGCTCATCGATATAGGAATAAATCGTCTCAGCGGCGGCTGCGTAAGGCATCATCAGGTTCGTCACAATAAGGAGGACGACCCCGATACCAAGGTGCATTCCCTTCTGAAACCATCGCTGAAAGGGTGCTTGTTCTTTCCTCATAAGAGTCATTCCGTACTTCGAGTATAACGGCTTCCCTATCTAATTGATTCATAAATGCTTTTCTTTGCAGTTGCTTGACTCCCCTTCTTAGCCGTTGTTACGATGCGCTGCATCATGCTTCACACGACTACGGCGACCCATGAATCGATGAACACTTCTCCAACTGATCTGGAAGAACCGACCCCCTTCATCCGCCGCCGTCCGGTTCGACTCACCATCTACGCCGGGCTTGGCCTATTTGTCTTCCTCATGGTAATCTGGCCGCTCATTGCACAACTCAAAGACCCTGACTTTCACAAACATATCGCGGAACACCGGGTCATGGTCGGCATGTCGAAAGAGCAGGTGTTAGAAGCCTGGGGAGGACCACAGACGATCAACACGACCTTCACCAAAGAAGGTATTCGCCGCGAAGAATGGATTTTTGAAGATTGGGAAAACGCTGCGGTGGTGAAACACCGCTATCTATACTTTGAAGAAGGCAGTCTCATTGGCGGATGGTTCCAAGGCTCAGGCGAACGGCTCCCTACCCAGTCCCCATCGAACCCACACACCCCGAAACCGCCACGGTAGTCGGCGCTTACGGCTGCGACGAGACATCGCGCACCGCCAACCGCAGCCTGCTGAGGAGCACTTCGGCACGGAGCTGATCGCGCTGGTTGACCATGACATGCGAGTTGAGAATGGGGAGTCCTGGATACAAGCTGCTCACATGTTCATTCTGAACCATGTAAGGGATGCCGCTGCCCTCCAGCAAACTCGTGATCATTGCCAGCTCACCCATGCTCTGCGGCTCAGTGAGTCGGATCATCGGCATGCGACGCACTCCACACTCAAGCCAACCACAGGCAGTTGAACCCCCGTCGTTTCGTTGCTTTTTCCCTGCTTCCCTTTTACACTCATCTTCTGGTTAGGGGGTTTCTGTAATTTGCACTCGGCGTTCTTTGCCGAGACCGCCTGAAACGGTCAACACACGTTTCCATTCTCGGATCTGATACACCGCCCAGGCAGGAGATTGACCTTTAAAATAGGCGTCAGGATCTTCCCCGCTGGCATTGAGAAAGATCGGCTCTGTGAAACCTTCTTCCAACGCATAGTCGAGGAGACATTCTGTCACAAAACCTGACCCTCGCAGAGATACCTCAGCGAGCATCGATAGAATGTCTTCTGGATTCTGAATCGTCACCTGATTCACTGAAAAACCTCCGCGCCGTTGAATTGTAACGAGCCACTCACCGGGAAGGCAACAGACATGACACGCCCCATGACGAAAAGTCGATTCCAAGAAGAACTCTTGCGTATTATGGACCGCAAGCATCATTGGGCCTGGCCGGCTTTCGCCGAGGGAATAGTCACCGTCGATCAACTTGCACAGCATTTCCAGCAGGAGTACGGCGTCTATGTGCGCGACTTTCCTGTGTTCCTCGCACGCATTCACGGGAAGAATCCCCCGGCCTTGGTCCGCCGAATGCTCGCCGATAATATTTACGAAGAAGACACCGGGGGGCTCTCGTTGGGAAAGTCGCACCCGGAATTGTTCTTGACGATGATGGCGGGCCTTGGATTGCCGGCGCATGATTTTAATAGGGTGCGCCTCTTGCCGGCCAGTCGACGGTATCGCGCCTGGCTGGATCGCGTCTCGAATAACCGGGACTGGATCGTCGGAGCAGCAGCCCTGACCGTCTTCGTAGAAGGCAGCGTGAAGGATCGCAAAGAACTCGCCACCCCCTCCAAGCCTAAAACCGCCGAAGACATCGAATCGATCGTCCAACGCCACCCACTAGTGAAATACCACGGTCTGCCCATCGATTGCATGGATCTGATTCGTGCGCACCAACTGGTCGAAGCGGGCCACCGCCATGATGCCTATGCCATGGTGGTGAACTACGCCACGACACACACCCAACAACAGGCCGTACTGCGCTGCCTCAAGAAATGCCTGATCCTCTGGCAGGCGTATCGCGACGCAGTCGCCAAAGTCTGTGGATTGAAAAACCCCTAGATTGTATTTTGGTGATCTTTCTCCCCTTCTTGTTTCTTGCTCTGATCTTCAGCCATCCGTCGTTGGCCATTAGCTCCCCTCCATCCAACGACATGGCGCTGATTCCTGCCGGAGAATTCCTGATGGGAAGTCCTGCCGGCAGCGATGGTCTTCCTGATGAACAGCCACAACGCCTCGTCTACACAGCCACATTCCGGATTGATCGCTACGAAGTCACAAACGATGCCTATGTACGATTTGTTCAAGCGACTGGGCATCGTGCGCCGGTACACTCAAACCCTGCTTCCACATTATGGGAGGGCAATACACCGATCCCCGGCATCGGCACCCATCCCGTCGTCAATGTCAGTTGGGAGGATGCCCTGGCCTACTGTGTCTGGCTCGGTAAGCGTCTGCCGACCGAAGCGGAATGGGAAAAGGCCGCTCGCGGCACCGATGGCCGCCGCTACCCCTGGGGAAACGAGTGGGACTTCACGAAGGCCAACAGCGCCAGCTATTGGGCAGGGAAAACCATTGACTTTCAGAGCGGAGCGGACTGGGACGCGTTCTGGATCAAGGGGGAGGGGGCGAAGATTTCAAAAGAGAAGGGCATAAGGGGAGAAGTGCTCACCATGCCGGTTGCTAGCTTTCCAGATAGCACAAGCCCCTATGGACTACATGACATGGCAGGCAATGTCGCCGAATGGGTGCATGATTGGTATAACCCCAACTACTACAACGAGGCCTCTCTCTCAGATCCTCAGGGTCCTGCCCGCGGGGTCATCAAAGCCATGCGAGGCGGCTCCTGGCTCAAGCCGGCTGTTAGTCTTCGCACGAGCGACCGGGACTGGGGAACGATGGACAGCCGCCCCAGCGGCACGGGATTCCGGTGCGCGAAAGACGTGTACTAGCTCCGGTAGGGGTGGCGGGATCAAACAAGAAAGAATACGTATACAGAAGACAGCGCGCTCGATAATTCTATCTCTTGATCAGCAAATAATCGAGTCGTTCAACCTTCACAACCGGCATAATCACACCGAGGCCTGCTTGGTCATGTGAGAAGTCATATACCACCGATTCCTCAGGAATGAGCCGCCCAGTCATGGCCACAGCAATATCAACAGACTCACCTCGCGCTAATCGTTGTTCCAGTTCACCCCGTAGTGCCGCTGAAGCCCTCGCCACGAGCTCGCCCTGAAGATCCTGGTATTTGAAGCGCACAACGCCCCACCGAGTAGGCGTGAGCTTGGGTCCGACTGCTACGCGAAAGCCTCCCGCCTCCGCATCGTACCGAGTCAATTCGCCGGACCAGACAAACGCAATGAGCTGCGTCAATACTGGATTGCCTGCACGCTTCGCATCGCGCTCCCGGTTCAATGTGAACAATCGCTCGTCATGTGCGGGATCGTGATGGCCATGGCCGTAGACCAAACCCCAGTCCGGTGGGGTTCCATCTAGTGCATCAAGAAACTTTTCAATCGAGTGAGGATTGATCAGGATACGGCAGTCCGGCGGCAGGATACGAACAAGATCTTTGTGCGCAATCGTCAGAAGAGGTCCCGCACCGATGGCATCTTCAGCCCATCCATTTCCGACCGATCCTACGGTGAGGAATAGAACGGCGATGACCCATAGAGCCCGCATAGGATGAAATCACTCCGGTGCGGTGGCAACCGCCCGTTCAAAACTCGTGCGGAGGGTCGTCACCGCCTGCTGTTCAGCCGTCAGCATTCCACTTTCAATCAGGGCTGCCAGACGAGGATTTGGATCGATGCGGCATAAGGCCTCTCTGCTCAGCCCACCAGACTCAATAATTTTCTTATACGTGCCCATCCATGAGGCAATCACGGCACGCAGCCCGGCATCGGTAGGTTTCATCCGGCCAAGCTTTACCTGTTCAAGCAACTTGGTGAGAGGATCGGACTGAGAGATGGCCGCAATTGCACGCTGCAGAACCCGCTCGTCTGATTCCATGGTCAATTCGTGGAACAGGAACCGGGGCCGCGCGGGTCACCGCAACTTCCGCAAGCGCCTCCCCCATTGCCTGGCAGAACCCAGCCATCCGTGCCGCCAACCCCGAACGAAGAGATTTGTTTCTCCAACTTCGTGGCGTTGCACTTTGGACAGGCGGCTTGCGTTGAGCCGTACACCAACAGCTCGAATCGATGATTGCATTCCCCGCAGACATATTCGAAGATAGGCATGGATCGTTCTCCTTGTTCTGAGGAACATTATAAGATCGGGCCGTCCACTTCGCAATTAGCTAGGAGCCTGTCCGACATTGCCTTCGTAACGAGGCGAGTGAGGCGCGGCCAGATGCCAGGCCGCAGGCCAGGAAAAATCGGAGGCGTATTCGCTGGAATACGTTGAGGATTTTTTCTGGTCGAGAACGACGCAGATGGTCGTGCGTCGCTCGCTGCAGTAGAACGGCCAATGTCGGACAGGCTCCTGAGGAGCGGTATGTATCAAGAAGAAAAGACCTTTACCCTTCGATTCAGCCTGGAGGCCTCGTTTCCCGACGACTATGAAGGCGAGGAAGAAAACCAAGCCTGGGTACGCGAGTGGGAAGCGCGCATCAAACCGGATCTGCTTAAGACGCTTTTCGAGTCGTTGCGTCAGCACCAGTCCTGGCAGACACACGTGCGCAATCGCGGGAAATCTCCTGCCGATGAAATTGAAATCGTCCTCGCACGGGATTTTTCCAAACCTCAAGGATTCAGCCTGTCGTCATGAAGCCCCCTCGTCTCGGTTTATACCTCCATATTCCCTTATGCCTGCAGCGATGTGACTTCTGCGCCTTCTACCTTGAAATCCTTCGCGACGGCCGCGCAGAGACCTTTGTCCAATCCCTCATTCATGAGATTGGACTGTCGGCGCAGCTACACGTAGCCGCAAACCGTCCCGTCCAATCTGTTTATTTCGGGGGCGGCACACCAACAGTCCTTGCTGCGACTCAGCTGACCGCGATCCTGTCCGAGATTCGCACGCGTTTCGCCCTCACCACAGATTGTGAAATTACCGTTGAGTCGCACCCCTCCACGATCTCCGAACAAGGTCTCGATCAACTGCTCCAGGCCGGCGTGACCCGCATGAGTTTCGGCGCGGAATCGATGGAGGATGGCGACCTGACTCGAATCGGACGGCCTGGAACCGTCCGGGAAACCGTCACGGCAGTGACTCTGGCCAGAGCGGCTGGATTCACCAATATTAACCTCGATGTGATGTATGGGCTCCCTGGCCAAAACCTGGAGAGCTGGCAACGGACTCTGGCCCATTGTCTCGCGCTGGCGCCCACGCATCTGTCCTGCTATGCCCTTACAGTTGAGGAGGATACGAGGCTCGCTTCCAACATCCAGCGCCGACGGAGTCCAGCTCCAGATGAAGGTCTTCAGATTGAAATGGACACGGCCGCCCAACGAATGCTCGGCAACGCCGGGTATGTGCGGTATGAAGTGTCGAACTATGCCAAACCGGAATATGCCTGCCGGCACAATCTGCTCTATTGGACCAATGGCGAATACCTTGGATTGGGCCCGAGCGCACAATCCTATCTGGACGGGACCAGATTCGGCAACATCGCCAACCTCGCGGCCTACGACACATCGCTCGCGGCAAACCATCTCCCTGTTGAAGATCGCACCAGGCTCTCGGAAGAGGAGCAACTCCGCGACGCCGTGATTTTCGGCTTGCGATTGATTCAAGGGATTCCCACACACCGTCTTCATCAGCATGCCGCGAACTATGGGTACACAGCCGTCACCGCACAGTTACTCGCGCAACAGTTGATCGAAGAAGACGGTGAGCGCAGCAGACTATCGGAACGAGGCCGCCTCCTGGCAGACACGATAGCCGAGCAACTGTACTAGCAGGCTGTTGAAAAAGTCCGCCAGCTTCGTTCTCGCATCGTTCAGATCCTCAACGTAGCCCAGAGGCTATGCCTCCGGTGCTTTCTTCGGCTGCGGCCTTGCTGGACGGCCTGCTAGAAGAGACAAACCTTTCTCACCGCAACCACCTTACTCGATTGACTTTCTTCCTGGGTCGGGTGGAAACTGAATACAGATTACAGCGGAGTGGCCATGCCCGTTAATATGGATCCTGCCAAGAAGCGAAAAAGACGACCAGCGCCAGCGAAGACAGATTCGTCTCCGTCCAAGAAGGAAACGACGCTGTCGACACAGGCAACTCAGTTCGGTGACGAGACGGAAGAGGATCGAGTGAAGGCGTTAGCGGAAGCAGAGCAGAAGAATTTGTGGGACGCCACGGAAGTCATCGACATGGATAAAGTCTGAACTGCAGGATGCTCAAAAAGGCCAGACATCTCACCCACTCAACCCCGGCGCGCCAAGACGCGCCGTTCCGCGAACAAGGCCGCAGCGAGTGAGACAGGTTCTATTTATCTCACCCTTAACCCTCCTGGAAGCTGGCGGACTTTTTCAGCATCCTGCTAGGCGGGTAGAAAGAAAAAGGCAATCGCCAGCATCAGGTACACTCCGACCAACATGACGCCTTCCATCCAGTTTGATTCTCCGTCCATCGCCACGAATCCCACACTCAGGACTGAAATCGTCACCGCAGCCACCTCGAACGGTGTGAAGATCAGATCCAACGGCATCCCGAAGAGATAACTGGCAAAGACGAGCAATGGCGCAACGAACAGCGCAATCTGCAGGCTAGACCCAACTGCGATACCATAGGCGAGGTCCATCTTGTTTTTCACTGCCACCAGTACCGCTGTGGAATGTTCGGCCGCATTCCCTACTAGCGCTACAAGAATGACGCCGACAAAGACTTGCGTGAGTCCAAGTTGATGCGAAGCCGATTCCAACGTACCGACTAATATCTCGCTCATCAGGGCCACGAGACAGGCCACCACCGTGAGTACCGTAATCGAGGCGCCACGGGTCCACGGTTGCTCTCCGAGGGCAGAGGCATTATGGGCCTCTCCGACAAACAAATGACGATGAGTCTTCAAGGAAAACAACAGACTTGATATGTAAATAGCGAATAGTACACATGATATTGTAAGACTCAGCTCACGCTCGACCACGGCGCCGCGATCGGAGGCGGTGAAATGGAAGAGCGCAGGAATGATGAGCCCTACAGCAGCCAGGAGTAGGAGGCTGGCGCCCATTCCGGCAGCGGTCTGGTTAAACTTCTGCCACTCGTACTTCATCCCGCCGGCAAACATAGCAACCCCGAGTACGAGTAAGATGTTGCCGATGATCGAACCGGTGAGAGAGGCTTTGACGACGTCGTGGAGGCCCTCGCGCAGAGCCACAAGCGCGATAATCAACTCCGCGGCATTCCCGAGTGAGGCATTGAGCAGCGCACCCATGCCGGCGCCGATATGGGTCGTCAAATGCTCGGTGGCTCGCCCTAACAGGCCGGCCAGAGGAATAATGGCAAGTCCAGCCGACACAAAGATCAGGAGTGGATCGGCTCGAAGAACTTCAAGCGCGATTGTCGTTGGGAGAAAGATGAGTAGGAAATCAAGCCACGACGTGAAAAGATGTCGCACGCGCAAACCCTAGCATGACGGTGAAACTTTGTCGATGAATAGACTCCGAGCACCCCATGCCTTGTTCTATCCCTTTCATCTATGCCACTCAGAGACCTTGGCACGGCTCCTGACTCGCTTCATCACTATCCATTTTCGTGATTTCATGGCGCTGCAATTGACCCCGATGTCCGGGGTGACGGCGTTCCAAGACCGGATGGGCATGGGCTTCCCTGATCTCATCGAGTCCGGACGCCTCGTGCAGGGCTATAACGTGAGTGGACCGCTTCGACCTAGTGTGCCAGCCGCCATCAATCGCGACCTTCATGATCCTCTTTGGCGGGCGCACTTTCATACCGCGCTTTGCCGAGACCGTCGCTTCCAACGCGGACTGTTCGAGCCATCCCACAGTCTTCGTATGGGCGATAACCTCGTGCCGGGCCCTGCCGCGCTCCTGCGTCTCATGGACGATTCGTTCAGAAAGCACGCCTATGATCTCGATCGAGTGAGAGCGCTCTCGAGGAGGAGCGTCACCCTTGAAGAGGGCTACCATTATGAATATGGGCTCGCTCTCGTGAAAACATCTGCCTCACTCGTCTACACGCATACCCTCGCACGGGCACACCAGCTTCAACCAGTCACAGACTCCCCTGCTCATTTCTCGCTCTATGCGCAATCCTGTACCCGCGAGAATTGGCCGAGAACCAATCACCTGCTCATCCGGATAGGCTATTAAAAGTTAGAATCAAGTCTGTTAGAATTCGCCCTTATGGCCGGAACAAGAACTCCCCTCGCAACCCCAGTTCCGACAGAGACCACCGGCATCGATGTGGGCGCCGGGTTCGACGCGCGTGTGATCGTCTTCAACTGCGAATGTCACACCTATGAGCAAGTCATTGCCCTTTTTTGCCAATACATCCCCGGCATGAACTCCACGAAGGCCTTTGAGCTCGCATGGAAGATCGACCATGATGGGGAAGCCGTCGTGTACGCGGGGACACTCGAAGAAGCGGAAGAGATCGCCGCAAAATTGGGAGGGGGAGGACTACGAGTGGCCGTGCAATAGTCGCAGCTCGGCTACTTCTTGTGTTTCTTCCGAGCAGCTTTGGCCGGCTTAGATTTTGATCTTGATTTTGACTTTACCTTTGCCTTCGGAACAGCACGACGTGACGCAGCTTTCACAGGTGTACGTTTCGCTCGAGCAGGCTTCCCAGGCGCCGTCTTCTTACCATGACTTCCGGAACCACCCTTCACGGGCTTCCCTTCAGCGAGCTGAGCTTGAAGTTTGTGTGTCGCGGATGTTTTATTCAGTTTTGTCACCATATCGCCGCTGTAGATCCGTACTTGATAGAGCTCTAAAAGTTTGCCAATGGCCTTCTGATCGCCTTTCTTCGCGGCATTCAGCAACCGGCGGCGATGGTTCATCTCTTCTTCTTCTGTATGGGAAGCAGCCCGTCGTTCCATGTCCGTCCTTTCTATCCGAGATACAGCAGCGCGCGGCGGAGTATAGCGGAATTTGCGAAAATGCACCAGATACCCTGCACAAGCTGGGTACCACTTGAGGCTATTTTCATTCGAAGGTTATAATCCCACGTACATTTTATTCTTAAAAGGAGACCACAATGGAACATCAGAAGCAGAACCAGCCGACTGTCATCGACGAACCGAAGGCCCGCGAAATGCTTCGGCAAGCTTTCGAAAAGACCGCGCGGTGGCAGAAAGACTTTGCAGGATTCACGGCAGACCTGACTGTAAATGTGAACGGGAAAGAAACCAGCGGACCGGTGATAGTGAAAGGTCCTCGTGAAGTATCGGTCCAATTGGGAGAGGCAGACGTGCAGAAGTGGGCGCAGGAACAGCTCGGCATGATCGCTGTGCACCGTGGCCCAAGAACCTTCGAGGAATCGGACGGCAAGTATTCATTGACCATGGAAGAAGATAGACACCCCTTCGGCACAAAACTGATTATCCACGGGTCGAACTCGTTTTACCGACTCAGAGACAATCGTATCACCCAGATCAATCGCAAGATGGCACACCCCGGCATGACCCCCTTTGCCTTTACGATCAACGTGGAAGAAAGCGCAGTGACTCAAGACCAGAAGAATCTGACGACGAAGTACAGTGTGTACTACTATTCGCCCACCGATGGGAAACTGAACAATGTGGAAAGCTTCACCGACACCCATGTGCGCGTCGGATCATCGGATTTGCCGGCCACTCGCCGTATCATTACATACGAGAATGGCGAAGTCGTCGTGAAAAGCCTCACGTTCACTAATCACAAGTTGATGTAACCATCTCTACTTTCTTCGGCTCTCCCCCACAAAGGGAAAGTCGAAGCAACACGCTCGCACGGAAGCACGATGGATCTTCGGAGATCATTCCCCCATAGCATGCGATCCCGGATGGAAGGGTATGTCCATCTTGCGCGGATGATCGATAAGTGCCGCGCCGTGCTGGCCGGCACAGAAGGCGAATACATCTACCCCTGCCCTATGGATGATCGGCTCATGGAGTTCGCAGGTATCACAGCCGATCAGTTCACCGCAGCAGTCAAAGCCAATCCTATAGATGAAGCAGTGGCGAAATGGTTTGCACTCACGGCACAGGCACACCCTCCAGCCGAGTTGGAAGCATGGAACCGGATGATGCTGAATCGCGGACCGAGCACTGCCAAGAAGCAGGAATACTTCAACAAGCTCAGAGACGCCGTCGATCCCTCCCGAACCGACCTCACTAGCTGGGCGGATCTACAAGACCTCGAAGAAGGCCGGACAGTTCCTCGCCAAGCGTAACCCGCGCCAAAGCTTTCGGAGTCTTACTCAACACACAGGCAATGTTATTCTCGGCTGCTCCAAAACCCTGCATTCGGGCCAGCCGGAGAAACGCTTCCTGCGTCAAATCGGCCGCAGTCGCGTCACAGGCCACTCGACTCGTCAAGAAGCGCCGTAGATCCTACGCACGGAGATTGAACAGTTGGGCAAGATCCACGCTGCTCATAGAAAATGCGGTTCCTTTAAACCATTGATAGTAGCGGCCAACAATCTGACGCCGTCACTTGGCTTGTCGAAGCTCTTCACTGGTCTCGGGCATAGCCTCGTGACCTGACGATCGATATGGCAGCTCGTTCGCGTGGAGAGACATGACCGCTTCCACACTTTCCGACATCGTGCTCCATATCCACATCGCAGCACAGCTCCGATCAACATTCCAACTGCGATGGCCAAGCTGATGAGCACTTCAAGATCGTCATTGCCATGGGACCGGCTGTTCCCCATGATTGGCCCCTTCGACTCATCGTTGCGGAGATCCCTAACTAACGACTTGCGGAAATGAGGAATCGGAAGCCCTTCCAGTTGTCCGCTTGGAAGAGGTCTCCTTCGATCCAGACTCTACCGAAAAGCCTTTGGCAGGACGCATCATCACCGCCACCCAGCTCCCAGGCCAGGGTTCGCCTTGCCACAAAACCGACGGCTCTCCAGACCCAAGCCTAGCTTTTCCCCCGTCGACAAAATGCCGCATTTCATCGATGCGCACCGCCCCATCGGAAGCTCTTGCAGACCGCTCCGGCAGCTTTTCCACTTTCTTGCGTATCCACTTGTACACGGCGACGGGGCTGACACCCAGCAGCTGTGCGATCATTTCATGACTGGCGTTTCCCATTGAGTAGAGCAACACCGCCATCGCCTTCATCGCGGGCGGCTTGCCCCGCACCGCCGTCGCCGTGAAATGGCAGCCGCAATCCTGGCACAGGTATCTCTGGTGCCCCCGTATGGTCCCGCTCTTCACATATCTCGATCCACTGCATTTTTTGCACGCTAGCTTTATCACGGCTGCCTCCTTATGACACAGATTTCAACGCCCCAGATATCAAACATGCTTCTTTGCTAGTGGCAGATCGTGGCGTTGGGAATATGACTCGGTACGGCAGTAGAATCCTTGATGGCTTGCCTGACGACTGCTCCAAGCCGGCAGACCGAATCCGCAAATGACAGAAATTCACCTCTGTCGAAATGTAGCGTCAGAGGACCATAGGTAAAATGGAGTCTCCCGCATCCACAGAGCGTCATCTTCGCTTGCAGGTCACCGCGTAACACATTGTCCATGGCTCACGTCTCCTTCATGTAATAGATTCGTCTCACGAGAAACTCGAATTACACAGGTACATACCCTGACCTATGCTCCCGCTCGGTGTCGGTTGTGTGAATATGGGTCATTCCGACGATCTTGCAAAGCGTCTCCATGTCACGGTCGACAAAGTCATGCGTGACACGCAACCGAAGAATTCCCTTCCGATCGATCATGAACGTATGGCACCGTGCCGACCGTTCCCTCGCCGCCACACCGAATAACCGATGGAGCCGGCCACATAGATCCGCCAAGAACGGCGTATTCGGCTTGTCCGGATGCAAGATCCACAACCGATCCGAGGAGCGTACACCTGAACTGCCGATCAGAAGCGTCGCGCCGACTTTGTCTAATCGTGCAGCGTGGCACTCAATTTCATCGGCAGGCAGAAGACTGACGTAAGGCACGAAACAGAGTGCGACAACCCTATTCACATATCGCGTGCCATGAAGATAGGTGACCTCTCCTCCTACTAACGCAGGACCATGAAAGTCCAATGCGTGCATGCCGTTTCGCTTCATTGCACGTCTCCTCTGTGATTACGGTTCATTTGTACGCACCCCGATTCCTCACGGCGTGGGCTTGACCAAGTGATGGCTGGACATCCAGGCAATACCACCCACAGTTGATGCATTTCACCCCGTCCGTCGGACTTTGGTAATCGAGCACTCGCTCCACCATCAAGAAACCACCGCACTTCCGACACGATCCAGTCATCGCCCGTCCTTTCATGTGATCAGCCACCTTCAACTCCTTATTCAATCCTTCAGCAGACTGGCTGAAACGTGATGAATCATTAATTCCAATTTCCCCTCGCATCGGCCGCAACGAGACTCGTCCAGCCCCATAGCTGATTTCACCGCTTGAGGGGCCCCCCGATGCTGTGCCACGATTTCACAGAACTTATCCTCCTTGATTCCTTTGCACAGACAGATATACATCCGCTGAGCCTCCTTGAATTGGGTCTAGCTGATGATCTCGTTTGCCTCGCACCGATCCCACAGGTTCCGGAATCTCTTTGACCGTGCATTCAATAAAAAACCCAAGGCCTCTCGCGATGACCTTGGGCTCCGTCCTAAAGGACTCTGGCCTCAGCTGCTGCGTACCACCGCGTGGAACAGCGGTGTACGATATGATATTGAGAAACGATATCATTTTAGATCATTCATTGCAAGCCTCGTAACCCCGCTCTTTCATTTTTTTGGACTTTCGATTCCATCGTGAAACGGAAGCGCAGTTTGGGAGTCGCGAGACTATCCAAATACCGCGGGACAGGATCGGGGACCTAACAGGCCTCACCCGACTACCCGGATCTGCTGGGCAACTCTTCCCCGGACGGGTACGTTGAGGATTTCGATGAGTCGAGAACGAGGCCGGAGGAAAGGCGCGTCTTGGCGCGCCGGGGCTGGGCGGGTGAGAAGGAGCCTGTCTCAGCAGCCTGATTAGAAGAAGGCCATGCTGGCGTACGTGACCGTCGAATTATATTGGTCGGTGATCCCGCGGTCGTAGCGTAAGACCTGTCCGCTCTCAGCCTCGATCAGCCGCAGCAAAGAATAGATGGGTGAGAAGCCGGAGATCCGGCGCTGGTCCTGCTCTTTCCTGATGTAGTTGGCAAATTCTTCCGGCTGTCGCTCCTCCACCGGTTTCAACATCTCCAGGTCGAACTGCATGCAGCGGTGAAAGGAGAAGTCCGTCGGAGGCACCTTATCTCCGTAACGCATGCCCAAATGAGCCAACTCTCCTGCCGCAATCACGCAGTAGGCCCTGCCGGATTGCGTTAGCACTTCTCGAAGCCCGGTCAAAAACTGGTCGACCGATTGGCGAACAGTCGGATCGCCCAGACTCGCCGCGGAAAAGGAACTCAAGATCGGCACAATGGTGAAAGGCTTCTTCCTCCCCACTACGTCCTGAAGAAACGGGAGCTGGAACTCCACAGCCTGCTCCGCTTGATGGGAGAGATCGTCTTCAAAAAAGACCGGGAGCTTGGCCTTGAACTGACTCAGGATCGGTTGGTCGGCGGACACGACCCCGAGCGGCGTCTCGAAATCCTTATCCGTCACGGCAAACACAGAGTCCAACCCGGCAGAGGCCGTGCCAATGATGACGAACAGATCCGGCTGCTCCGAATCTTGAAGTTCTTTATAGGCCCAGGCATAGATCGGCCCTGCTTGTTTCAGGTCGTAGGTCGGTGCGACGAGGCCTTTGATCTTTTTCCCCGCATGCTCGGACGGTTTGAAGTCTGGTCCTTCCTTCGAGGTAAAGAAGCCGTCGATCTGTTTTTTCAGTTTCGCGCCGTCTGCTTCGTATCCCCGCCCGGCAAACGCCGCGCGACGCACCGGGCTCTGCCGATAGACATCCCGAGCCAGGCGGCGAGCATCCTCAGCACGCTGACCTTCCAAGAACAATTTCTCATTCAGGTCGAAGACCAGTTGATCCATCTTGCTGGGAGCGAGAAATTCGCCGAATCGTTTGAGATAGAGCGCCCCGATTTCAGCCAGCGAATGCTCGCCGTCGAAATGTTGAATGATGAAAAAGTAGTTGAGCGGCAGCACGAGCTTTTCTTTGCTCAGTCCTGTGGGGTCCCACAGGACTATGTACTGCTCCTCACCTTCTTTGATCGGTGAAAACTGTAGATTTCGAAGAGCGGGACACTGCTTGGGATCGTTCGTGGGTGTTGTAGTCATGGGACTTCTTAATGGAGCGCCATTGTAACGAGGGGATTGCGCCAGCTGCAACCGCTGAACTGGTTCTTCTGGTTTGTTTGGTTCATCTGATTAGTCTCGTTCAACCAAAAACCAGACAAGCCAAACAAGACAAACCAGAAGAACCTATTCCTCGGCTTTTGGCTGTTTGCTGCGGGATCGGCGTGCCATCACCAACAAGGTAAGAATGGTCAAACCCAGGAGCCAGAGGCTCGGACGGCCATAGGAAGGATCGGTGAACTCAATGAGATCGGTCAATCGCCCGATCAAGAGCGACATGCGGGCCATCACGGTGTACCCGAAGGCTGCGCCGAACGCAATCATCAGAAAGAGGATTCCTGTCCGAGCCACGACCTTACCTGGTCCCGTGTGCTCGACGGAGAAAAAGAAGTAGAACAGCACCGAGCTGACGCCGATCAAAATGATGATGGTATTCAGGCTGCTGGCGGGATTCAGGATATTCATCGTAAAGGTGACGCCTTCTCCCGGTACCAACGTCATGAGCGGGCGGACCGTATCCTCGATCTGTTTCAAGATAAAGGAGGAAATAGTCCGAGGAATGGCCAACCCCGATCCCACCCCCACGATAAAGGCAAACGCATATCGCGAAATCCAGGCGGCTTTCGGGACATAGCGCGTGAGCATAAGCGTCCCGATGGCGACCGGAATCAACAACGACCACTCCCCGTTCTCAACGATCGGCCTCCAGATAAGCTGCTTGATTACCGTGTCGTAGGTCTTGATGATCGTGTACCCGACCGACACGCCGACGTAGAGATTCTCCGCCAACTTGAAGAGCGGATTGTCCTTGTACAAGAACGAGAAGATAAAGAGGGTCAACCCCGTCGCTACCCACCCCCCGATGACGGTTTCAATTGGCATCGTTCACTATGCCCCCGACTGTCCCTGCTGTCTGGTTCTGTTGCGCGATGAGAAATAGAACAGGTTACACATGATGACCAGCACAATGATGGCGAGATGCGTAGCCGATTGGGCATCCATACCGGCAATCGCTCTCCCCTTCTGGTCCATCAAGGTCTCGTATTCTGCCGCGCCGCGCAGACCGCCGATCAGGCCATTGATCTGTCCGCTCCGCAACAACGGATAGAGCCCCGGCGCCATGACGCCCGTACAGCCGCCGCCGAGTTCGAACTTGTATTTATCCTTGCCGAACACGTACCACTCTTCCACACCGGGCCTGCCGGCGCCCAGACTGACGGCATAGTTCACATCGCGCAGATTCGCAACGCCTTGCAGTACTGGTAGCCCCTTCGTGGGTTTGCCGTTGTAGTCGGCTGGGAACGCGCCATAGAGATCCTGCCCCATGTTGATGATGACAGCGGTCCCACCGGGACTCCAGCCGAGGAACACATAATCCTTCCCACTTTCTTTGCCCATCTCGCGTGCGACCTGCGTGATGACCTGGTCGGCCATGCCGGTGCCGGTGACCCAGAGTGTCATCGCAATCACGCGGAGATTCTTTCTGAAGGCATGACGCAACAACGAAATCGATTGAGGATGCAGCTCGGGCTTCGACGCCGGATCAAAGTCCAGCGAGAGCAGGAACACGGACCCCTCAGGGAGCGAGTCAATGTGGCTATACACCCCGCGGACCTCCTGCGAAATCTTGATCGGCAAACCAACAGGGTAAAGGAGAGGCAACAGCGTGCAGAGACCGATCACCAGGAAGATGATCCGCCTATCAATACGCAACATACGTTCTGTAAACGTCATGGAGTTACCACATTCTCGTCAGGCGTCAGGGGACGGAGAAGAAAGTGCTCGTCCTGCACCTTACCCTTACGGCTCACGTGTCACGCTACTCCTTACCCCCTCCCAGATACGACCGTTCCAGGCCAAAGATGATCTTGATGGAGAGTGCGATCGTGCCGAGGCTGACGCCGATCAGGATGGCGCGCCGCACCGACGCATTCAGCACATTCAAAATCCACTGAGACAGGTCGCCGCTGAGCGGGATCAGAAACTCTCCGAGCGGAACGCGGCCCATCATGACGATCACCGCCGCGATGAGCAGCACCGCTGCCTCGCGACTCTTCGCACGGAACGACCGATAGGCTGCCGAGGCGACAAAGAACGCGAGGATGGCGAACATCGTCCCCTGCAGGGGAACCATCATGAAGTTATAGATCCACCCAAAGGCCGTCATGGTGCCGTCCACGGCTTCCTTACCGTTCGACCAGAGGCCGACTGCAATGGTACCGAGCATGCCTACATAGAGCACAAAACTATAGCCCCATCCCGCTTCTTTGCGTCGGATCTTGGCGGCATGGACGTGGAACAGACTACTGACGCCCAGCACCAACGCGAACCCACCGATGATCTGGAGCCACTTGGTGACGGAGGTCAGCATTTGCTCCGAAGCGGGGTGCGGCACATAGTACTGCGCCGCAAACACGATGCCGGTGATGAGAGTGATCAAGAGCGGAATCTGTCGTCGGAGAAGGATCATTTTACGTCCTTAAACACATCCAGAAATAATTGCGGCCACTGCGCGTCGAGCATGACCCCGAGGGTGGCCAGTACGGTCCCGAGGCCCAACACGCCGAGGATGAGCGCTTTACCGATGTCCTGCCCACGCAGCGTGCCGACCTGAACAGGTTCTCTGGAAAGATAGGCACTGGCAGCGTAGAGTTCTTCTCCGATCAAGGTGTAGTCGCACGTGGTGACGAAGAACGGCAGTTGGTGATCGGCATCTGTCCCGGCGATTTGGATCGCGCCGGTGCTTGCGCCGGTTTCCGTCAACAGCAACGCTTCGGCAAAGTAATGCCCCATAAAGAAATTCGCGGCCGGTTTCTTGCGCAACATGATGCCGTCCACTGCCGCGGTATAGCTGAACTGATCCGACGTAATAAAGAAATTCGAATCCTCCTTGTAAAGATCGGGCTTGCCTGCTTCCAGATAGGCCTGTTTCGTAATTTCTTGGCAGACGGCCATGGTAATCGGATCGCGATGCGGCACAAGCAAATCGGTCTCATAGGCTGCTGTACGTTTGGCTACGCGCCCGAGAATGACTGCCGCGGCGATCGTTGAGGGATCACTCATGTCGTGGGCGCCAGTGAGGTAGAGAATCGGCTTACCCAACTCGGTCGCACGGCCGATGGCCTCATCCACGGCATCGAGGCCGGGAATGCGTCGGAGGAAGATCTCCCGCTTTCTGGCCGTACCGATAGCGTAGAATACGATGCCGCCGAACAGGAGCGCCAGCAAGAGGTTATTCATCTGGTTCCAGTTCAGCCAGTTCGGTTGCGGCGTAGCCTGAACCGGCGTGGCGATGACACGATCCTCATTCGACACCGCAGCCACAGTGATGCTGTAGACAGTCTCGTCCTTGAGTTCAACTCCCCTCCCGTTCCTCAGCGTGAATTGATGCTGGTCTCTAGTCGCCGGCCTAGTCCACCATGGCCACTTGGATTCACGGACGTAGCGCTGGTTCGCGGGGAACTCCGTCACGACTTTCATCGCTGCTGGATCGGACACCATGGTCCCCTCGCTAAGTAAGATCTGATACTTGGTTGCGGCACTATCGTAAGAAGCGGGCAACCAGAATACAGTCAAGCTGCCACCGCCATCGCTAGGTGTATCGAGCACTCGAACACCTTGTGGGGGAGTGAGAGGCGTCTGTGCCAATACGACAGAATGAGACAAACTGATGACGCAAACAGTGAGAATAAACAGTCGTCCAAAGGACCCCGCGACGCTCTTACCCCTTACCCCTAACCCCTTACCCCTCACGCTTCTACGCTCCTTCTATCAGTTCAATATTCGTCCGTGGGATCACGGCCTTCGACCCGTCTCCGAACCGGACTTCCATTACGCGCACGTCACTCTCGGTTGGAATCTTCTGGAGATCGGGAGGCAGACTCGCGACTTCGCCGATCTTTCCGAACAACGGGTCTCGTATGATGCGCACCTGGTCGCCGA
>Ga0187893_10005956_pt1 | contig 21293 bp, 23 predicted proteins | sample MA1701074metaG_FD_139574 | JGI IMG/M metagenome (GOLD analysis project Ga0187893, IMG submission 139574) | White microbial mat communities from a basaltic lava cave in the Kipuka Kanohina Cave System on the Island of Hawaii, USA - MA170107-4 metaG ...
ACCGGCCGGGGAAGCAACGAGAGCGCGGACTGGTCCCCGAACGGCCTCCACCTCGTCTTTACCTCGACCCGCACGGGCACGAGCCAGATCTTCTCGATGAATCGCGATGGGTCGAACCCGAGGCAGCTCACGCGCGAGGGCAACAACACCACCCCGCAGTGGGGTCCGGTGCCGGGACAGGACTCATGAGCAGGATCAAAGGAGCGAGCATGCGTTGGAAACTGGCGATTTTGTTCCTGTCAGTCGCGGGCCTCGGCATCGGCTGCGGCGGAAAGAACGAGAGGGCGCCTGCGACGACGACGGATCTTCCCCGCGCGACGACGACCGCGCCCCCACGTCCCACGGCGACGGACACTCCGTCGAGCGGGATGGAAGACGAGGACGAGCGACTTTCCGCGGTCTCCGATCCGGACAACATCTATGGGCGGACTCTCGAAGAAATCAACGCCGACTCTCCTCTCGCGGACGTGCGTTTCGACTACGACAGCGCCGTGCTCCTCGATTCCGCGCGGCCGATCCTCGACCGCACCGCCGACTGGCTTCGCACGTATCCGAAGGTCACGCTTCTCGTCGAAGGCCACTGCGACGAACGGGGAACCGTCGAATACAACCTCGCCCTCGGGGAGCGGCGCGCGACCGCGGTCTACAATTACCTCGTGAACCTCGGAGTCGCCGCGAGCCGCCTCAAGACCATCAGCTACGGGAAAGAGTTCCCGCTCGATCCCGGCCACACCGAGGAAGCGTGGGCCCGGAATCGAAGAGCTCACTTCGAGATCACGGCCAAGTAGGAGGTAAGAGTGCGGCGCAACACTCTGAAGATCGTCCTGGCCCTCGCGGTGGCCTCTGCTTCGGGCGCCGCGGCCGGCCAGAAGAAGGAAGACATCATTCTCGCCGAGCTGCGGCAGATCCAGGCCCAGCTCGCCTCGCTCCAGACGTCCCAGGCCGCGCTGAAGTCCGCGGTCGACCAGCTGAACACCGGGGCGGCCGAGCGGGAGGACGCCGCGCGGAAGACGTTCGCGGACTCCAAGATCGCTCTCGAGCGCGTGCAGCAGGACATGTCGATTCTCTCGGAGCGGATCGACGAGACGAACTCCCGGCTCGCGAGCCTGCGCGAGGACCTCGCCGCCCTCCGCCAGAGTCGCGAGCCCATCACCATCCCCCCTCCGGCCGAGCCCGTTCCCGCCGAGGGAGGAGTGACGGGCGCGCAGCCCCCGCCCGCCGAGACGACTCCCCCGCCGGTGGTGGTGGCCTCGGGACCGAGCGTCATCGATCTCTACAACGAGGCGAGAAACGACTACACGCTCGGCCGGTACGCTCTCGCCATCTCGGGGTTCAAGGACGTTCTCGAGCTCGACAAGAAGGGCGATCTCGCTGATAACGCCCACTACTGGATGGGGGAGAGCTACCTCGCGCAGCGCCAGCACGATCTGGCCCTCGACGAGTTCGACAAGATCATCCGCGACTACCCCCAGAGCAACAAGCGCCCCGACGCCTACTTGAAGAAGGCGATGACCCTCGAGGAGATGGGACGGCGGGCGGAAGCGAACGTGATGTACGAGCTCGTCATCGAGCAGTTTCCACGGACGAACCAGGAACGGGTCGCCCGGAGGCGGCTCGAGGACTTGATGCGGAGCGTTCCCAAACAGCCGTGAGGCGGGGAGGGAGGCCGGAGGGTGTTTTTTTCGTCTTAGTACCCAGGAGGAGCATTTATGAGAGGCGTGAACAAAGTCATTCTGGTCGGGAACCTGGGAAGGGATCCGGAGGTTCGCTACACCCGTGAGGGAACCGCCGTCGCCAACCTGAACATCGCCACCACCGAGACCTGGAACGATGGCAACGGCCAGCGCCAGGAGAAGACGGAGTGGCACAAGGTCGTGGCGTGGGGGAAGCTCGCGGAGATCGCCAAGGAGTACCTCGGCAAGGGAAGGCAGGTCTACATCGAGGGCCGCCTGCAGACCCGGTCCTGGGAGGACAAGGAAGGGGTCAAGCGGTACACGACGGAGATCAAGGCGGATCAGATGGTCATGCTCGGAGGTCGGGGAGGAGGAGACGCGCCGTCCCGGGATCCCGGACCGCCGCCCCCCCCCGACAATGCTGACCTCGGGCGGGAGTCGTTCCAGGCGACGGACGACGACGTTCCGTTCTAATCCGGGCTCCGCCCCCGAAAGCTAGAGCTAGAGAATCCCGGCGAGCGTCGCGAGGCGCTCTCTCCAGAATTCCTTCGCCTTCGCGGCCTGCGCCTTCGTGCGAAGCTTGCGGTGCTGGACCGCGACCTGAGTCTTGGCCGGACCCTTCGGCACGAAGTAGAGCTCGACGCGTCAAGGGCGGGTGCGAGGCTACGGAGGAGCCCCACACCCGCCGTTCGGCCGGCTGCATTGCCGGCCGAGAACGTACTGTACCGACCCCCTCCGGCCCCGTCTGTGAGCTGGACCATGGTCCGGATTCCCTACTCGTGGCGGCTTCGGTACAATGGGTTTGTCCCCCCCCAGAACGACCAATCGAGTGCGAAATCCCATGCAAAACACGCGACCCGCCCCCGTACGCCCCCGGCCAGGTCCTCGACCGGTCCCGTATTCTCGTCCCCGGCCGTGGCTTTGGATTCTCATCCTCATCCCCCTAGTCCTCGTCGCGGCGGTGGGGGCTGTCATCGGGCTCGGGGCTCTCTTCAACCTGACCGGAACGAACGTGGCCCTCGCGGCGGGCGAGAGAGACCTCGTCCTCGACATCTCGCACCTCACCGGCTGGATTCCAAGCTACACTCCCAACCTCGAAGGCGAGAAGGTCACGAAGACCCGCTACATCGACGACTCCTACGAGATCGAGTACGTCTACGACATCCCCGAGGACGACGAGGCGCCGTACCTCTCGTACACCGTGACCTTCGAGCCGAGCGCGGGCGATGCGACGACGACGTACGTCTCGCTCTGGGGAGGGACGAAAGTCGGGTTCTACGTCTTCGGCGAGGTCCAGGTGGATGTGCAGGAGAAGAACGATCTCTTTCGCTGGGGCGACGAGTCGCGCCTCGGACTCCTGCTCACGGATGGCCGGCCCTTCGGAAACGTATTCGTGGCCCGGAAGGGAAAACGGGTCGTGTACCTGCTGGTCTCGGGGGTCTACTTCGACGACGCCGATGCTCTCACGGGGCTTCTCGCTCCCTACCTCGAAAGGCTCGACGCGTTCGCTCTCGATGGCTGAGTGGCGCCAGCCGGACGGCGGGCGTGGATCGTCTTGACCACGTCGAGGAAATAGTTCCTCACCTCCTCGATCTCGAAGCCCGCGCCCGCGACGTTTGCGACCGTCGGGCGATTCAGATCCGGACCTACGCGGCGCGAGAGGGGTGTCATCGCGTCGAGCATGACATTGAAGGGGAAGTACCGCGAGCCCGTGTGCTCGAACATGTAGAGGTCGCCTCCAGGACGAAGGACCCGGAAGATCTCGCGGAGGCCTTCGATCGGCCGGTCGACGGAGCAGAACGTGCACGAGGTGAACGCCTGATCGAATGTCTCGTCGGGAATTTCGAGCGCCTCCACGTCCATGTGGCGAAGCTCGAGAGACCCTCCCGAGGCGCGATAGAGCGAGGCGTGCGCCTCCGCTTTTTCGAGCATCTTCTTGCTGATGTCGACTCCCACGATCTCGCGGCCGGGAGGAAAATGTTCGACGTCGAGACCCGACCCGACGGCGACGAAGAGAATCTTCCCTGCCCCCATATGAGAAAAAAGCTCGCGCTTGATGGGGCGCCACCGCCTCTCGGGTCCGAGGCCGGACATGAGGTCGAACCGCGCGGCGGCCCGATCCCACTTACGCTCGGCTGCGCTGCTGATCACGTCCAGCTCTTTCCGTGAGGACGTAAACCCACACCACGACGGCGATCCCGATCGATGCCCCCACCAGCACCGGGCGATCGGTCCTCGATCCCGCCGCCCCCGCAAGTACACCGGCCAGAATCGCGGGGAGCATGACCTCGAAAGCCCCGAAGAGCGGCATGAACACCATGGCGACAACCGAGGCCGCGATCGCTCCCGCGAGAAAACCCACGGGCAGGGCGATGAGCGGATGCCACGAGGAAGTCAACGCATGGGCGGCGAGAGCCGCCGCGACGCCAGCGATCGCGGTGACGAAGAAGTCTCCGAGGACAAAGTAGAGTCGCTTTTCCATCGAGGTCAGGATTCTCCTGCCGGCGAGACGCGCCGTCAACCATGGAAAGACCCGCCCCGGTGGTGTAGTCTTCGACACCTTCAAGGAGACCTTCCATGACAGACCGCCGACACTTTCTTACCCTCCTCACGGGCAGCGCCGCTCTCGCCTGCGCGGGCGAAAAACCGTCCTCGGGAGACGATCTCGAGCAAGCACTCGAGGAACTGAACCGGGCCGCGGGCATCGGGATCGCGGAGGACGATTTCGCGGCCGCGCGGAGCTACGCCGCGGGCGCCTACCGCGAGGCGGCGAAGAGCCTGAGGCCGATCGTCATCGAGTCCAGCCTCGATCTTCCCGTCGCGTTCGCGGCGAAGCGAGGGACAACATGATGCAGGACGACGTTGTCTATCGGAGCGCCGTCGATCTCGTCTCGGGATTTCGCGACGGCTCCCTGGACCCGGTGCGCGTCGCCGAGGCGCACCTCGAGAGAATTGCGGCCCTCGATCCCAAACTCAACAGCTACATCACCGTAACGAGAGAGCGGGCGCTCGAGCGGGCACGGGCCTCGAGCGAGCGGTACCGCGCGGGGAAGCCGGCGAGTCCGGTCGACGGGGTTCCCTTCGCCGCCAAGGACATTTTCGCGACCGCTGGGATCCTGACGACCCACGGCTCGAAGCTCGGGCGCGAGAACGTCCCGACCGAGAGCGCGACGGCGGTCACGAAGCTCGAGGAGGCGGGCGCGGTTCTCCTCGGGAAGCTGAACCTCCTCGAGTTCGCGACGGGAAGCGGCACCGACTCGGGCTTCGGCCCGACGAGAAATCCCTGGAACCTCGAGTACGAGCCGGGAGGATCCTCGAGCGGAAGCGGGGCCGCTCCCATCGCCGGGCTTGCGACGGTGGCGCTCGGGACCGATACCGGAGGGTCGATCCGGAATCCCTCGGGCCGGTGCGGCATCGCCGGCATCAAGCCGACGTACGGACGGGTGAGCCGGTACGGAGTCACTCCCCTCGCCTGGACTCTCGATCACGCGGGACCGATGGCGCGGACGGTTCGCGACGTCGCCCGCTTTCTCGGAGTGATGTCGGGCTACGACCCGAAGGACCCCGGGAGCGCCAACGAGCCCGTGCTCGATTTCGAAGCGGCGGTCGCGTCGAACGCCTCCTTGAGCGGAAAGACGTTCGCCGTCGCTCCCGAGCTCATGGCGCCGGTCGAGCCCGAGGTGCTGAAGGTCGTTGAAGACGCCATCCGACACCTCGAGAGCGAGGGAGCGAAGCGGGTCGACGTCAGCGTTCCCCACGCCGCCTCCGCCAACATCGCGGACGAGATCCTCATCGGGGCCGAGGCCGCCGTCTACCACGAGCAGAACATGGCGCGTCCCGAGACGCGTGCGCTCATGGATCCCGCCGTCCGCCTCTACGTCACCGCCGGCCGGACGTACCTCGCGACCGACTACGTGAAGGCGCAGCGACTGCGGTTTCTTCTTCAGCGGGAGCTGACTCAGGCGCTTTCGGGCGCCGACGTCCTCGTCGCTCTGAACGACCCGACTCTCACGGGTAAGATCGGAGAGCCCACGCGCCTCCTCGGAGAAGAGGTCCGCTGGTTCGAGTACGGGACGGTGAACCTCGGGAACGTCACCGGATTTCCGGCGGCGACGGTGCCCTGCGGATTCGACTCGCGGGGACTTCCCGTGGGTCTCCAGATTTTCGGCCGCCCGTTCGAGGAAGACCGAGTCCTCGCGTTCGCCCACGGGTACGAGCAGTCGACGGAGTGGCACCGGAGGCGGCCCGTTCTTTGATTCTCGGGTTGATGAGGGATGTAAAACAATATATTCTTACCCCATGGGAAAGCCGGCGCGAGTCGTTCGTCTGAGCTCCAAGGGACAGATCGTCATCCCCGCCGAGGTCAGGCGGCGTGCAGGTCTTCAGGCGGGGGACGCTCTCGTCGTGCGCTCGGGCACGGGAGGGGAGATCGTTTTCACCCCGGAGAAGGAGCTCTCCTCCGATCTCGACAAAGTGCTGCGGGACGCGGGCAAGTGGTTTCGGTCCTGGAAGAAGCGAACGGGCCGCGACCCTCTGGAGGAGCTCCACGAACGCCGCCGTAAGGAACGGGAGCTCGAATCCAAGAAGAAATGAGCGCGGGGGTCCTCGATGCCGGAGTCGCCATCGGATGGATCCGAAGAGACCATCCCGCCCAACAGCGGATCGACGCGCTCTTCGGCGTCGGCCGGCGAGGCGACCTGTCTCTCTACATATCGACCGTCAACCTGGCCGAGGTCCTGATCCACACGAAAGAGTGGTCGAAGTCCACGGGCACCGACCCCATCGCGCTCCTGCGCGCCTCTGGGGTCCGCATCCATCACCCTGACGACGCCGTCGCCAGGAGGGTTGCGAAGCTTTCCTGCTCTCTCGCCGACGGTTTCGCCGCCGCCACCGCTCAAGAGCTTGGAGCTCGACTGCATACTACGGATGGAGTGCTCGTTCGCCAGATCAAAAAAAAGCGCATTCCCATCACGGAATATTAGCGTTGACGCGTCGGCGCCACTAAAATCCAGCGATGAGCACGTTCAAGATCACCTACAGCACTCTCGTAGCACCGCCAGAGGAGATGCACCGCGCGTACGAAGCGGCCGTCGAGAAAGTCCGCGGAAGTCTCGGCGAGACCCACCCCCTCTGGATTGGCGACCGCGCCATCGGCGGCCGCCACACGTTCGAGAACCGCTCCCCTATCGATCGCGACCTTCTCATCGGACGGCACCAGGAGGCGACGGCGATCGATACCGAGGCGGCCATCGAGGTCGCCGCCGATGCGTTCGAGCACTGGAGCCGCACGTCGTGGCAGGAGCGGGTCGCGATGCTGAGGCACGCCGCCGAGCTCATCAGCGAGCGCCGGAACGAGCTCGCGGCGCTCATGACGCTCGAGGTCGGGAAAGTCCGATCGGAGGCACTCGCGGACGCCGAAGAGTCCGCGGACTTGATCCGCTACTACTCCCAGCAGATGGAGGACGCCTCGGGGTTCGATCGCCCGATGGGCCGACTTTCTCCGAACGAGAGAACCCGCGACATCCTCAAACCCTATGGGGTCTTCGGTGTCATCGCGCCCTTCAACTTCCCTCTCGCGCTCGCGGCGGGGATGTCGGCGGGAGCGCTCCTTGCCGGCAATACCGTCGTCTTCAAGCCCTCTCCCGACGCTCCCACCACCGGAATCAAGCTCCTCGAGATCTTGCGCGAGGCGGGCCTCCCCCCGGGAGTGATGAGCTACCTGACGGACTCCGGCGCCGAGGTAGGAAAGTCCCTCGTCGCGAGCCCCAAGGTCGCGGGTCTCGTCTTCACCGGCTCGAAGAAGGTTGGCTTCTCCATCTATCAGAGCTTCAGTGCTGAGCGGCCGCGGCCGTGTTTTCTCGAGCTCGGTGGCAAAAACGCGACGATCGTCACCGCGAGCGCGGATCTCGAAAAGGCGGCCGAGGGCGTCCTGCGCGGAGCGTTCGGGTTCTCCGGGCAGAAGTGCAGCGCGACGAGCCGGGTGTACGTGCATCGCGACGTCACCTCGCGCTTCCGCGATCTCCTTGTCGGAAAGACGCGGAACCTCGTGCTCTCGGACCCCACGAAGCGCGAGAGCTACTCCGGCCCGGTCATCAATCAAAGGGCCTACGATGCCTACCGGAGCTACGTCGAGGAGGCGCGCGCGGGCGGAGGACGCATCCTCGAAGGCGGCGAAATCCTGACCGATGGCCCCCTCGCGAACGGGTACTTCGTCGCTCCCACGATCGTGGACGAGCTGCCGCGCGATCATCGCTTGTTTCGCGAGGAGCTCTTCGTTCCCTTCGTCACCCTCGCAACCGTCTCATCACTCGACGAGGCCATCGAGGAGGCGAACCGCGTCGAGTACGGCTTGACCGCGGGCATCTTCAGCGGAGACAAGCAAGAGATCGAAACGTTCTTCGATCGAGTGGAAGCGGGAATTCTCTACGCGAACCGGGCGACGGGATCGACCACCGGCGCCTGGCCGGGAGTGAATCCCTTCTGCGGGTGGAAATCGAGCGGCTCGAGCGGCAAGGGTGTTTGCGGGCCGTACTACGTGCAGCAGTTTCTGAGAGAGCAGAGCCAGACGGCGATCGAATAGCCGTCACTTGCTCTCGAGCGCCACGACACCATCCCACCCCGGAGGGGGCTCGCGCCGGTGGCTCAGGATGTGGGACGTGAGGAAGTCCTTCCCCTGATCCCAAGGTGGGACCTCATGGAGGAGCGCGAAGGCCTCGTTCCAGTCCCCGGCGACGAAGGCGTCGAGGGCTTTCTCGTAGAGCGCGACACCCGAGTCGTCGAGCAAGTTGGGCTCGCCTCCCTTCGGAAGGATCTCGCTCACCGTGACCGCCCGATCCATGCCGTAGGGCCGCAGCCGCGCGAGCCGGCGGAACCGCAGATCGCTTCCCGCCTTCGAGGCCTTCACCCGCGAGACGGTGTCGTCGTCCGCGAGGATGGGAACGCGAAGCTGCTTCGTGATCCCTTCGAGCCGTGAGGCCAGGTTCACCACGGGGCCGAAGACGTCGATCTTGAACTGCCCCGCCGTCCCGAGCTTTCCCGCGACCGCCTCTCCGGTCGCGATTCCGATCCCGCACCGGAACCCCGAGAGAGGATCCGACGTGCTCGCGGCCGAGGCGGCGGCGAACCGCTCCCGAATCTCGACGGCGGCGCGGCAGGCCTGGACCGCGGAGGTGCCGTCGTCGAGGGGCCAGCCCCAGAACGCGAGAGCGGCGTCGCCCTGGAAGTCACCGATGACCCCCTGGTGCGAGTGGATGCACTTGGTCATGACGTCGAGAGCGAGGCTCACGCGGTTGAGAAGGCCCATGAGGTCGTCCCGGGACTTCTCCGCCTCGCGGCTGAATCCACGGAGGTCGCAAAAGAGCACGGTGACTTCCGTCTGCCGCGGCTCCAGGGCCTTCTCCCCTTCAGCGCTCGAGAGCATCGGGAGAGTGACCGGGGAGAAGAATCTGCCCAGAGCTGCCTGCTGCCTCTGGAGCGAACGGAAGTCGCGCATGGCGCCGAGGAGATCGGCGACGAGCTCCGTGAACTTCACGTCGGGGCGGAGATCGACCCCCACGTCGCCGGACTTACCGGCGACGTAGAGCCCCCACCCGGCGCACGCCTCCCCGGGAACGGGAGTGCAGAACGCCCAATCGAGCGCCTCGGCAATGGTGTACTCGGGAGTCTCCCCGGAAGGTCCGCTCCAGAGGCTGCGCACGCTCTGGCGCCGATGCTCCACGGCATCGACGATGAGCCTCTTGCTGGGCTTGAACTCCGAGGTGGTCGCCATGCGGCTGTCCCAATAGAAGACCTCGACCCGGTGGTCCTTCCCGTGAACGCGTACGATCGCAGCCGCGTCGGCGTCGGGGATGGCGGCGAACAGGAGAAGCACGAGCCGCGAGAACATCTCCTCGTCCGAGGCCGCGCTCCTCAGGACGTCAGGGAGGGTTGCCAAGACCTCGAGTCGCTGATCGGGATCGCGGTACCGGGTCTCCCGCATCTCCGCCATGGTGTAGCCGACGATCTCGAGAGGGGTCGGGTCGTCGCTCGCGACACTCACGCGATCCTCGGAGAGCGTGAAAGCGGTCTCGCCCACCACGAAGTGCTCACCGAGAGACATCGAGAACGACGCGTTCTCCTCGCCCTTGAAGAAGAGAGGGTTCTTCGCCTCCGAGAGACGCTTCACGTCGAGCCGCCCCCGCGCCCAACGGAGCTCGGCCTGGTTCCGGGATAGCTTCCCCTCCCACGGGATCTCGAAGAGGTCGACCTCCGCATCGTCGGGGCTTGGACGCCGCCCGAGGCGAACGGGCCTTTCGGGACGGAGTCGACACCGCTTCTCCAGCGTTCCGGGGCCTCGGGCGACGAGCTTCGGCATGAGACTAGAGCTTCAGAGTCACGACGTCCTTGCGCTGAGCCTCCGGCGAGTCTTCGCGGATGAGGCGGTAGAGGAGCCCCCAGAGTCCGACCACGACGGCGAGCCCGACGCCCGCGGCGAGCCAGGCGAGAGTCGCGAAGCTCTCGGAGAGGCTGGTGATGGGAGACATCGCGAGGATGCGGTCGTGCTCCACGATCGTCACCCAGTCCGGGTTTTCGCGGAATCGGACCACCGCGGCGAACTGCGGCCTCCCGCCGCGAAGCGGGTCGAGGTAGCTCTCGCTTCTCTCGGCTTCGTCCGCGAGAAAGCGCCCAACCTCGGGCGTCTCCGCGTAGTCCCCGCGAGGAAGGGGAAGCTTCACGGCGGGATCCGCGGGACAGGGATGACGGACGAGCTGGCCGCGGTTCAGGAGCACGGCGAACCGGTCGGGACATCCCGTGCCGTTTCTGGGGCCCTCGGCGTCCGCGATCCACTCGTTGAACGTCGCGAGGTGGACGGTCGCCGCGAGGACTCCGAGGATCCGCGATCGGTCAGAGGACCAGATGGGGCTCGCGACACTCACCAGGAGCGGCTTTTCCGCGGCCGTGCTCTCGAACGCGAGGGAGATCCCCGCTGACTTTCGGGGACTCGCGACCGACGGCGCCGCCTCCGGCGCCACGTCTTCGACCCCGGAGAACCACTCCCGATAGGCGTATCGAGATCCAACGACGCGCTCGTCGAAAGGAGTCCGCGCGACAACGACGGCGTTGGCATCAGCCACCACCCAGTTGTGGATGTAGCGGTCCTTGTAGCGCTCGTAGAGCGCGTCGGTCATCGCCTGAAGAGCGGCGGCGTCGGCACGCGTGAGCGAGCGCGCCACGTCCGGCTCCTCTGTCTCCCGCTCGACCTGCCGCTTCACCGCGGAGAGGTTGCGATCGACGACGGTGGTGATGAGCTCGGCGTAACCGGACGCGCTCTCGAGCGTCTGCTCGGTCAGCGCGGAAGTCGCGCGCGAAGCCGCCTGGTGGCGGGCCCAGAGTCCCATTCCCCAGAAGGCCGCGAGGAGCGCCAGTGGACCGAGGAGCCCGAGGACCACGAGGGGTTTTCTCGTGGCGCGGCGCTCGCGAACGGCGAGGGATTCCAGCACCTGGGGCACGTTCTCGAAGCGTCGGTCCGGATCCTTCTCGAGGCAGCGGTCGATGATGGCGGCGAAAGCGCGGTCGATTCCCTCGACGCGGTGGTGCTCTGAAGGCACGGGCGATTCTTCGATGAGCTTCTTGTAGCGCTCGATGCGCTCCTCGGTGGAGCGGGTGGTCGCGAGCCCCTCGCTTCCGGAGGCGCGCGCGTAGGGAGGCTTTCCGGTGAGCATGGTGTAGGCGAGAGCGCCCAAGGAGTAAATGTCGGAGCGCACGTCGGGCCGGGCGCCGGGAGCCGCCTGCTCCGGCGCCATGTAGAAGAGCGTCCCGACCGCTTGCCCGGCTTCCGTGCTGAGTCGCGCCTGGCCGAAGTCCGCGAGGCGGATCTGACCCCGGTCGTCGAGGAGAACGTTCGCGGGCTTGAGGTCGCAGTGGAGGATCGCCTTTCCGTGGAGGTAGACGAGGGCTTCGGCCACCTCGCGGAGGACCCCGACGGTCTCACGCGCCGGGAGCGTTCGCCCGGAGAGTCGATCCGCGAGCGAGCCCCCGGAGAGAAACTCCATGACGTAGTACGGGGGGTCGGCGTCCCAGCCCACGTGGAGGAGGTGCACCACCCGCCGTTCGCTCACGACCTCGACGAGCTTTCCCACCTCACGCTTCAGAAGGGGCCAATCGAGGCCCTTGAAGCGGGAGAAGAACTTGATGGCGACCCTCCGGCCGGTGTTCTTGTGGACCGCGAGCCAGACCTCGCCGTAGGAACCGGCGCCGAGCTCGCGCTCCATCTCGTAGCCCGCGACCTCGGGACGCGGGAGCGCTTCGCTCCGGTCCTTGGAGCGCGCCCGCTCGGCGTCATCCTGGACGACGGTCTTGTCGAAGCCGTCGCCCCCGGTGTCGTTCTGCATGTTCGAGGAATTCTATCTGCTGCCTGCCTCACTCCGTTCCACCTGGTCTCATCCAACATTTGACCCAACATAATCTTGATGGTATATTGCATCAGATGCCGGTTAAACCAGTGCAGGTCTCGATGGACGTGAAGCTGCTCGATCGGATCGACCGGGATCCGGAAACTCGCGAGCGAGGTCGGTCCGCCTTCCTGCGCTCTGCCGCGGAGCTCTACCTGGCGGCGAAAAAACGGCGAAGGATCGATCAGCAGATCCGCCAGGCCTACCTGGGGTCCGCAGATGGAATGCTGGAAGAAATCGAGGACATCATGGGGGCGCAGGCATGGCCAGAGCCCTGAGCCGGGGTGAGATCTGGCTTCTGGAGCGACCGCGGCCTGACAAGAGACGCCCGGTGCTCGTGTTGAGCCGTCCGGCACTGATTCCGGTTCTGCAGACGGTGACGGTCGCCGCAATCACGTCCACGCTCCGCGGGTCTCCAACGGAGGTCGAGCTCGGAGTGGAAGACGGTCTCAAACGGATTTCCTGTGTGAACCTCTGCAATATCTTCACCGTTCCCAAGCCCGAGCTCCGCACCTTCGTGGGGACGGTTCGGGCCGAGAGAATGACGCGCGTGTGCGAGGCCCTTGCGATCGCATGCGCGTGCGACTGATCGTTCTCATTGACTCCCGGGGCGGGCCGGGCGTACTCTCTCCGGAGACCGCGTCCCAAGCGGACAGGAGGCGCCATGGAAATCGATCGCCGGGCCTTCATTTCGAGCGTAGGCGGAGCGGCAGCGCTCGCCGTCATGACGGCGGAGCAGAAAGCGGATGCGCTCGAGCGTTACATGCAGCAACAGCTCGACGCACCTCCGCCGGAGAAATTCCCCACCGTCTCCGATCTCGAAGCCGTCAATCAGGATCTCGGCCGGCCCAGCCGGCGCGGGGCAGGGAACCTGTTCGTCCCCACCCGCGAGGGGAAGCTGCGACCGCTCGAGAAGATGCCGGACAAACCGACGCTCCTCGACTTCTTCCAGTATCGATTCGCGCCGGCGAACCACGTGCTCCAGAGCGCTACGCGGGCGCTGAAGACGGGGATGAGGGAGGAGATCGTCCTCGCCTGTCTCCTTCACGACGTCGTCTTGAACATGATCCACCCCGATCATGGATGGTGGGGCGCTCAGCTCGTCGAACCGTACGTACCGGAGATCACGACGTTCGCGATTCGCTACCACCAGACCCTTCGCTTCTATCCCGATCCGGAATTCGGGTACGAGTACCCGGAGAGCTATTTCCGGACGTTCGGCGAGGACTACCAGCCCGAACCTTACCTGAAGCGCACGTACGAATGGGTCCGGAACCACAAGTGGTACGAGCACCCGCGCCTGGTGACGGTGAACGATCTCTACTCGTTCGATCGGAACGCGGTTGTCACCATCGACCCCTTCGTCGACATCATCGGGCGCCACTTCAAGCAGCCGGCGGAAGGCCTCGGCTGGGATGATACGCCTTCGTCCCACATGTGGCGGACGATGATCTGGCCGGACCGGCCGCTTTAGATGGTTCGCCGGGCGAGAAGTCTCGTTCTGGTCGCGGCGATCACCATCCAGGCGCCCGTGGCCTACAAGGGCCTGGAAGTGACGGTGAAGAGCGTGGAGCGCGCCACGAACGTGAGCCTCCAGGATTGCCCGCCGGGAGACAACATCGTGCGCGGCGTGATCCGTCCCGTCGAGGAGAACGAGTTCGTCACGATTCGGATCGACGTGAAGGTGCTCCCCTCGTTCGCGCCGGTATCGCTGAGAAAGCCAGTGCTGTATGACGCGGCGGACAAGCCCTACAAGACCGCGCAGTCGTTCGGCGAGCTGAACAGGTCGCCCTCTTACTCGTGCACCTTTTCCTTCCGCGTTCCCAAGGGGACGAAGGTGTCGCGCTTCGCGATCGAGGAAGCGTCGTTCGATCTGGGCTCCTTCAAGGAGTAAGGGCCCACAAGCGGTAATCGCGCTTCAGCTCGATCTTGACATACCAGACATTTGTCTGGTATGGTTCCCTCATGCCGGCCACACCCCCCGGAGAGACGAGAGCCCGCGTCCTCGAGTACGTGCAGAAGCGGCTTCTCGAGGGCCGCCCCCCCACCATCCGGGAAGTCCAGCGGGCGTTCCGGTTCCGCGCCGTCGAGACGGCGCGCGCGCATCTCGAAGCTCTCGTCCGGGAAGGCCGGCTTTCGAAGCGGGAGGGCGAGTCCCGAGGATTCGAGCTTCCGCTCCCTCGAGGATCCCACTTTCCCCGGCTCGTCCCCATCCTCGGGCGAGTGCAGGCGGGAGCGCTTTCAACCGCGGTCGAGGATTTCGAGGGATATGTGCCCTTCGAAAGCCGCAGCGGTGACGAGGTCTTCGCCCTTCGCGTGCGCGGGGAGAGCATGACGGGAGCGGGAATCTTTCCGGGAGATCTGGCTCTCGTGCGCCGCCAGGACGCGGCGCGCTCGGGAGAGATCGTGGTGGCGCTCGTGGAAGACGAGGCCACTGTGAAGCGGCTTCGACTCCGGGGAGTTCGGGTCGAGCTCCACCCGGAGAATCCCGCGTTCGAAGTCATCGCTCCGAAGCCCGGCGAGTGCAGGATTCTGGGAAAGGTCATCGAGGTCCGGCGCACTCTTGAGTAAGAGATCATGGCTTCCTCCCCGTCGATTTCGGCAGGACTTCCCTCCCCCGCCAGTACTATTGGAGACGCCTTCGGGCTCGGTCCCCTTTCGGGCCGGCTCGTCGAGATCTCCGGGCACCGCGCCTCCGCGAACCTGACCGTCGCCTTCGGCCTCGTTCTCGAGGCCCAGAGCAAGGACGAGCCCGTCGCCTGGGTGACTCTCTCCCGGAGCACGTTCTTTCCTCCCGACGTGGCGGATTCGGGAATCGACCTCACCCGGCTCGCGGTGGTGCGCGTTTCGGACGGCGTCGCCGCCTGCCGGGCAACCGTCGAGCTCACCCGCTCCGGCGGCTTCGGCCTCGTCGTCCTCGACTTCGGTGCAGGCGATTTTTCCGAGCCCGTTCCGCGCACGCGGCGGAAAAAGGGCGCGAGCCTCTCCGTTCCTTTCATCACCAAGCTCGTCGGTCTCGCGCAGAAGACTTCGACCGCGGTCGTGGTGCTCACCGAGAAGACGCGGGAAGCGCGCTCTCTCAACTCTCTCATCTCCCTTCGCTGCGAGGCGCGTCGGAACCCCGAGCATCCGTGCGAAATCGAGATCGACGTCCTGAAGGACAAGCGTCGGGGGCCGGGACGTCGTTACCGCGAGGTGTGCCGTGCGCCGGCTGGCCTCTGTTGATCTCCCCGCCTTCCCCCTGCAGCTCTTGGCACAGCAGAACCCCGCCTGGCTCGAAAAGCCGATGGCGGTCGTGGCCGAGGAGAAGCCCCAGGCGTTTCTCCTCTGGGTGAACGAGAAGGCGCGCTCTCTCGGAATCCGCCCCGGGCACCGCTACGCGGCGGCGCTCGCGCTTTCGACGGAGCTTCGCGCCGGGGCGGTGAGCGAAGCCGCGATCCGGGAAGGGGTGGAGAGGCTCACCGAGATCCTGCGACGCTTCACTCCCGACGTCGAGCCGGCAAGCGTTCCCGGCCTCTTCTGGCTGAACGCCTCGGGGCTCGAGCGTCTCTATCCCTCTCTCGATTCCTGGGCGGAGGCCATCCGGGAAACTCTGCGGGTTTCGAAGTTCTACGCTTCCGTCGCCGTCGGCTTCACCCGATTCGGGACCTATGCCGTCGCCCGCGCCTATCGCGGAGCCCGCGCCTTTCGAAGCCTCGAGGAAGAAGAGACGGTGAGCCGGAGCGTTCCCCTGGCGAGGCTCGACATCCCTCCCGACGCACAGGAGACGTTCCTCAAGCTTCACATCCGCACCGTCGCCGATTTCCTTCGCCTACCGCCCAAAGGGCTCCTGAAGCGATTCGGCCCCGAAGTGCACGATCTCCATCGCCTCGCGACCGGCGATCTCTACTCTCCCCTGAAGCCCGCGCCCGAAGGGGAGATCTTCCTCCGCAGGATGGAGCTCCCCGCGCCCGAGACCGATGCCGAGAGGCTTCTGTTCTTCGTCAAGCAGCTCCTCGACGATCTGCTGAAAGAGCTCTACGGAAAGAGCCTCGCCCTCGTGAAGCTCCACCTGAAGCTCGAGCTCGACGACCGGAGAGTTCTCGAGGAGTCGCTTCGGCCCGACGAGGCGACTTTGAACGGCCCTCTCCTTCTCGGCCTCGTGCGGTTGCGGCTCGAGACCCTGAAGCTCGAAGCGGGCGCCGTAGAGCTCGAGATCCGGGCGGACGTCACGCGAAAGGCGTTCGAGCAGCTCTCGCTCATCGTGGAGAAGCCGAAGCGGGACCCGAGGAGCTGCAACCGGGCGTTCGCGCGCCTGAGGGCGGAGCTCGGCGACGGAGCGGTAGTCCGTGCCGAGCTTCGAGAGGGGCATCTTCCGACGTCTCGTTTCGAGTGGAAGCCTCTCGCGTCGCTCCCGGAGAATGCCGCGGCTCCCAGAGGCGCCGGCCGATCCCTCGTCCGCCGCATCTACGAAAAGCCCCAGGTGCTCCCGCCGCGCTCGCGTCACGAGCCCGACGGCTGGCTCCTCCGGGGTCTCGAGTTCGGCCCGGTGCGCGACTTCCTCGGCCCCTACGTCTTCTCGGGCGGCTGGTGGAGGCGCACGGTCGACCGCGAGTACTACTTCGTGAAGATGCGCGAGGGCGACGTGTTCTGGATTTTCTTCGACCGGGAGAGACGCCGGTGGTTCCTGGAAGGCAGAGTCGAGTGAGCTCCGGCTACGTTCCTCTCTTCTGCAAATCCAATGGCTCGTTTCTCGAGGGGGCGAGCCATCCCGAAGAGCTGGTGGAAGAGGCCCACCGCCTCGGGCTTCGCGCTCTCGCCCTCACCGATCGCGACGGGGTCTACGGCATCGTCCGTGCTCACGTGAAAGCTCTCGAGCTCGGAGTCCATCTCGTCATCGGATCGCAGGTTACTGCCGACGATGGCGAGACCCTGGTGCTCCTCGCGAGCGACCACGAGGGTTACCGGAACCTTTGCCGTCTCGTGACCAGAGGAAGGCTGCGCTCGGAGAAAGGGACGTCTCGCGTCTCGTGGCAGGAGATCGCTGAGCATCAAGAAGGGCTCCTCGCTCTCTGGATCGGAGAGGGACCGCTCGCGCTCCTGAAGGAAGCGTTCGGCGAAAGGCTCTACGCTCTCGCGACGAGACACCGCCGCGATCTCGACGTCCCCCACGAGAAGCGCCTCCGCGAGGAAGCGTCCCGATGCGGCGTTTCCGTGGTCGCGGGCATGGAGGTCCTCTACCACCACCGGGAGCGCCGCGACCTCCAGGACGTTCTCACCGCGATTCGGCACGGGACCACGGTCAGAACGGCGGGAAGGCTCCTGAAGCCGAACGCGGAGTACGCGCTCAAGACGGACGTCGCCTTTCGCGATCTCTACGCCGACGACCCGCGAGCGGTCGAGAGGACCCTCGAGGTCGCGGAGCGCTGCCCGTTCTCGCTGAAGGACGTCCGCTACCGCTACCCCGCGGAGAGACTTCCCGAAGGCAGCACGACGTCGGCTTTCCTCGAGCACCTGACGTTCGAGGGCGCCCGCTGGCGCTATGGAGGCGAGGCCTCGGACGACATGCGCAGGCAGCTTCGCAAGGAGCTCGACCTCATCCAGGAGCTCGACTACGGCGGCTACTTCCTCACGATGTACGAGATCGTCCAGTACTGCCGGAGGAACGAGATCCTCTGCCAGGGGCGGGGCTCGGCGGCGAACTCCGCCGTCTGCTACTGCCTCGGCATCACCGCCGTCGACCCGGTGCGGATGGGCCTTCTCTTCGAGCGGTTCCTCTCCAAGGACCGGGCGGAGCCTCCCGACATCGACCTCGACATCATGCATCAGAGGCGCGAGGAGGTGATCCAGTTCGTCTACGAAAAGTACGGGCGCGATCGGGCGGCGATGGTGGCGAACGTGATCCGCTATCGGGCGCGCTCCGCGGTGCGCGACGTGGGAAAGGCGCTCGGGCTTACGGAGACGAGCCTCGACCGGCTCGCGAAGCTCCTCTCCCACTACGATGGACCGACCGTCGAGAGCTTCCAGCAGGCGGGGTTCGATCCCGAGACCCCGGACCACCAGAACCTTCTCCGGCTCGCGAACGCCGTCCTCGACTTCCCCCGCCACCTCGGAATCCACCCCGGAGGGTTTCTCCTGGGCCACGAGCCCGTCCACCAGATCGTCCCCATCGAGAACGCCACGATGGAGGCGCGCACCGTCATCCAGTGGGACAAGGACGACATCGAGGCCCTCGGACTCTTCAAGATCGATCTCCTGGGCCTCGGTGCTTTGACCCAGCTCGATCTCTGCTTTCGTCTGCTGAAAGAGCATCGCGGAGTCGATCTCAGCATGGCGACCATCCCTCCCGACGACAGAGAGACCTTCGACATGATCTGCCGGTCGGAGACGGTGGGGGTGTTCCAGATCGAGAGCCGGGCGCAGATGGCGATGCTCCCCCGCCTGAAACCCCGGAACTACTACGACCTCGTCATCGAGGTGAGCATCGTGAGGCCGGGTCCCATCACCGGGGGCATGGTGCATCCTTATTTAAGGAGGAGGCGTGGAGAGGAGGTCGTCACCTACCCCCACGAGATCCTGAAGCCCGTCCTCGAAAAGACCCTGGGGGTTCCTCTTTTTCAAGAGCAGGTCATGCGCCTCGCGATCGTGGCCGCGGACTACACGCCGGGCGAGGCCGACCAGCTCCGGCGGGACATGGCCGCCTGGAGGCGCACCGGACGCATCGAGAGGCACCGGGAACGGCTCGTGACCCGCATGCAGGCGAAGGGCATCGCCCTCGAGTTCGCGGAGAGGGTCTTCCAGCAGATCACCGGATTCGGCGAGTACGGCTTTCCCGAGAGCCACGCGGCGAGCTTCGCCCTCGTGAGCTACGCAGCGGCGTATCTTCTGCGCCACTACCCGGCGGAGTTCATCTGCGCCCTTTTGAACGCGCAGCCCATGGGCTTCTACTCTCCCGCGACCATCATCGAAGACGGGAAGCGCCGCGGAGTGACGTTTCTTCCCGTCGACGTGCGCGAAAGCGACTGGGACTGTACTCTCGCGGGAGCCGGTCTGGTGCGCATGGGGTTCCGCTACGTGAAAGGGCTCAGCGAGAAAGCCGACGGAGAGCGCATCACAACGACCCGAAAGCGCGCGCCCTTCACTTCGATGGAGGATTTCTCGAAGAGGACGGGAGTCGGAGAGAAAGCCCTCGCGGCGCTCGCGAGCGCGGGCGCGTTCGACGGTCTCGAGCCCACGAGGCGGTCGTCCCTATGGAAGGCCCGCGGCCTCAGAAAGGAAGACCCGGACGTCTTCCTCTCCGTTCCCGAAGGACAGGTCTCCTTCGACGATCTCGGAGAGCTCGAGAGAATCTCCTGGGACTACGAGGCATCGTCGCACAGCACCCACGGCCATCCCCTCGCTCCCCTTCGCGAAGCGATGAAGGCCCAGGGGCTCCCCGACGCCCGCACCGTTGCCCGCATGCCGAACGGACGCCGGGTGCGCTACGCCGGGCTCGTCATCTGCCGCCAGAGGCCGGGAACCGCCTCCGGCGTCACCTTCATGACCCTCGAGGACGAGACGGGATTCGTGAACCTGGTGATCTGGCCGAAGAAGTTCGCGGAGTACGCCCTTCTCGTCAAGACCGCGGCGTTTCTGGGCGCCGTGGGGAAGGTCCAGTCGGAGTCGGGAGTGGTTCACCTCGTGGTCGACGAGCTCTTCCGGCCGAAGCTCACGCTCGGGCCCGCGAACGTGCGGAGCCGGGATTTTCATTGACGTCAATCAAACGAATACACCAGCTTCGTCATGTCGTGCGCGTTCCCGTCCGGGTCCGCGCCGTATCCGGGGATGGTGTACTCCTGGAACCCGAGAGGGGTCAGGACCTCGATCGCGTCCCGCTCGAGATCGGAGATGAGCATGCAGGTGAGGTGCCGCAAGCCGCGGTCGCGCGCCGCGTCCATCAGGAGGTTCACGAGGAGGGCTCCCAGACCGACGCCGCGAAACGAAGGGTCGAGCAGCCACTTGATCCGGCCGACAAGGCGCAGCGGACCGTGCTCCCGGCGGTGGAGCGAGGCGTCGGCGACGATGCGCGAGCGGTCGAAAGCGAGAAGCGGAAGCACCTTGTCGTAGTCGATGTTGTCCGCCCAGCTCTGCACCAGGGCCTTTTGCTCGATCCGGTCCCACGCGAAACGACGGATGTCCGGAGGCAGACCGTGGAAGAAACGGTGCAGCTCCTCGGCATCCTCCCGCTGGAACGGCCGGATGAGGACGCTCCGTCCGTCCCGGAGCGCCGCTTGTTTGGGATAGCGATGAGCGTGGCTCGGCATAACCGGTACGATACCATGCCTCTCATTTGATGTAGGATTCCACGATAATGCTGACCGCGATGGTTATCGCCCTTACGCTCTCCGCGCAGGACCCCTTCGATACCGACGATCCTCTCGACGCGGATTTCCGCACGGGAGTCGAGGTGGGCGCGACGATTCCCCAATTCCGCCTGAAGGACCTGAACGGCAAGGAGTGGGATTTCGCGGCGATCAAAGGGCCCAAGGGCGCCCTCCTCCACTTCTACCGCTCCGCCGACTGGTGACCGTACTGCAAGACCCAGCTCGTGGAGCTGGAACGGTCTTCCGAGAAGTTCCGGGCGCAGGGTCTGGGAGTCGCTGCGGTGAGCTACGACGGCCCCGAGGTTCTCCGTCACTTCAGCGAGCGGATGGGAGGGTTCCATTTCCCGCTTCTCTCCGACGAAGGTTCGAAGGTCATCCGCGCTTTTGGCATCTTCAACCACAACGTCCCCGAGGGACACGAGTGGTACGGCATGCCCTTTCCCGGGACGTTCCTCGTCGACGAGAACGGGGTGGTGCGCGCGAAGTACTTCGAGCAGATGCACCGGCAGCGCTACACCGCGGACAGCATCCTGGTCCGCGAGTATGGAGGGGCGGGAGGAAAGCGCGTCGAGGCCGTCACCGACCACCTGAGACTCGAGGCGTTCTCCGCCCAGGACGTCGCGAGCCGCGGAAACCGCGTCACGTTGGCGTTCGATCTCCACCTGCCTCCGAAGATGCACGTCTACGCCCCGGGCGTGAAGGGCTATCGCCCCGTTGCGATCGAAGTCGTAGAGAACCCCTCGCTCCTGGCGCACGAGACGAACTTCCCGGAATCAGAGGTGCTCCATCTCGAAGCCATAAAAGAGACGGTGCCCGTCTACCACGGGCGCGCGCGCATCCTGAAGGAC